>JGI24023J19991_10001210_pt1 | contig 20065 bp, 20 predicted proteins | sample Cruoilmetagenom1_FD_19991 | JGI IMG/M metagenome (IMG submission 19991) | reverse complement strand
AATATTGTATTATTTGTAGGTCCGGAAGGTGGGTTTACGGACAATGAAGTCCTCCTTGGTAACAAAATGGGTTTCATCTCTCTGGGTCTGGGTCCTAGAGTCTTGAGAACCGAGACAGCAAGTATTTCGGTTCTTTCAGTTCTTCAATTTCACTACGGAGATTTGTGATTACAACCTATCGCAGTCTCCGTGTAACTTTTTTAAGCTCTTCTTTCTTAATTTCCCTTATATTCCTATACTTTTGCTCATCAATTTGACCTGCTTCAAAGCTGTCATCCAAAAAGGCAATTTCTTTTAAGAGCTCTATCCGCCTTTCTTTAAGATCTTCCGCCCTATCCTCTTTAAATTTATTATTAGTAATGGATTTGTTTTTGGAAACTAAGGAATAAATGACTCCAACAATTACAATTAATAATAATAGTGCGATCGCTGCCCATTTTATATAATCAATCTTTGCTATTGGACTTTTAAGTTCAACTTTAACTTGTTGACCAGGTTGTAGGTCGGTTCCTGTCCACTTTAGAAAACTTTCCCCCTGTATTTGTACGGATTCTCCGCCAGTAAGTCCCTTTACTTCAGCAGTTCTTTCTAAATCTGAGATTAAAAGCAAGAAGTTTGCGGTTGGATAATCTATTGTTTTTTCAAATTTAGTAGTTCCAGAACTCAATGGCAAGTCATATGTATAAACAACCCTCTTTTGTCCCGGCATTATGCTTGTAGTATCAGCAAACCCGTATGCAGTCTGTACTATATCATCAGGATTGATCCCATGGATAAAATTAAGACTTTGTGCTCCTTTGGGAGTATTAAATCTGAGTGACTCTTTTCTACCATCATCTAATTCTTTGCCTCCAACATAAATTTTGTTTCCTGAATTGTCGAATAGCGTCAGGTCGGCAACCGACAGCACACCATCTCCAGTTTGTACTATCATATGGGATTCGACAACGCTTATATCATCTTCTTCGACAGTTGGTTCAAATATAGGCAAATTGAGTATTTTTGTTTCTTCATTTGGGAAAAAGACCATTTTATCTGTTGAATATTGTGCGCCTTTAAAATTAACTGTAATTTCATAACTCCTATCCCAATTAAGGTTATCAAATGAAAAGTTTCCTTGGTCATCTGACTTCATGGTCTCCTCATCTGTGGGCTTATCACCCATATATGAGGTAAGGGTTAATTCAACTCCCGAGGCAGGTCCCTCACTTGTTTTATTTAAAACCTGTCCTGAGATGCTTCCTGTTTTAGTACCATCCTCAGGAACGTCAACTGAAAGGATGTAGTCTTTAATTATGACAGCTTGCGCTGGAGGAACATTCATAGGAGGCATTGGAGGATAGCCTTCATTAAAGGGCATTTTGCCGCTTGCCTGGTAAATTTGCTGCGGGTTCTCAATCCATTTAACTATCTCTTCGTCTTTATATTTATTTTTGACGTTGGCTAAATCAGGGCCCACAAATTTCCCTCTGCCGATTGTATGACACCTTACACAACGGTTCTGAATGAATAGCTCTTCACCCGACAGGCTAACAGTAGAGGGGGCTTGTTCTTGTGCTTTAACTTCAGATAGAAATGATAATTGACAGCATAGAAGGACTATTAACATTATAACAAATATAGATAAGTTACTGTTATATCTTATTCTCATTGTTAGTTTAACTTTGCTCCACATTTAGAACAGAATAAGTCTGCGGTGCTTTTTTCCGCACCACACTTCTGACATTTAATTTCGGATTTGTTATTTTGATTGGCACTTCTGAATGCAGTGATTTCTTCTTCCATTAGAACGTCATCAGACACACCCGTCTTTCTATAAGACAATATTTCACTTTCAATTTCATCACCGGATGTTTGTCTGTCGTCTTGTTTTTGAATTTCATCCATCTCTTTTAGTACAGATGCTGCTTCTAGTTTATATTTATTGTCTAGCTCCTCAAAATCTTCTTTTGAAAGTTTCCCAAGTCCGTAATCAAACTCTATATCCCTGATTGCAGAAACTAATGTCTCTTTCTTGTTATCAAGAATCTTCAACTTTTCAGTTATAGGGTCTTCTTGGTTGGTATAGGAATTCACCAAAGTTTCATTTGCCAAATCCTTTTTTTGAATGAAGAAAGGCAAGACTATATAAATAGCCGCTGCAGCAGTGATAATTAATATTATTATAATATCCAAATTTTTCCCTTATTTCCGAATAATATCAGAAGATAAATTATGACGCCTTTATAGGATTATCATCGTCTCTAACCGTGTATCTTATGAATGCTTCCTGTCGGCTCTTACTTCTGCTAGGCCACATAGTAACAATCGCTCCTAAAACAAGAACCAGGCCACCCGCCCAGATCCAGTTTACAAGCGGGTTTATCATTACCCTAATAGTAGCACTACCATCTTCATTAAAACTGCTTAGAATAATATAGAGATCATCTTTATAAGTAGATCTTAATGCTACCTCGGTCTCTTGGTTTATTTCACGGTTGCCTTCATATTTATAAATGTTTTTTTCAGGCGCTATTGTATCTATCTGTTTACCACCTTCAAACAAAGTGAGATTTGCAATTGTGGCGTTCTTAGCATCGGTTGTATATTGCTTGAGTCCATCAAATCTTAGGTTGTAATTCCTTAATTCCATTGACTCGCCGCGTGCTAATGTTGCCTGTTTTTCTGTTACAAAAACAGATGAAGCTGTAACACCTATAACAATAAGAACTATTCCAATATGAACTATATATCCACCGTAGCGTCTTTTATTTCTGGAGACCAATCTCATAAACGCTAAAAGGAAATTCTCCCCACGTTTAACCCTAACCCGCGTGCCTCTAAAAAATTCTGTAAATACAGTTCCCGTAACAAAAGCACAAAGAGAAAAAGAAATTAGGGCTACCACGTCTTTCATTCCAAAAGCTAATAGAGCAATTACTGTGAGAATTGCAAGCAAGATGGGGTAAAGGAAGTTTTTGACCAAGTTTTTAAAAGATGCTTTTCTCCAGGAGATTAACGGTCCTACCCCCATAAGAAAAATTAGAACAAGTGCTATTGGAACATTAACCCTATTAAAATAAGGAGGTCCTACAAGTATTTTGTTCCCAGTTATAGCTTCTGATAAAATGGGGAATATAGTTCCCAAGAAAACTGCAAATGCTGCTCCTAGAAAGAGTAAGTTGTTAAATATAAATGCGCTTTCCCTAGACAGGATTGAATCAAAACTGTTTTCAGTTTCAAGGTCATTCATTCTATAGAGAAACATTCCAAAAGAGAAAAGCAGTATGAATGCTATGAATCCTAAAAATAGTGGCCCAATGTCAGATTGAGCAAAGGAATGGACTGATGAAATTATACCGCTCCTGGTGATAAATGTGCCGAAAATTGAAAGAAAGAATGTGATGATAATCAATGACATATTCCATTTCTTTAACATTCCTTTTTTTTCTTGGATCATCACTGAGTGAATAAATGCGGTTGCTGCAAGCCAAGGCATAAATGCTGCATTCTCTACAGGGTCCCATGCCCAGTAGCCCCCCCAACCTAGTTCAAGGTAAGCCCATCTGGCTCCTAAGAGAAGACCTATGCTCAAGAATGTCCATGCAAAGAGCGCCCACTTCCGTGAATACCTTATCCACTCATCCCCAAGTTTTCCTGATAGCAGTGCACCCATACCAAAGGCGAAAGGCACAGTCACACCTACGTATCCGAAATAAAGGGTTAGGGGGTGAATTGCCATATAAGCATTTTGTAAAATGGGATTAAGCCCCCTTCCCTCTAGTGGTATAAAAGGCAGTTTCTCAAAAGGACTTTCTACAAAAGCAATAATACCAACAAAAAAGATCGATACGGTTGCCAGAGTTGCAAGGACATAAGGCATCAGCTGTCTGTCTTTGTTTCTACTTTGTAAAACCACGATTGCTGTGTAAATAGAAAGAACCAGAGACCATAATAGAAGTGACCCTGCTTGTCCTGCCCATAGAGATGTGAATCTGTATATCATGGCAAGATCAGTGCTGGTGTTTAATGCTACGTATTTTAAGCTAAAATCAAGATTAATCAGAGAATGTAGAAGTGCAATTGTTGCAATAATTAATAAAAACAAAACTGCGATGGCCCCGTTTTCAGCGCTTCTCACAAAATCCCATTTTTTTGTTTTTACTCCGTAAATAGAAGCAACTAGGACATAAATAGAAATAATAAAAGCTAAGAATATTGAGATACTTCCGGTTTCTACCATTTAGTAAGAAGTTTCCTTATTCTCATAGAGGGAATCTGTCGATTCATACTTCGTTGGGCATTTTGCGAGGAGCGTATCGGCTTCAAATACGTCGTTCTTCGCATATACACCTTCTACCACAGCCTCTACATCGTCAGCAAAAATGTCAGGAACAATACCATCATATGCTACATCTATAATTTGAGTTCCGTCTGTTATTTGAAATTCGAGTGCGCCGTTGGTGTCTTTAATTATCGTTCCAGGGACCACTGTGCCTGAAACCCTTACCCTGCTATCGTATACAGTTGGCACCTGCGCTTTAAGTTCTTCAACTGTAAGGTAATAAACCATAGTGTCTTTTACTCCACCGTACACAAGATAACTCACAGTAAGAACGATTATGGCAATTGCGATAATGAATTTTAATCTTCCTTTAAGCATTTATACCAACCCTAACTACTAAATTGCTTCAAGCTCCTTCTTTAGCCGTCTATTCTTTCTTAGTAGATCATAAATATAAATTATCAGGACTAACCAAACAACTATATGTCCCCAAAATAGATAATTCAATCTTAGCGGAACAACTTCAAGTTTAACTGCATCGAGCCAGACCTTTCCCTTCCCTTCTACGATAAGATTTAACTTAACTGTTTCAGGTGTATGCCCTTTGTCTATGTATAAAACTGTTTCTGCTGGTCTCCAATCAGTAGTGCCGGATATAGGCACTCTGGGACCACGTGATATAAGCTCTTCTCCGTCGGGAAATTGTGCTATTAACTCTATGTATGAAATACCTCTCATCTCATCGGTAGCAATAAGATTTTCAGAGCGCATTTGAGCTTTGTATGTTAAGCGTTTGTTCTTGAAATCTTTCCCATTAGGCTCAAAGAGCTCAACTGTAATAGGGTTATTGGCATTAATGACGATTGAACCATTGTTATCAGTTGTGATTTCTCTGTCTATCTCAACTCCTGATTTTGTTATTATTTCTTCTAAATTAGATACGGGGAAAGCAAGTTCTGTCTCTCCTTGAGCTAGAGATTTATAGACTAATCCGCCTGAAAGTAAAAATACTGATGTTATTAAGTATAGTGCCTTTATCATAACCAAATCCAGAATATAGGATACCCGCGATTTTTAACATAAAAAGATATTTCTGCTAATATAAGATGATACTTCATATCAAATAGCTTCTAAAGATTTGTTGTAGTGAGGTCAATATTATTTCTTGTTTTTGTTGTATTCATCTTCGGGATTTTCTTTTGAAATCTCTATCCCTTCTAAATTCTCAATCTTTTTGGGGAATATTAAATATTGAGTAATAAATCCCAGTACCCCAAGAGCTATCCAGCTTAACACGATCCTATATGTCTCAATTTCACTGATATTGTTGATAAACTCAGGAATAAAGGGGTTAAAATTGCTTTTTATCATATAAAGAGCCGCTATAACAGTTATCCAAGCCCCAGTGAATGATGTAATGAGTATAATCATGAACTTCTGCAGTAATAAAGCTAATATCCCACCAAATAAAGCAGGCCCGATATATAGAAGAGGGGTTGCATCAATGTTTGATATCGCTAAAGTTCCAGAGAAAATTACAATCCCAAACAATGCCCCTAGTAGGAAAACGCCTGCGGAATAAAGAAATAACAAAATTACAGCTGCAATTAAGCCGCCACCTAAGCCGGCTATGACTATGATTATTATCTCTTTTCCCTCTGTTAGAGTAAAACCAACCCCTGCTATAAATGATGCGCCAATTATAAATCCGGCAACAGCCAAGACTAATCTTAATATTCTATATCCGAATAAACATATAAGAAGGCCAAAAAGGATAGTTAAAATTGAGATGAGCTTAAGAGTGATTGGGGCTATGTTCAATATCGACTCCTGATATTAACGCTTTAACTCTTTGCTGTATTATGAACAACAATTGTTCTATAATCTAAAGGTTTTACAGGCTTAATGCTTATATATTTCTTGAAGTTAGTTAAAGTTTGCTATCGATTTAGTTATCTCTTAATTTGAACCGCATAAGAGTGTCTTTCATTTGTTCTAGGTCAATTCTTTCAAGCAAAAGAACAATAAACAATAAAGAGCAGGCAGCCATATTGATTAGAAGCGCATTCATCATCTCGGGAGCTATGCCCCCTCCGCCAGGTCCAAAAACAACAGGGGATATTCCCCTCATTACCCTGACAGAAATATAGACCAAGGGTAGGTCAATGAAGGCTATAATAGCAAAAACAGCAGCATATTTTGCTTTTTTTGTATCATTCCCTGCTGAAGACCTCAAAACAAGATAGACGATATAGAGTATCCAAAGTATGAAAGTAGTCGTGAGCTGAGGGTCCCAAGTCCACCAGGTGCCCCAAATTGGCTTAGCCCATACACTCCCAGTGATTATTGTAAGGGTTAAAAATAAAACCCCAAGCTCTGCAGAACAAAACGCTAAAATGTCCCATTTTCGCGTCCCCTTCCACAAATACATAATACTTGCTACAAAAACTACAATAAAAGCTACAGTTGCAACCCACACTGTTCCCATATGGAAGTAGAAGATCCTTTGTATATGACCCATCATCGGTTCAGTAGGTGCATATATAAAAGCCGCATATATAGAAGCAATAATGCCCACAAAAGCTAGAATAAATAGTAATCGTCTCATCATAGGGGTTAGAGTATCAAAAATTTGTTAAGATTCATCTATTACATACTCAAATGTCACAGCGCATGCTGTCACAAAGATTATATCGAACGATACAAGGAGTTTCAAAGATGAGCTGGCGGCAAAAACCGAATTGCCATCCAAAACCTGACCGCTTAACTTCACAGCGCTTACTATAACAGGAATTATAATCGGGAATAACAGTATCGGCAGCAGTACTTCTCTAAGTTTTGTATTAATTGCCATAGCGGAGAATAGAGTCCCTACCGAGACAAATCCAATTGAACCTAAAAACATAATAGGAAGCAGTGGTGCTAAAGTAGGTAAAAAACTATAGTTGAAAAATAATATAAACATTAGTACAGTGAGTATTCCTACAATAAAGACAAAAATAGTATTGCTTATCATCTTGCCCGCATAGATTAAACTTCGATCAGTTGGGGTGAGAAGCATCCCTATTATGGCATTTCCTTCTTTCTCTAAAGCAAATGACCGGCTTAGACCCAAAATTCCAGCAAAGGTAAAAGCAATCCATAACATAGCCGGTGCTGCCAGGTTAAGAATTTCCACTGAAAATCCGAACGCAAAATTAAATACTACTATGATTAGCAAAGAAAAAAGCAGCATAGAGGAGAACAGTTCTTTAGTCCGGAGCTCAGTGATAATATCCTTTTTTACAATTGCCCAAATTTTATTCATTAGTTATCCAATAAGAATGATTATTATAACAGATACGATCGTAAAAGTTAGTTCCTCTCTGTATATACATATAATTGCAATAGGTTAAATCAAATACTTAAGGTAGAAAATCAAGTGATATTAATAAAAGAATGGGCGGCAAGTGTAGCGGACTCACCGCCCAAAGAGAAGGGAATACAAATAAATTTTAACAAGTCTTTTTAGTTTATTTACTTAACTGTCATGATGTCATAAATACCACTTACTGATGCCGCATGACAACCTACACATCCTTTAGGCTTTCCAGCTAATGTAACGCTCATTTTTTTGCCATCCATTTCTACTTCTTTTACTGCGACAGTACCGTCCGGCATATATTTAACCCAGAAATAGTCGTCCTTTCCGTCCCCAGTTTTATCCATTACAGTTATTGCACCCAGTGTTTTATCTGGCATATAGTTCTCTTTAATGATTACCGAACCCTTGGGCATCTCTTTAGCGCCTGCTTTAAGGGCATTTGCGGCTGTCTCGTTAGTATATGTTGTTAGGAAAGCCCCATGAGGGTGCGTTCCTTTGTATAACTTGCCCTTCCCTGGCCATAAAGCCCAGTTGTTTTGATAATCGGCCTCTTGCATAGAGTTCCACAGATTAGCTGCTTTATCTGATGCGTCTTTACTAATTCCAAATCCAACATAAACAAACCCCACAGCTAGAACAAAAACGATTAAAAACAATAACTTTCTCATACTCAGCCTCCTTACCATATTTCTTATAAGTTAAGATGCAGGAAATGCAGTTCGGTTTCATATATCTAAAAAAAGTGTAAAAAAGATAGAGGAACTATGGGCGGGTATTAATTTTTTCCAACTTTGGAAATATACAGGTCCTTAAAATTTACAGGGTCTGTTTGACTCGTAGGGCTATCGTATACAATTTTTCCTTTGGCCAGTATTGCGACCCTATCGCTTAGATCTAGACCCTCATCAATATTATGTGTGGTCATTATTATTGTGCGGTTTTGTTTTTTTAATTGTGATAGCATTTCCCCAAATATTTGAGCACCATGCTGGTCTAACCCTGTATACGGTTCATCTAATAGGAGTATTTTGGGTTCATGAACAATAGCTCTAGCTACAGTTAGGCGTTGTTTCATCCCTCTGGAAAAAGTTCTGACTAAATCACTGCTTCGTGATTCAAGCCCCACTTGTTTTATTACATATTGTGCCCGTTCATTAATATCCGTGATTCCATACAACTCACCGAAGAACTTGATATTCTCAAACGCGGTCAAAGTTTCATATAAATAAGGATCATGGGATATAACGCCAATAGTGGATCTTATTTTCTGAACGTCTTTTTTTGCATCAATACCTAGTATAGATAATTTGCCGGAGGTTGGGTCAGTAAGGGTTGCAAGTAGCTTTATTAATGTAGTTTTGCCGGCTCCGTTAGGTCCGAATAGTGTATAGAATTCACCATTCTTTATGCTCAGATCAACTCCTTTGAGGGCTTCAAAATTGCCATAAGATTTTTTAAGATCTTCTGCCTTAATATCAAAGTCTTGTTTTTCTAATGAGTTATTCATGAGAGAGATTGTTCATATCAAACTTTGAGCACATATTTTAGAAGCTCGTCTGTTCCACCTATTTTTGCTACCCAATCTTTGAGCTCCTGCATTCCATCATCCATGTCTACTGCGGGTTTATAGCCAAGATCTGTGCCGGCTTTCTCGATACTATAACTTCTTGAACCTGAGAGTGCGGCAACAGCCATTTTTGTTAGTACAGGGGGTTTCTTAGATTTTGTTAATTTAAAAATCACTTCCAAGGTAGCAGCAACACCGTAGGCAAATTTATATGGTATTGAGAATCCGGGAGTCCAATCTATCCCAGATGATTTAAGTTGTTTTGTTAAAAAATCCATATAGGGAATCTTAACTCCGTCGTTTATAAAATATATGTTTCCTGGCGCTTTTATGCTCTCAGCCAATAAGAGTAAAGCATTTACAAGGTTTTTAACATGGCAAGGGGTTACAAATCTATCCCCACTCCCCATGGGATGGAGTATTCCCTTTTTAGCAGCCATTGCGATCCTTGGCAGTATCACCGTATCTCCCGCACCCCAAACGTTGGATGGTCTAACTACTGTAGTCTCAAGCCCATTATTGTTGTTATGTTTTAAAACTAATTTTTCAGCTTCTGTTTTAGATGCATTGTAGTTATCTGTCTGGTTCTCAGTATAAGGATATGTTTCATCAATGTCTTCTAGCTTATGAATGTTCCAAAAATCTGATTTCCATACAACAGTAGAAGAGCTCATATATACAAATCTTTTGACATTATTAACCTTAGATGATTCTAAAAGTTCTTTAGTAGCAAGCACATTATATTTATAGAAAGTTTCACGATCTCCCCAGTCAGTTACTAAAGCTGCAAGATGAAACACTACCTCACCATCTTTGGTAATATTCCTCAATGCCTCAAGGTCTCCCAAATCTCCATAGAAGAGTTCCACACCAAGTTCATTAAGGCGGGAGACATTACTTGTTTTTCTGACAAGGCAGCGTACTTCATGGCCCTGTTCTACAAGAGACTCTACAAGTCTGCCGCCAATAAATCCTGTTCCTCCGGTAACTATTGCTTTCATAATATTGTTGATCCTGTTGTTTATCTCTATAGGTAGAAACCTTACTAATATACTCTTAAAGTTGGAATATCGTCAAAGTTTAAACTCTTTCTAGAAAGATTTATGCGTATTGATCATGCAGCAAAAAATAACCCCGTTGTTGTATAACTATTATGCAACAACGGGGCCAGGAAGATGGATGGTACAATAGTTCTTAATTCATGTCATTAAGCCATTTTTCAATCCACTCTTTTGTGTTTTCTGCTTTTTCTTTCGTAGATGTGATGGAAAATTTATTGTTATCTATATATATGCCCCAATAAGTTATTGGAGTGCTTGTACTTTCAGCATTTGCATGAACTGTATAAGGTTCAATTGAAATCGTCATATTTAATTACCTCCAATTCTATTTCTATTGCCTTTATAATCTAAAAATAGTCATGAAAAGTGGGTTTTCAAGCAACTTTATAAACACTAAGTCTGTATTGAGTATTAAATGATTTCTTTGCTTAAAATAATCGCAATTAATTTTGTGTGATTATGTCTGTCAATTCCTTCTTGCCGATTATGTAAAACTCATTGACAAGTTAGCTTAAATGGTATAAATATAAGCCACTTTACCAATGGAGGAGTGCTTTGCTAATACCTAAAACAGCATTTATAACTAAAGGGGTAGGAAGACATAAAGAAAAATTAACCAGTTTTGAGATGGCACTTAGAAATGCCAAAATTGCAGAGTTCAACTTGGTTAAGGTATCAAGTATATTCCCACCGGATTGCAAACTTGTTCAAAGAGCTAAAGGACTAAAGAATTTATTCCCGGGACAAATACTTCACGTAGTTATGAGTGAGAATTCTACAAACGAGCCAAACCGCCTACTTGCAGCTTCTGCGGGTGTCGCTATCCCTAAGGATGCCTCCAGACATGGGTATATCTCGGAGCATCATAGTTTTGGAGAAAAAGATACAGTAGCGGGCGATTATGCTGAGGACCTCGCGGCATACATGCTAGCTACAACATTGGGTGTCCCTTTTGATCCTGATAAAAGTTATGACGAACAAAAGGACATATGGAAGATTAGTGATCATATTGTAAAAACGATTAATGTCACTCAAACTGCGGTAGGAGATAAGAACGGTTTATGGACAACAGTAGTTGCGGCAGTGGTGTTTGCCACCTATCGTTAAGAAGTATATCTGAGCTAAGTTGTTATCTTAACTGTAATGTGTTTTGATCCAGTCAAGATATTCTCCGCTACGAACATTTTTTACCCATTCTTCGTTGTCCAGATACCATTTAATAGTTTTAAGTAGTCCGGTTTCAAATGATTCAACAGGCATCCAGCCAAGTTCATTGGTGATTTTTTTAGAATCAATTGCGTAACGTCTATCGTGACCTGGGCGATCGGTAACAAATGAAATAAGGCTTCTTCTTTTTTCTCTATTTGGCCTTGTTCCAACAATCACGTCTAGGTAGTCGCAAATCATTTCAACAACTTTAATGTTTTCTATTTCATTTCTGCCACCAATATTGTATGTTTCACCAATTCTTCCTTTTTTGATAATTGTCCATATAGCAGTGCAGTGATCTCTAACATAAAGCCAATCCCTTATATTGAGACCATCACCGTAAACGGGTAGCGCTTTATCTTCAAGAGCATTTAGAATCATAAGTGGAATAAGTTTTTCCGGAAATTGGAATGGACCGTAATTGTTTGAGCAGTTTGATATTGTTACAGGAAGATTATAAGTTTTAAAATAAGCTCTAACTAGATGATCTGAAGAAGCTTTCGAGGCAGAATAAGGACTATTAGGTTTATATGAAGTGAGTTCCGTAAAATATTCGTCTTCTTCCAAACTCCCAAAGACTTCATCTGTACTTATATGATGAAATCGTTTTATACGTCCTCCCCTTTGTCTGCCGAGTTCAAGAAGATTGTATGTTCCTATGATATTTGTATTTATAAATTCATCAGGGCTTGCTATCGAACGATCAACATGAGATTCTGCAGCAAAATGACATATGCCATCAACCTCATATTTATCAAAAATTACAGAAAGTGAGTCTTTATCTACAATATCTGCTTTTACAAAAATATATCTGTCAGCATAATTTGCTTCTATATCGGAAAGGCTTTCAGGATTACCGGCATAAGTGAGTTTATCTACATTTATAACTCTTCCCTCATAGTCAGATTCTTCCAAAAGATAACGGATGAAGTTAACCCCAATAAACCCTGCCCCTCCTGTAACAAGTAGATTTTTCATTGTTTATACACCGGCAATAATTTCTCTGGTATTTGATCTAATCCGGGAGCTTGAGAGTCTTTTTTTGATACAAGTGGCTCAGAGATAGGCCAGTCAATATTAACTTTTGAATCCGACCATAGGAGACTATATTCATCCTCAGAATCGTATAGGTCTGTACATTTATAAAGAACATCAGCACTATCACTTAATACACAAANTCCATGTGCGAAACCCTCAGGTATAAATATCTGTTTTTTATTTATTGCTGATAAGTGAAGCCCTATCCATTTGCCAAAAGTCGGNGACCCTACTCTAATATCCACTGCCACATCAAATATTTCTCCCGTCATCACTGTGACAAGTTTTCCCTGTGGTTTGTTAAGTTGATAATGAAGCCCTCTTATTACACCCTTTTTTGAATTCGAATGGTTGTCTTGTATAAAGACTTCTCCAAGATCTTTGTATTTATCTGAATGATAAACTTCTTTGAAATATCCCCTTTCATCTTGATATAAGTCGGATTCAATAATTATTACACCTTGAAACTCAGTTTTGGAAAATGATAATGACATAGATTTAGTTAATTCTCTTCATTTAGTATTTCTCTAAGATATTCTCCGTATTCATTTCCTGACATTTGCTCTGCAAGTTCGTTAAGTTCGTTAGTATCTATGAATCCTTGTCTATATGCAATTTCTTCAATGCAGGCAACTTTAATACCTTGTCGCTCCTGTATAGCTTGAACATAGCTTGCTGCTTGTTGGAGGGAATCATATGTTCCGGTATCGAGCCAGGAAAAACCTCTACCTAATACTTCAACCGACAAATTTCCTCTTTGCAGGTATTCTAGATTAACATCTGTAATCTCAAGCTCCCCCCTACTTGAAGGAGTTAAGTATTTTGCAATATCGACAACTTGGTTGTCATAAAAATAAAGCCCTGTTACTGCATACCGTGATTTAGGTAGTGCCGGCTTTTCCTCAATTCCAATAACTTTTCCATCTGAATCAAAATTGACAACGCCATAGCGCTCAGGGTCTTTTACTCGATATCCAAATATAGTTGCTCCCTCTTTAAGTTTTGAAGCCCGTTCAACAATATTTGACAAACCCTCACCATAGAACAAATTGTCTCCCAAAATAAGACAAACAGAGTCATTACCTATGAATTCCCTACCAATAATGAAAGCCTGAGCTAGACCATCGGGATTAGGTTGTTCAGCATATGAGAATGACAGTCCGAGTTGAGATCCGTCTGAGAATAACTCTTTAAACATAGGTAAATCATGCGGTGTAGAGATAATAAGTATCTCTCTTATCCCAGCAGATATGAGAACTGATAAAGGAAAATAAATCATTGGTTTATCATAAACGGGAAGAAGTTGTTTACTTATAGTACGAGTTATAGGATAAAGTCTTGTTCCTGCCCCGCCTGCTAATATAATTCCTTTCATTTGTTATCCTTAGATAGTTCTAACAACAATATTAACTTTTTTTTAGATAGTGTAAGTAGTAAAGTTAGTGTTTTAGCATTTCTTGTGCGGCATCTAAAGTTTTTTGGGTGATATTAAAGCCGCCAATCATTCTTGCAAGCTCTATGACTCTCTCGTTGCCCACTAAACTCTTTATCGTAACCTGCGTTTTATTGTCTTCATGGGATTTTGAGACGGTTAGGTGCGAGTCAGCGAATTTCGCTACTTGCGGAAGATGTGTAATACAAATAACCTGATATGATTTTGAAAGATTTCTAATTTTTTGGCCTACTGCTTCTGCAATTGCTCCTCCGACGCCTGAATCAGCCTCATCAAATATTATTACGGATCCACCTTCTACTCTTGCAATTACTTCTTTAAGTACAAGCATGATACGTGATAACTCTCCACCCGATGCGACTTTTGTTAAAGGTTTCGGATTCTCATCAGGGTTAGCTGAAAACAAAAAAGACACATTATCTATGCCGCTTGAAGACATTTGTTTATCATTAAATTGTATGTGGAAGTTACCTCCCTTAATACCCACTTCTTTTAACTCTTCTTGTAAAGTATCGGTTAATTTCTTTGATGACTGTCTTCTTTTTTGGGAAAGTGTTTTGGCGGACACCAATAATTTGCTCATTAAATTATCCGATTTTTCAGTTAAAGATCTAACACGTTCATCAAAATGCTCAATATTATTTACTTCTTTTTCTATTTCATCTCGTTTCTTAATAATCTCAGACACTGTATCTCCGTATTTTCTTTTAAGATCATTAATCAAATGAATTCTATCTTCAATGACCTCAAGTGTTCCAGAATCTGATGAAAGTTGAGAGGTGTAATCTCTTATTAAAAAAGCGGCTTCTTGTAATTGCAACATCCCCTTTTCTATTGATTCCCCTATCTCATTTAGCTTAGGATCAATTTTTGCCGTTTCTTTAAAATCATTAGAAAGTTTTTGTAATATCCCTAGCACAGAGTTTTCTTTTTCATAAAGTGTCTCATATGCACTGTTCGACGAACTTTGTAGTCGTTCCGAATTAACAATTTTCAGTTTCTCTTCTTCAAGTTTTTCATACTCACCTATTGCAAGTGCAGCATTATCAATTTCATTTAACTGATATTTGAGGTAATCTTCTTTTTCCACTTTATCTTTCTTTGATTGTTTGAGATCTTCAAGCTCTTTTTTAATAACTAAATAACCCTGGAACTTATCTCGTAAAGCAGATGCTTCATTGGCGCTCTTTCCAAAATCATCTAGAATTTTAATATGGTTATCTTCTCTTAAGAGGCTCTGGTGTTCATGCTGGCTAAATATATCTACAAGCCCTTTGGTAATTCTAGATAATAAAGTCAATGTTGAAAGACTGCCATTTATAAAAACCCGACTCCTCGCACTACGGTGAATTACACGTTTTATCAGAAGTTCTCCTGAAGTAGTATCAAACCCTGAGTTTGTGAGCCTCTCTTTGATTGTAATATCGTTAGATATATCAAAAAGCGCCTCTATGTGAGCTTCTTCTTTTCCTGTTTTAATATTTTCAGGAGATGCTTTATCACCCAAGATAATATTTATAGCGTCAACAATTACAGATTTCCCAGCACCTGTTTCACCGGTAATAATGTTTAAACCGGGACTAAGGCCTATAGATAGGTCTTCAATGATAGTAAAGTTTTTTAAGGTAAGTCCTAAAAGCACTAGCCCTACTCAAGAAAGCTTTTTAGTATGGTTCCAACTTCGGACCCTTCAAGTTTCTCTAGCGATCTCTTCTCAATTTGCCTGATACGCTCTCTTGTGAGTTCAAAGTGTTGACCAATTTCGTCCAATGTAAATGTCTTCTCGAAATCTATTCCAAATCTCATTTTTAAAATCTGCTCTTCTCGTGGCGTTAGTGTTGAAAGAGCATCTTTAATTTTTATGGTTAGAGTTGCCCTTGCAACCGCATAATCCGGAATACTGGATATATCGTCAGGTATAAAATCTAGCAAGGTGGTTTTTTCCCCGTCTAAAACAGGAGAGTCTAACTGTACGACTTCTTTTGTCGCTTCAAGTACCCTTTTTACTCCTTCTACAGAAATTCCGGTTTTTTCAGATATTTCTTCCGGCAGGGGTTTTCTTCCTGCTTCTTTATTCATAATAGAGCTTATTCTATGTACTTTAGAAGCCTGTTCTAAGACATAAACAGGTACTCTAATAGTCCTGGTTTGATCTAACAAGGATCTTGAGATAGCTTGATGTATCCACCATGAAGCATATGTGGAAAATTTATACCCTTTAGTATGATCAAATCTTTCAACAGCCCTCATAAGCCCCACATTACCTTCCTGAATTAGATCAGGCAGCGGTAGTCCGCGGCTCATATACCTTTTCGCAATACTCACTACTAATCTGAGGTTAGCTTTTATAAATCTTTCTTTAAAACGCTTTGCCCTTAAACCATAAACTTTGGAAAGCAAATTAGATCTCTTTATACTTTGTTTAGCAAGATTTTTTTCAAGTTTAGATTTTACTGCTGTACTCTTATTCTTACTTTTAGATTGTGCAAGTTTTCTTAATCCAGTGCTTTTTTCTACATTAGAAATGGTGTTACTTAGAGTATTGCTTAGACTTCTTTCAAATATGGTTTCCATGAAAATTCTGGCTTCAATCGCTTTACTCTCACATCTTTTTATTTTTGCAGATACCTCGATTTCTTCTTTTGGAGTAAGCAGAGGTTCGGTCCCCATTTCTTTGAAATATACTTGTAGGAGTCTAAACTCTTCATCGGGAGTAAACTTTGGTGTTTCGCTTTCAGAAGCATCTTCTTTAGAAGTGTTATTCTTTATCTCACCTTCATTGTCTGAAAGTTGACTTATTACTTCTGCGTCAATTTGTTCCTTAAGTAATGTTTCTTGATCTAAGTTTTGCTTTTCGGTTGGATAGTCTTCAAAGGAATTCTTTAAAAGTTTTTTCCCAGGTTCTTCAGAGTTTTTTGATCTCTGTTCAACTCTGTTCTGAACTTTGGTAGATATAGTACGTTTCTTCGATTTCAATCTAGCTTGTATCATTACCATCCTCCTTTAATAGATGGAATTATTCTCTTATCTGACCCTCTCCTAGAACGATAAACTTTGTTGTTGTTAACTCTTGTAGACCCATTGGACCAAAAGCATGAAGTTTTGAAGTACTGATACCTATCTCCGCTCCTAAACCTAGCTCGAAACCATCGCTAAATCTGGTTGATGCATTGACCATAACGGTTGAAGAATTAACACCGTTTATAAAACTTTGCGAATTAGCGTAGCTTTGAGTAATAATGGATTCAGTATGCATGGATCCATATTTCTCAATATGCTCTATCGCATCTTCCATGTTCTTTACTACCTTAACACTCAATATCAAATCCAGATACTCTTCAAACCAATCATTCTCATTGGCTTCTATTACTTCAGGAATTATTTCTCTAGTTTTTTTACACCCTCTTAATTCAACATTGTTTTCTGAAAAGGCTTTGCTAATTTCTGGCAAGAAGGACTCTGCTATATTCTCATGTACAAGCATTGTTTCCATTGAGTTGCATACGCCTGGTCTCTGTACCTTAGCATTAATACAAATACTTTGTGCCATATCAAGATCGGCGGTTTCGTCAACAAAAATATGACAGACCCCTTTATAGTGTTTAAGAACAGGAATTCTAGAATTTTCAGCAACAAATCTTATTAGCCCTTCCCCGCCTCTGGGAATAATCAGATCTATGAGTTCATCCAGCTTTAGCATTTCAAGCACAGCGTTTCTATCGGTAATGGGAATTATTTGAACTGCATCTTCCGGGAGTCCTGATTCTGTTAAAGCGTCTCTTAGTATTTGCCCAATTGCCATATTTGATCTAATTGTTTCAGATCCACCGCGCAATATTACTGCATTCCCGGATTTTAGGCATAAACCCGCGGCATCAGCTGTAACATTAGGTCTAGATTCGTATATTATCCCAATGACTCCGAGAGGTATTCTCATACGACCTACTTTAAGACCGTTAGGTCTGGTCCACATACGAACGACTTCACCAACCGGGTCAGTTAAAGCAGCGACTTCTCTTAGTCCCTGAGCTATCTTTTCTATTCTTTGTGGTGTTAAGGTAAGTCTATCAATCATTGCAGAGGTCTGGCCTCTTGATTCGGCCTCTTCTACATCTTTTTGGTTTTCTGCTATTATGTAAGCGGATTTTTCAATAAGTTCCTGGGCCATTTTGAGAAGAGCTTCATTCTTTAATCCTGAACTTGCCCTAGACAATTGCGCAGATGCAGTTCTTGATTTACTCGCTATATCTATTAGGAGGTTTGATAACTCGTTGCTCATTTGATTTTTTGCTTTGATTGCAGACATTTAGATCAACTTAAATAAATCACCGCTCCAGTAAGGATGATAATACACCTGCCAACTCAAAGTCAAGTATATTTTTAAATATACCACATTATTTAGTTTATAAAATTAGATTGCCTCATAATGGGCGTAGGTAAAGTGGGCAATTTCGTTCCCAATACTGTCTACCGTTCTGAAATGGTAGGTTTTTGGTTCTAACGTATCCCATAATTCTTTAGGAAATCTCCAAACTTTAATGCTCTTATCCAATATAGGCATTGCTGCAGCCGGAATACCCAGCTCTTGTTCTGAAAGTTCTATCCAAATGGGAGTATTTCTAATCGTACTGAATGAGCCAATATCAATAAGTGGTAAACCTGTCCAGGAAAATGTTATTTAATGCTGTTTTTGAAATAGGTTATGGTATTTAAAAGCCCCGATTCCAAATCCATTTCAGGTTTCCATTTAAGTTTCTCCGTGGCCAGAGTTATATCCGGTTTTCTTCTTTGTGGGTCATCTTCGGGGAGTTCTTTAAATATAAGNTTTGATTTTGAGTCAGTTAGACTAATAATATTCTTTGCTAATTCCAATATTGTTACTTCATTAGGATTCCCTGCATTAAGTGGTCCTGAAAACCCTTTTTCTGTATTCATCATTTGTGTTATTGCATCCACCATGTCTTCTACATAGCAAAATGAACGAGTGTGAGAACCATCTCCGTATATGGTTATGTCGTCACCTTTTAGAGCTTGCATGATGAAGTTGCTTACTACACGGCCGTCATTTGGGTGCATTCTAGGTCCGTATGTGTTAAATATACGAAGTACTTTTATATCGATATTGTGCTGTCTGTAATAATCAAAGAAAAGAGTTTCAGCGCACCTTTTTCCTTCGTCATAACATGCCCTGGGACCAATTGGATTAACATTGCCCCAGTAGCTCTCTGGTTGAGGGTGGACTTCAGGGTCGCCGTAGACCTCACTGGTAGATGCTTGGAATATTCTTGCCTTAAGCCTCTTAGCAAGCCCCAGCATGTTTATTGAGCCTGAGACATTAACCTTTGTAGTTTGGACAGGATCGAACTGGTAGTGGATCGGTGAGGCTGGGCAGGCAAGGTTATATATTTCGTCAACTTCTATATAAAGCGGCTGACATATGTCGTGCCTTATAACTTCAAAATAAGGATTAGTTAAAAGATGCTTTATGTTATCTTTTGTGCCTGTAAAAAAGTTGTCGATACAAACGACTTCATTCCCTTCATTTAGAAGTCTCTCACATAAATGAGAGCCAATGAAACCTGCCCCACCAGTTACCAGTATTCGTTTTTGCATTAATTTATTCCCTTAGAATAAAACCGCAGAACTAACTGGAATTAATTTGAGGGAAGAACTCCTCTTTTTTCCAAATAATCAACAAGTACATCGACTGACTCTTCTAAGGATAGTTTGCTAGTGTCAATTGTTATCTCGGCATTTAAAGGCGATTCATATGGGTCATCTATCCCTGTAAAGCCTTTAATAATTCCTTCTCTAGCTTTCTTATATAGCCCTTTAACATCTCTTTCTTCGCATACTGCAAGCGGTGCATCTACAAAGACTTCTACAAATTCACCCTCTTCCACAAGTGCTCGAACACCATCGCGATCTATAATGTATGGAGATACAAATGCGGAGAGTACGATACAACCGTTATCTACAAAGAGCTTTGATACTTCGCCAATACGTCTTATGTTCTCTCCTCTATCTTCTTCTGAGAATCCTAAGTCCTTACAAAGTCCCATTCTTATATTGTCTCCATCAAGAATATAGGTTCTGGTTCCCATTGTTA
>JGI24023J19991_10001207_pt1 | contig 20101 bp, 22 predicted proteins | sample Cruoilmetagenom1_FD_19991 | JGI IMG/M metagenome (IMG submission 19991) | reverse complement strand
GCCTCGCTGAGCTGCCGGGCAAAGCGGACGAAGGAAATGTCCAAGGTCACGGTCGCCATCACGGCGCCGCCAAGCAGGCCCATGATATCCGCATAGAAGGTGAGCAACGGCATGACCAGCATCAGGCCGATCACCCTCGGCATGACCAAGACCTCCATGGGATCGAGGCCGATGGTGCGCATGGCATCGATCTCCTCGTTCACTTTCATGGTGCCGATCTGCGCGGTAAAGGCCGAGCCGGAGCGGCCGGCGACGATAATGGCGGTCAGGAGAATGGCCATCTCGCGCAAGACCCCCACACCGACCAGGTTGACCGTGAAAATCTGCGCCCCGAAGCGCGCCAACTGATCGGCGCCTTGATAGGCCAGCACGACCCCGATCAAAAACGAGATCAGGCCGACGATGGGCAGGGCATTCAGTCCCGTCTGTTCCATCTGGCTGATCAGTGCCGTGCCCCGGATGCGGCCGGGACGCAGCAGTGAGCCCAGCAACACGATGACGGTCAGGCCCAGGAAATTCAGCAGATCGCGGGCCTCGCGGCCGATCTCGAAGGTGGATCGGCCGAGGCGCAGAAGGACCGCGACCAACGGGTTTTCGCGCCGGAGCGGCGGCGGGTGCGGTGTATCGTACTGACCGGCGGTCTCGATCAAGCTGGCCGCCGCCGCATCGGCGCCGTCGACGGCGACCTCCAGTCCGGCCTCGCGGAACCGCCGCAGGGTTTGGTGCACCAGCCAGGCACCCGCGGTATCCAGTGCCGCCAAGCCGCCCAGATCGATGCGCGCCCGGCGCGCCCCAGCCGTTGCGATATCCACCAGCTTTGCTTGCGCCGGACCCATGCGTTGCGTCGTCCAGGCGCCGACCAGGCTGATGGTCAGCGAATCCCCGTCATGTACGGCTGCAACCTGTGGCGCATTCACGGTCTTGCTCACTGTTTGGTTCCCCCACCGCTAGACTAGCGCAAGAAGGGGTGTCTTGCGTAGGGCAGTTCGCGTCTATCCAGCGACAACCACCTCGGCCTCGTGGCGGACGGGGAAGTTGACCGAGGCGGCGATGAAGCAGTCGTGGTGTGCCTTCTCGTGCAGGGTCATTGCCTTTTCCACGTCGGTGCCGGCGGCCACGGTTACGCGCGGGCGTAAAATCACCTCGGTGAAACGGCCGCCGCCGCCCTCCAATGCCATGGTGCCGCTGGCCGCGTCCTCGTAGGCGGTCACCACGATCTTGGCACGTACGCAATGCGCCAGGTAGGTGAGCATATGGCAGCCGGCCAAGGACCCGACCAACAAATCTTCTGGGTTGTGCAGGGCCGCATCACCGCGAAACAGCGGATCGGCGGAGGCTGCTAGGGTCGGCTTGCCCTCGATCGCCAGCGCATAGGTGCGCGAGTAGCTGGCATAGTCTTGCGCCGGGCCTTGAGCGCCGCCGGTCCACGTCAGATGGACGGCGTAATCGTGCGTGCGTGCCATCAGCCGGCCCGGCGCAGGGCGGCGGTGGCGATGCCGGCGCCGATTAGCACGCTGCCGCCGATGCGGTTGAGGGCCCGCAGGATCCGAGGTTCGCGTATCCGCTCGCGCAGGGTGCCGGCGGCCATGCCATAGGCGAAATTGGTGGCAACGGCGAGGCTCACGAAGGTCGCCACAAGGACCGGCACCTGGGCGCTCATCGGTATGGTGGGGTTGAGGAATTGCGGCACGAAGGCGACAAAGAAGGCGATGGATTTGGGGTTCAAAACCGTGACCGCGAAGGCATGGCCCAGCTTCGCCAGATCCGACGATCGGTGAGNGTCCGCCAGCTCGGTCGTGGGCTGCGGCGGCTGGCGCCACATCGAAATTCCCAGATAGACCAGATAAGCGGCACCAACCCACTTNAACACCATAAAGGTCGTGGCCGAGGCCGCGAGTAAGGCGCCCAGGCCAACGACCGAAAGGCTCATCGCCACGAAATCACCCAGCGCCACACCGGCGAGCACGCTGAAAGCCGAGCGGCGGCCATCGGACAAGGCATAGCCGATGACCATGAGAACGGTCGGACCCGGAATCAAAAGCACGATTCCCGAGGCGAGGACAAAAGCGATCCAAAGCTGCAACGTCATGGCGGTATCCTATATTTGGCTGGCAGTAATCTGATTAGCGGCGGCGAAAACGACGCCCGCTTCGCTCATCGCTTGCTTGGCGGCGGCCAGCGATCCGGCCAGGTCGATGGCCCGGCAAGCGTCTTCGATCAGCACGGCGGTGAAACCCTCCCGCGCCGCATCCACCGCCGAGAAGTGGACGCAAAAATCGGTCGCCAGACCGGCCAGAAAGACCCGCGAAATTCCCCGTTCGCGCAGGTATCCGGCCAGGCCGGTCGCCGTCTGCTGGTCGTTTTCGTAGAACGCCGAATAGGAATCGATCTCCGAGCGAAAACCCTTGCGCAGCACCAGCTCGGCGCGGGTGTACTCGAGGTCGCGGTGGAATTCGGCACCCGGCGTGCCTTGCACACAATGATCCGGCCATAAGGTCTGCTCGCCATACGGCATGACGGCGGTCTCGAACGGCTGCTTGCCAGCATGGGAGGAGGCAAAGGAGCTATGGCCGGGCGTATGCCAATCCTGGGTCAGCAGGATATGCGAAAAGGCTTCGCCCAAGCGATTGATGAGCGGCACCACCGCATCGCCGTCGGGAACCGCCAAGGCGCCGCCCGGGCAAAAATCGTTCTGCACGTCGATGACCAGAAGGGCATCGCCTTCCGCCGGGGTAAATTTCTCCGCCATGGGGGCTCCTTCGCCTGCGCTCTCAATATGCTGCCATAGCTTATAAGGCGGCACAAAAAAAGCGTGGCCCTACTTGGGCCACGTAAAGTGCGAGGGATGCGCGGAGCCGTAACGGTGCGAGTCAGGCTCCGCGCGGGCGGAGAGACAGCCAACCACCGCCGGCAATCGGGTGGGCCGAGACCTGGGTCGCAGGGGCGATGATCGTGGTCGCGTGCTTTCGCATGGTCTCAACTCCGTTTGCCGGTTGCGGTTGCGGCGTCTCTGGGAATAAACGTAGTCCTTGCCCGATCACGGGGATGTGATGGGCGTCACACGGCATGGCCGCCACGGTGTGACGGCTGTCACACGGGATGCGCTTTTTTTGGGATATGGCGCCGAATTCGGCGTTTTTTGGTCGCTTAGGCGGGTGGCGGAAGGCCGCCTTCATTCTGCAGGGTCGCCAGGGCTTCCTGAAACTTAACCCGGTCCATGATGTACAGGCTGCGCCCTTTACGGCGCAGCAGACCGGTGGGATAGAGCTGGCTGAGCGCTCGAGCCACGGTTTCCCGCGTGGTGCTCACCCGGCTGGCGATTTCGCGCAAAGGGGGCAGCGGATGGATCACCCACAGGCTGGGCACCGCCGCATCGGGCACCGCCATACGCAGCAATTCGGCATAGACCCGCTGGGTCGCCGCTAGGGTGCTGAGCTCCATGATCCGCACATCGCCGGAGCGCACCATGTCGGTTAGGCGCAGCAGAAGCTGAAACGTGACCGCGGCGTTTTCTTGCAACAGCTCAAGGAATCGTTCGGAGGGCAGGACGGCGAGCAGAGTCTTTTCTACCGCTACCACGCTGGCCGAGCGGGGCTGGCCGTCGATGGCGGCCAGTTCGCCAAAGCTCTCACCGGCCCGCAATGTCGCATAGGCGATCTCACGCCCGGAGAGCGAGTAATTGACGACGTTGACCGCCCCCTGAACGATGAACAGAACATCGCGGCTTTCGGCACCGCGCTCCAGCACCGTCTCGCCGGGCGTGTAGTGGCGCCAATTGCACCGGCCTTCAAGGCGCAGACGCGCCTCTTCATCGAGCGCCTGCAGGAGCGTGATGGCCGACAGGGTTCTGCTAAATTCTACAAGCACGCCAGACCTTATTCACCGGGGAGTCCGGCAGGAACTTTATAGGTTGCGGCGCGGGGAGGCTAGGTTGGGAAGCTTACCCGCGGCCGAATGCAATTCTGGCATCCAGCCGCGGGTGTCGCAGGCAGTCGATAGGGTCTACTTCAGTCCAAGGATGGCCTTGGCCTGGGCCAGGACAGCGACGGATTCAGCGTGCTGACCGCCGGCGTGCCGGGCCTCGCCCTCGGCCCGCAACTGCAAGACTTCCGCCTTCTGCTCGGCGGAAATTTGCGGGTTGGCGGCCAGGGCGGCATCGACTTCGGCCATGTCTTTCGTGCACTGCTTGGCCTGTGCGGCGCCGGTCATCGCTAGGGTCACAACGGCGGCAATAAGTAAGCGTTTCATCTCAATCCTCCTCTGAAAACAACCCTGCAAAACTCTTCGCGGGGCCTGGCATCAGCAGTACCGGCCCGGTTCACTGCTGTCCTGTGGCAAAAATGGTTAATTTTTAGGACGGCTATCGGGCAGAGGTGCCACCGGCTGTAGGAAATTTACTGCGCCCAGCGAAGAGGTGTGTCAGATAGATGACAAATTTGTTACATTAAATGTAGCAATACGACCATAAGGCGGGCACACACGCCCCGCCAAAAATGAGGGAGGAACCTATATGTCTGTTCGGAAGCTGTTTTTTGCCGCGCCGGTCGCGGCCTTGGCTGCCGTGTTGCTGTTGTTCGCGGCGGCACCGGTGAGCGCTGAGGAATGCCCGCGGGGCACCTTGGATGAGCGATTCTGTGACCGTAACGGTGATCTGGTGGCCGATGCGCCAACGGATGCCAGTCAGTGGGCGGATCCCGACACCCTGGTGTTCGCCTATACGCCGGTCGAGGATCCCGCCGTCTACCGCGAGGCGTGGGCCGATTTCCTGACCCATATGGAGAAGGTGACCGGCAAGAAGGTGCAATTCTTCCCCGTGCAGTCGAACGCGGCACAGATCGAAGCCATGCGCTCCGGCCGCCTGCACGTGGCCGGGTTCAACACCGGTTCCAACCCGCTGGCGGTCAATTGTGCCGGCTTCGTGCCGTTCACCATTATGGCCGCGCCGGATGGCAGCTTCGGCTACGAGATGGAGATCATCACCTATCCGGGTAGCGGTATCGAGAAGGTCGAGGACATCAAGGGCCGCCAACTCGCCTTTACCTCGCCGACCTCGAACTCCGGCTTCAAGGCGCCCTCGGCCCTGCTGAAGGCGGAATTCAATATGATAGCGGAACGCGACTTCGCGCCCGCCTTCTCGGGCAAACATGACAATTCCGTTCTGGGCGTGGCCAACAAGGACTACGACGCCGCCTCCATCGCCAACAGCGTGAAGCTTCGCATGATCAAGCGCGAGGTGGTCAAGGAAAGCGATCTGAAAGTCATCTATACGTCGCAGACGTTTCCGACCACTGGCTACGGCTATGCCAACAACCTGAAGCCGGAGTTGGCGCAGAAGGTCAAGGATTCGTTCACGACCTTCAATTGGGAAGGGTCTAGCTTGAAGAAGGAGTTCGAGAAGAATGGTGAAGGCCAGTTCATCCCAATTACTTACCAGGGCCACTGGGACGTGATCCGCACGATCGACGCGGCGAACAACGTCTCTTATGCTTGTAAGTAGGACGTTAAGTTACAGCGGAGCCGGTTTCGGATGCTGCGTATAGAGGGTCTGACTAAGCAGTACCGGACCGGCGACAAGGCGTTAAACGGCGTTACACTCGAGGTGCCGCAAGGCCAGGTCTTGGCCTTGATCGGCCCTTCGGGTGCCGGCAAAAGCACGCTGATCCGCTGCATCAATCGATTGGTCGAACCAAGTGCCGGCCGGGTGATTCTGGGCGACCAGGATGTCACCCGGCTGGGCGCCCGGGGCTTGCGCCGGGCGCGCCGGCGTATGGGCATGATCTTCCAGGAATATGCCTTGGTCGAGCGGCTTACCGTCATGGAGAACGTCCTCTCCGGCCGCCTTGGCTACGTCGGCTTCTGGCAAAGTTATTTTCGCCGCTTTCCGCAGGAGGCGGTGACCGAGGCCTTTCGCCTGTTGCAGCGGGTCGGTCTTGAGGCGTTCTACGACAAGCGCGCGGACGAGCTCTCCGGCGGTCAGCGCCAGCGGGTCGGCATCGCCCGGGCGCTGATCCAGAATCCGGATATCCTGTTGGTGGACGAGCCGACGGCGAGCCTCGATCCGAAGACCTCGCGGCAGATCATGCGACTGATCTGCGAGCTCTGCGAGGAGCGCCAGTTGGCCGCCATCATCAACATCCACGATGTGGCTTTGGCACAGATGTTCGTCGGCCGAATCGTAGGTCTGCGCCTCGGCGAGGTGGTCTATGACGGTCCGCCGGACAGCCTGACTCCCGAGGTGCTGACCGAGATTTACGGCGAGGAGGATTGGACGGCGGTCCGGCGTAAAGTCAAAGACGATGGTCAAGCCACCGGGGCGATGACCGAGGAAGAACGTATGGCGGCAATGTGATCTGATGACCGCTGTACCGTTCGATGCCAGACGTTGGCGCCCGCCGCCGATAATCAAAAGCGCACGTCTGCGCTGGATGCTGGGCGTCGGCGCTGCCGTATATCTGGTGGCGGCCATCAACGGACTGGAAGTCAACTGGCTTCGGGTCTACGAGGGGTTGGACCGGGGGTGGGCCTTTGTCCTGGCCTTTACCGAGCCGGACTTCGTCAGCCGTTGGACCGATATCAGCGAAGGCCTAGTCGAGAGCCTGATCATGACCGTCACCTCGACGGTGATCGGCATTGCTATTTCGGTGCCGATCGGCCTTGGCGCGGCGCGCAACGTGGCTCCTTTGCCCGTCTATCTGCTTTGCCGCGCGATTATCGCCCTGTCGCGCAGTTTCCAGGAAATCATCATCGCGATCTTCTTCGTCGCCATCTTCGGCTTCGGCCCCTTGGCCGGGGTGCTCACGCTTTCCTTCGCCACCATCGGGTTTCTGTCCAAGTTGCTGGCCGAGGATATCGAGGCCCTGGACCGGTCCCAGGCCGAGGCGGTCCGCTCGACGGGCGCGCGCTGGCTGCAACTGATGAATTACGGCGTACAGCCGCAAGTCATGCCGCGCCTGATCGGCTTGTCGCTCTACCGCTTGGACATCAATTTCCGGGAATCGGCGGTGGTCGGCCTGGTGGGCGCGGGTGGCATCGGGGCAACCCTTAATACCGCCTTCGACCGGTATGAATTCGATACCGCTGCCGCGATCCTGCTTTCCATCATCGGCATTGTCATGATCGCGGAGTATTCCTCCGGCCTGATCCGCGCCCGGGTGCAATAATGCCGGTGGTGGAGCGCGCGGGCCTGAAGGTGTGGCAGCGGCGCGAGCGCAACAAGCAGCTGGCGATCTGGTTCGGTTGGCTGTGTGGGACGGCGCTCTTCGTCTATTGCTGGCAAGTTGTTTCGGATGCGACCACCTGGGCTTTCTTTTGGGACGCCCCGCGCATTGCCGGCGACATCGGCGGCCGCATGGTGCCGCCGCGCTGGTCCTACGTGACGCGCATCGGGCAGCCGCTCTGGGATACCATCAACATCGCCACCCTGGGCACCGCCGTTGCGATTGTCATGGCGGTGCCGGTCGCCTTTCTGGCGGCGAGCAACACGACCCCCAACAAGGCCATCGTGCGGCCTATCGCGCTGCTCATCATCGTCTCCTCGCGCTCGATCAATTCCCTGATCTGGGCCTTGCTTCTGGTGTCGATCATCGGGCCCGGCGTGCTGGCCGGGACCGTAGCCATCGCCCTGCGCTCCATCGGCTTTTGCGCCAAGCTGCTTTACGAGGCGATCGAGGAGATCGATCACAACCAGGTCGAAGCCATCGCCGCCACGGGCGCCGGCCGGAGTCAGATCATCGCCTATGGCATCGTGCCGCAGATCTTGCCGGCCTTTGCCGGCATTTCGGTTTTCCGCTGGGACATCAATATCCGTGAATCCACGGTTCTCGGCCTGGTCGGCGCCGGCGGCATCGGCCTACAGTTGCAGGGCTCGCTCAATACCCTCGCTTGGCCGCAAGTCTCGATTATCCTGATGGCCATCCTGCTCGCCGTCCTGTTCAGCGAGTGGGTCTCGGCCAAGGTCCGCCACGCCATCATCTAAATCGCTCTTGAAAGACAATTTATTTTGGGTTGGCGGGGCTTTTCGCGGTTGTAGGCCGTGGTCTATGCTCCGTTCCGAGCTGGCGCTCGCGCGGCGAGGCGCCCCTGCACAAGAATTCACATATCGGGAGTCCCCATGACCGAGGTCATCAATCATTTCATCAACGGCCGCATTGTCGAGGGCAAGAGCGGTCGCCAGGGAGACATCTACAATCCGGCGATCGGCGAGGTGGTGCGCCACGTGGCTTTCGCCAATGCCGGCGAAGTGCGTCAGGCCGTGGTGGCGGCGCGCGATGCCTTTCCGGCCTGGGCGGCGACACCGCCGATCCGTCGGGCCCGGGTCATGTTTCGCCTCAAGCAGCTGCTTGAGGAAAACATCGACTCATTGGCCGCGCTGCTGACCGAGGAGCACGGCAAGATCGTCGCCGACTCCAAAGGTTCGATTAGCCGCGGCATCGAGGTGGTCGAGTTCGCCTGCGGCATTCCGCACCTGCTCAAGGGCGAATACAGCGAGGAGGTGGGCACCAACGTCGATCTATACTCCATGCGTCAGCCGCTGGGTGTTTGCGCCGGGATTACGCCCTTCAACTTTCCGGCCATGATCCCCTTGTGGATGTCGCCCATGGCCATCGCCTGCGGTAATACCTTCGTGCTCAAGCCGTCGGAGAAAGATCCGTCTTTCTCGCTGCGCTTGGCCGAACTTTACACGGAAGCCGGCCTGCCCGACGGCGTCTTCAACGTCATCCAAGGCGAGAAGGAGGCGGTGAACGCCATCCTGACCGATCCGGATATCGCCGCCGTCAGCTTCGTCGGCGCCACCAAGACGGCCGAGTACATCTATCACACGGGTTGCGCCCACAATAAACGGGTGCAGGCCCTGGGCGGGGCGAAGAACCACATGGTCATCATGCCCGATGCCGACATGGCACAGGCGACCGATGCGCTGATGGGCGCCGCTTACGGTTCCGCCGGCGAGCGGTGCATGGCCATCTCGGTGGCGGTGGCCGTGGGCGATAAGGTCGCCGACGATCTGATCGAACGCCTGATGCCACGGGTCCAGGCGCTGAAGATCGGCCCCGGCACCGACCCCGAGGCGGAAATGGGTCCGCTGGTGACCAAGGAACACTTCGACAAGGTCACCGGCTATATCGACCAGGGCATCAAGGAAGGGGCCAAGTTGGCTCTCGATGGCCGCGGCCTGAAGCTGCAGGGCTATGAAAACGGATACTTCATGGGCGGCTCGATCTTCGATCGGGTCACACCGGATATGTCGATCTATACCGACGAAATCTTCGGTCCCGTGCTGTCGGTCGTCCGCGCGCCCAGCTATGAGAGCGCCGTCGACATGGTCAATGCGCACGAGTACGGCAACGGCACGGCGATCTTTACCCGCGACGGCGATTCGGCCCGCCATTTTGCTAGTAATATCAAAGTCGGCATGGTTGGCATCAACGTGCCTATCCCGGTGCCCGTGGCCTACCACAGCTTTGGCGGCTGGAAGCGCTCGCTCTTCGGTGACCACCACATGCACGGCATGGAAGGGGTGCGCTTTTACACCAAGCTAAAGGCGATCACCGCCCGCTGGCCCACCGGCATCCGCGCCGGCGCCGATTTCGTGATGCCGCAGCTAGGGTAAGGAGCGTGAATTTTTTTGGCGGCGACGGGAATAAAATCGCCGCCACGGTGTCTTTTCCAGGGATGGGTCCATCCTGACGGTGGGCCTTCTCTAGGTGAAGGAGGATTTTGATGACTCGACTAACTCTCGCCGCCGCCGCATTGGCAGTCGGTGTGTTGACGGCCGGCGGTGCCATGGCCGGTCAGTGCCCTCTCATGGTTAAGGCTGTTGATGCGGCCTTGGCGGCCAACGCTCAGCTTTCTCAGGCGCAGAAAGACGAAGCCATGGCGCTGCGCAACGAGGGCGAAGAGCTGCACAAGGCCGGCAAACATGCCGAATCGGTCGCCGCGCTAACCAAAGCCAAGGAGATTGTTGGCGCCATGTAGAGCGCGCCAATCTAGGCGGGGCGGCGGATTGACGGGGGGCTCGAGACGATCGCGATGACGGATTTCTCGCGTCGGCTGCAAGACGAAATCCCGGCTCTCCGCCGCTACGCCCGCTTTCTAATCCGCGATGCGGACCGGGCCGACGATCTGGTGCAGGACAGTCTCGAACGGGCCATCGTCAAGCGCCGCTTGTGGCACAAGCCCGAAAGTCTACGTCCCTGGCTTTTTGCCCTGCTGCGCAACGTTTATCTCAATCAGGTGCGTCGCCAGACCCGACGCCCCACCGAAGTGCCTCTGGATCAAGTATTTCCCCAGGCCGGCCGCGGTGAGGCGCAAACCAGCGCGGTTATGATCGGCCAGGTCATGGCGGCGCTCGATGGATTGGAGCCGGAGCAGCGCGAGGTTCTGGTCTTGGTCGCCGTGGAAGGGTTGCAATACAAGGAGGCGGCCATGGTTCTCGGCCTGCCCATGGGCACGGTCATGTCGCGCCTGTCGCGGGGACGCGAGCGATTGCGCCGCACCCTGGCAGGCGACTCACCACCCACCACCGCCACGTTGCGGAGGATCAAATGAACGCGGCCAAACGCGCGATCACCGAGCAAAATCTGCAGGCTTATGTAGACGGCTGGCTGTCGCCGGCGCGCCAGGCGGCGGTGGAACAATACTTGGCCGAGCACCCAGATGAGGCCGCCCGCATGCGCGACTACCGCGCGCAAAGCGAGGCCGTGCGGGCGGCGATGCGCGATGCCGAGCCGAGCGTCGTGCCAGAGCGCTTGCTACGCGCCGCGCGTGATGGCGCCGCGGGTAGCGGGAGAGGCTGGTTGGTGCGGGCGGCGGCGGCGGCGTTGTTGCTCGCCGTCGGCTTTGGTAGTGGCTGGACAGTGTACGGCGTATTCGAATCTCCCCGCGATAGTTGGTTCGCCGGCGTGCCTGCTGATACCGAGTTGCTGCGCGTGGCCACGGCGGCGCATCGAGTCTATGCCGTTGAAGTGCGCCACCCGGTCGAGGTGCGTGCCGAGGAAGAACACTTGATGGGCTGGCTGTCGAAGCGGGTAGGCCGGCCGCTCGGGGCGCCGGATTTAGATCGCTTCGGCTTTCGCCTTATGGGCGGGCGCCTACTGCCGGCCAGCAGCGGTGCGGCCGCGCAACTCATGTACGAGGACGGCGGCGGGCGGCGGATCAGCGTTTATGTTGAAACCCATCCAAGCGACAGCAAGGTGGCCTTCCGCTTCGCCGAAGAAGGCGGTCTCGGCGCATTTTACTGGCTCGATGGCCGCTCTGGCTTCGCTCTGGTCGGCCCGTTGCAGCGGGCTGAACTGCTCGATTTAGCCAAAGCGGTCTATCAGCAAATCGAAATGTAGGCCCCGTCGGAAGGTTGTCTCTTGTAGTTGTGTCTTGCCGGGCCCCTCGGATTCAGGGTAAGGGGCGCCATGCGGTTGCTGACTTTTATACAGGACGGTTCGACACGGCTGGGTGTGCGCCGGGGCGAGGTCATCGTCGATCTGGCGCGGGTCCTGCCGGGGGCACCGGCTGACTGGCCGTCGGTCTTTGCCTCGGGTGCGCTGGCCGATGTGGCGCGGGCGGTTGCCGCGGCGCCCGATGAAGCGCTGGTCGCGGCCGATAGCGTGCGGCTGCTACCACCGATTCCGCGCCCACCGAAGATTTTGTGTATCGGCCTGAACTACCGCTCGCATGCCGAGGAAACCGGCTTGCCGATCCCTGAGTATCCGATCGTCTTCCCGCGCTACCCCGCGTCCATAGTGGGCTCCGACGCGCCGTTGGTGCGGCCGGCTCTCAGCGATAATTTCGACTACGAGGCGGAATTGGTGGCGGTGATCGGGCGCGGCGGCCGCGCCATCCCGCGGGAGCGCGCGCTGGAGCACGTCGCCGGCTATACTCTGTGCAACGAAGGCAGCATCCGCGACTATCAGTTCAAGGCCAGCCAATGGGCCATGGGCAAGAACTTCGATGCCTCCGGCTCCATGGGCCCGGAGATCGTCACCGCCGATGAACTACCGCCCGGTGCCGCGGGCCTGCGCATCCAGTGCCGTTTGAACGGCGAGACGGTGCAGGACAGCACCACCGACGATCTGATTTTCGATGTCGCCACGCTGATCGTCGAGCTTTCGGCTGTGATGACCCTGGAGGCCGGCGATCTCATTGTTACCGGCACCCCACCCGGCGTCGGCTTCGTTCGCAAGCCACCCCTCTGGCTGAAACCCGGCGATACCTGCGAGGTGGAGATCGAAGGTGTCGGTGTCTTGCGTAACCCGGTGGTCGCCGAAACACATGACTAAATTCAAAACCCTCGATGATATCGACATTGCCGGTCAGCGCGTCTTGGTGCGCGTGGATTTCAACGTTCCCATGCGCGACGGGCAGGTAAGCGACGCCACGCGGATCGAGCGCGCCCTGCCGACCATCCGGGAACTCAGGCAGCGCGGTGCGCGGGTGATTCTGCTGTCCCACTTTGGTCGGCCCAAGGGTAAGCGGGTGGCGGAGATGTCGCTGCGTCCGGTGGTCGCGGCGTTGCAAGAAGCTCTCGATGACGGCGCTGTTGTGTTCGCCGAAGACTGTATTGGTGCGCCTGCCGAGGCGGCGGTGGCGGCGCTCTCTCCGGGGGATGTGCTGTTGCTCGAGAACCTGCGCTTTCATGCGGGCGAAGAAGCCAACGATCCGGTGTTTGCCGCCGCATTGGCTAAGTTGGGTGATGTTTATGTGGGCGATGCGTTCTCGGCGGCGCACCGGGCGCATGCCTCGGTCGAGGCGCTGGCCCGTCTCTTACCGGCCGCCGCCGGGCGGTTGATGCAGACGGAGCTGGAGCACCTGGCGGCGGCGCTGGACTCGCCGCAACATCCGGTGGCGGCCGTTGTCGGCGGGGCCAAGGTATCCTCGAAGCTGGATCTGCTCGGCAATCTGGTGCGCAAGGTCGACCTCTTGGTGATTGGCGGCGGCATGGCGAATACGTTTCTGCATGCGCAGGGCGTTGAAATTGGAAAGTCGCTGTGCGAGCGCGATCTGGCCGCCACGGCCCAAGCGATTCTCAAAACCGCCGCGGCGGCTAACTGCGACGTGTTGCTACCGCGCGATGCGGTGGTGGCTGGATCGTTACAGACCGGCGTAGCGACCCGCACGGTCGATATCGGCCGGATACCGGCGGATCAGATGATACTCGATGTCGGACCGGCGACGGCAGAAACGATCAACGCTCGCCTGGCCGATTGCCGGACCGTAGTCTGGAACGGGCCGCTGGGGTGTTTCGAGGTGCCGCCCTTTGATGCGGGAACCAATGCCGTCGCCCAGGAAGCCGCCCGCCTGACCCGTGCCGGTGGGTTACTCAGTGTGGCCGGCGGCGGTGATACGGTAGCGGCGCTGGCGCATGCCGGGGCGATCGACGACTTTTCTTATGTCTCGGCGGCCGGCGGTGCCTTTCTCGAATGGCTCGAAGGTAAGACCTTGCCGGGGATTGCCGCCCTCGAGGCCTAAAACCACACCGTTCGCGCGTAGGTCGCCAGAACGAGCGTCCCGGCGCCCACGGCGATGCCGGGTAGCACATTGCGGCGGCTGACGAAGAGCACGGCAATGGCGAGAATGGCGGCGGCGACCCGGTCGACCATCGGCGTTTGCGCCAACGGCCCGGTGGGCAGAATGATCATGCGCGCGATGAGGGCAGCCAGCAGGGCATAGGCGATGCACGCGGCCCACTGGAAAAGCGCGCCTTCCGGATCGATGCGCCCGGACAGGGCAACCCCCAGAGCGCGCCAAACGTAGGTCGCCGCCGCGCCAACGACGATGACCACAACGGGCCACCAGAATGCGGCATCGGGCAGCGCAGTCTCATTCATGGGCAATCTCACTCATGGGCTGCCTCACTCATGGACACCACCCCGCCGGCCGATGAGATATCCCAGGCTGCCGGCGATGATCCCGGCGAGCAGTAGGCTCCACTCAGGAGTCAGCAGATATAGGGCCGGACCGCTGATCGCGCCAAGGACCGCCGCCAGCACGCGCGAGCGGGCGCGCACGTCGGCACAGATGACCAGCATGAAATAGATTGGGTTGATGAAAACCAGACCCAAAGTCACCGGGGCGGGGACCGAACCGGCCAGGACAAAACCGACCCATGTTGCCAGCATGCTGATACTCCAGAGCACACCGGCGAAGCCGGCATAGTAGGGCAGGCGCTGCTCCGTCACCATCGCCGGACAATCGCGCATGGCCGCAACCCAGCCGGTCACCGCGACGAAATGGCTGATCAAATAATATTGCCAACGCGGCACGCCGGGCGCGCGCAAAAGCGGAATTAGAGTCACCGTCATGGGAAACAGCCGGGCGTTCGTCAGGCCGACGGCAATCGCAATGACCAGAACCGAAGCGCCAACCGCATAAAGCTCGACAAGGGCGATCTGCCCCGGTAAGGCCCAACCCGTCGCGGTCGAGAACAAGGCATGCCAAACGCTTAGGCCCACCTGATGCACAAGAGCGCCGAANCCGAGNAAACTCCCGCCCAGNACNATCGACGGNACACCNACCGCGCGCCACGCGCCGGCCACCAGGGCGCGGCNCNTCGAACCNTANTCATGCAANGNTNGCGGTACAGACATTTTGCTCCCGAAGCGGAAAGGCTATCTTTCCGCCGCAGAAGGCAAAAGCGATTTTTCTGGCTAGTAAATTGGTTGAGACAAAAAAATTCCCTCCTCCCTTGTGAGGGAGGGTTAGGGTGGGGGGAAGCGCAGTCTGCGCGTTATCTAACTCTTAAACCGCCTTGCAGCGACCGCCCCCTCACCCGGCGCGCTCTTGCGCGCCACCCTCTCCCACGCTGGGGAGAGGGTACTAAATGTCTAATCGCGCAGGATCAACTCGCCCGGCAGACGAATGGTCACCCGGGTGCCGACATCGGGTTGGCTGGCCAGATCGAAGGTGCCGCCGTGTAGCTCGGTCAACGATTTCGCCAACGGCAGCCCCAGGCCGGTCCCCTCGTATCGCCGGCTGATGCGCGAGTCCACTTGCCCGAAGGGCGCCAGGGCGCGTGAGATATCCTTGGCGGCGATGCCTATGCCGGTGTCGCTGACTTCAAGAATGAAGGCCCCGCCCTCGGCCACCTTCGCCGACAGATCGACGCGCCCGCCTTGCAGCGTGAACTTCACCGCGTTCGAGACCAGGTTGATCAAGATCTGTTTTAGCTTCGTGCCATCGGCGCGTAGGCGCGGCAGATTCGGCGCGGTATCGACCGAAAGGATGACCCCCGCCCGCTCCGCGCGCGGTGCCATAAGGCGCACGACGGACTGAATGAGATTTTCAGGGTCGACAACCTCCTCGCTCAAGGTCATTTGCCCGGCGTCGATTTTGGCCGCGTCCAGGATGTCGTTGATCAAGACCAGCAAGTGCCGGGCGCTATCGCTGATGTCAGTGCAGTAGCCTTTGTATTGATCGTTTCCGAGAGTCCCGAGAATCTCGTTGGCCATGATCTCGGAAAAACCAATGATCGCGTTGAGGGGCGTGCGCAGCTCGTGGCTCATATTGGCGAGGAATTCGCCCTTCGTGCGGTTCGCCGTCTCTGCCGCTTCCTTGGCGCGCAGCAAGGCGGCCTCGCGCCAACGCAGCTCGGTGACGTCGTTGGCGGTGCCGCGGTAGCCCAGGAAGCGGCCGCTGACCGGGCAATAGACCGGTAGGCCGCTGAGCAGGAAATGCCGTGGATCTCCTTGCCGGTCGGGAATCTCTGCGTCGATATCGCGGAACGGTCGGCGGCCCTCCGCGGTGGCTAGGCCGTTAAGGGCAAGGTTCGGGCGGACGGGCAATTGTGTCAGCCGGCGACCCGTCAGTTCCACCGGATGGAATCCCAGCGCACCATTGACCCGCGGGGATACGAACGTCAGGACGAGGTTCTGGTCGGTCTCCCACACCCAATCGGAAACCAGGCGGGTGATGTCCTCCAACCGCTCGATGGCCATGGCCAAGGCGTCGCCCGCGCCGTCGCGGCCGCTGACCGGCATGTAGACGGTGGCAAGGATCGGGTCACTATCAGCATCGCCCAGCAGGGCCTTGCGGTGGATGCGGTAGTATTCGATACGCCCGTCGATGGTGATGGCGCAGGCCTCGTCGGTACCATCGTCGGGCGGGGAGTCTTCGGTGCCGTGGGTCGGCCGGTGGAGGGGCCATGATGGCCGGTTGGCGGTATCTTCGGCGCCCGCGGCGAGAGCGGCGGCAATGCGCTCATAAGCAGTGTTGGCGTAGAGGTGCTGTCCGGAGGTGCTGGTCACACACAACGGCGGGCCTTCCTCGAGCAAGGACGCGGCTAGGGGCCCGAACGGTCCGGTGGCGGACACCGTTGTGGCCTTTGCAGCTTGACTGCTACGCTTGGGGCTCATGGCAAAGCCCTCACGTATCCTCTGCGGTGTTCATAGCGTCCGCGATTTGTTCGATCGCATCCAGGTAACCAGGGTCGCGACACCACATTTTGACGACCTGCTGGGCGGCCTCCGGGTTGGCGCGGTCGAAGAGTTGCAGGGCCCGCGACAGATCGCGCGGATCGACGATGCTCTGGCCGGCATTTCGTTTTCGGCTGAGCAGGAAGATGGTGGCGAAACTGGATTTCGGCATGTCCAGCGCCCGGCACGCGATGGCCAAACCGTCGCCGCCGGAATCGTAAAGAACACGCTGCAGGCGTGGCACCGGCAAACCGCTCAGCTTGCCGAACATGGCCTCGAACAGNGCGATCTCNCCCTGGCGCAGCACCTGAATCAAGAAATCCGGCGTAATGTGTTCTTGCTTGGCCAACTCCTCGGCCAGGGCGGTCGCCGGCTGTGCCGCTGANGGGTTGCAAGGATGCTGTTGCTGGTTGCTGGCGATGGACCGGGCGACGCCTTCCAGATGGTCGTCGAGTTGGCCGGGATGGACGTCGAAATTTTCCAGGATGTGTTGGCGTAGCGCCGCCGAGACCCACAGGTACATGCGCTCGGCCAGCTCGGGCTTGATATCCTGACGCTTGATCAGCGGTTCCTGATAGCTGTCGACACGCTGTGATTCCTCGGCCAGGTACTCCATCGTCGCCTCGGAGATTTTGGCATTCTGGTTTTCCAGCAAGGTCTTGACCACGTCGACGCTGCCGGTTTCGACCAAGGCATCGGAGACGTATTCGCTGACCGACCGGCGCATGGCGATGGCCAGTTGGTGTTGCTGCGTGCGGTGGCGAATGATCTGGATCAGCTCGATGTCGCGCAGGACTTGGCTTTGCGCGAGGATGGGCTGCGCTACCTCGAACTCGTCGTTCGCCAGGGCGAGGATGAGGTCATGCGGTGGGTTCCCGGCGTTCGCCAGCCGCTCGCTCAAATCGCGGCGCACCGCCATTTCGCAATCGCGGATGAGTTTGCGCAGGATATCCGCCATTAGGGCGTGCTCGCGCTCACTTAAAGCGGTATCTCGCTCCGAGAATAGATCGCCAATGGTATTGGTAAGGGCGCGCCGGCCTTCGATCGACCTGTCGAGCGCCAGGTCGAGTAGAAAGTGCAGTTCTCGGCCAACACCACTCACGGATGAGATCCCTGCATTCTGTCCCCTAGGTAGGCGCGGAGAGGCGCATTCATGCTCGCCACCGGATTCTTTCCAGTCCCCGCGTAGGTCACCGAATAGCAATTTTGACGCAAATTAGTTAACAAATTCAGTATCTCTTAACGGACTGCCGAAAAGCCCCGAAGTTCGTGTAAGCGCCCGCGATTCCGCCCCTAAACCGGGCCCCCTTGGACCGCTTGGGGCGCCGGCGGGGCCTCGATTCGTTAACGGGTCGGGGCGCACTTTTTTGGCCGGCCTTTACGAGGGCTTTACCGCAAATGCGGCATACTCCGGCCGATGCAAATCCCCTCAACTCCCCTGAAGTTCCTCGCCGGCTTCCTCACCCAGCCACAGGCCGGCAGCCGTCAGCAGATCGACCCCGCCTTACAGGTCAAGGCCAACGCGCAGCCGGTTTCGGCCCGTATTCGGTCTAGCGCCAGTGCGGCGCCGGGTGTGCCGCAGATTGGCAGTGCCCAGACCCTGGACGAGGCCGTTCGTGCCTTGCGCGCCGAGGGTCGCCTTCCGCCGCGCGGTAGCTTGCTCGACATCCGCGCTTAGCGCGTCTTGCCGGTTGCCGGCGCTTGCGCCAGAGTACCGGCTATGAGCAAGCCCGGTACTAAGCCGGTTGCCTCCGGCCACCACAAGCGGTTCGTGCGCGAAATTCCCGACGGTGACGACCGGTCGAGGCTGGTGTGTGGCGACTGCGGATTCATTCAATACGAGAACCCGGTGGTGGTGGTCGGCTCGGTGGCCACCTGGGAAGACCGCATTCTGCTCTGCCGCCGTGCCATCCCGCCGCGCAAGGGTTTCTGGACCTTGCCCGCTGGCTATCTGGAGCTACACGAAAGCGCCGCCGAGGGCGCCCTGCGCGAGGCCTGGGAAGAGGCCCGGGCGCGGCTTGAGATCGAGCAGCTATTGGCGGTCTATTCGATCCCGCGCCTGAGCCAGATCCAGCTTATCTTTCGCGCCCATCTGCTCTCAGCCGACGTGGCGGCGGGGCCGGAGACCGCCGAGCTTTCGCTTTTTACCTGGGACGACATTCCGTGGGATGAGATCGCCTTCCCTTCCGTGCATTGGGCGCTCGGCCATTTTCAGGAGATGCGCGGTCAGACGGGCTTCGCGCCGCGCAGCAATCCGCCGGGCGAGTTCGGCGAATTAGCCGCCGAGATTGAGTAGCACGGCACCGCTGGCGACAACAGCGGCGGCGGCGATGCGAAAACGGCCGAAGGGCTCCTTGAGAATCAGGGTGCCGATGGCGGCGCCGAAGATAACGCTGGTCTCACGTACCGCCACCACGTGCGCCATGGGGGCGACGCCCATGGCCCAGATGGTAATGCCGTACGATAGGGCGGCAATGACGCCGCCGAACGCACCTAGCCGAAGCCGTGGGGCGAAACTTTCGCGAATCTGCCCACGCCGGCGCCACAGCGTGAAGGCTAGCAAGGGCATCGCATCGAGCAGCATCAGCCAGCAGATATAAGTCAGCGCATTGCCCGACCGACGCACGCCCATACCGTCGGCGAGGAGATAGATAGCGATGGTCAGCGCCGTGAGCAGAGCAAAGCCGATGGCCTTCATCTCGCCTGGTCCGGCCGGTCCGCGCCGGCGCCAGGCCAAACTGAGGATACCGCCGGAGACGACCAGCACGCCGATGATCTCGATTGTGGTTAGTGATTCGGCGGCGAAAATCCAAGCGCCGATGCCAACCAATGCCGGCGCGCAACCACGCGCGATAGGGTAGACTTGGCTCAGATCACCGTGCCGATAGGCGTTGAGCAGAACGGCGTAGTAGGCGAAATGTGTGGCGACCGAGAGGACCAGAAATGGCCAGGCTTCGGGCAACACAATGGGCAAAAAGAAGAGAGCGATGCCCGAGGGTACGCTCGGGATCAGCATGATCACCGTGGTCATGACCAGGCGATCGCCGCCGGACTTGATCAATCCATTCCAGGTGGCGTGCATCAATGCTGCCGCCAGAACCAAAAGAAGGACGCCGGGGTCGAGGCTCATCGTGCGCTCCCGCGGTGCGGCGGCGGGCGAGGGGATGCGCCGGCGCATGTCATCGAACTGTAACGATCGGGATTAGAGCCGCTCGTCGGGGTGGCGTCCAGTCCAGGCTGCAAGCGCGGAGGGCATGGGAGATGAGCAAAAAACGAATGCGTGTTGCCGAGGCGCCGATTCGCTATCCGGCTGAGACGTGCGGGCTGAACGCCTTTGATGCGGACCGCAATCTGCAGCGCCTGCTGGCCTGCCGCGCGCCGGCGATGCTGGCCGATCATGGATCGCGCCTGTCCGATTTCGGCGCCTGGGTGAGCGGCGAGTTGGAGGCGCAGGCCGTCTATTCCGACCGCTATGCGCCGCCGCGCCTGGAGTCCCATGGGCCTGACGGCGAACCGCTGGGTCGGGTGATCTACAATCCGGCCTACGAAGCCTGCCACCGGGAGGCTTACCGGCGCGGTGTCATCGGCCTGGCCTTCGGCAAGATGGCGGCGCCGCATCTGCTTTCCTTCACCATGGGCTATCTCTTGTCCACCGCCGATATCTCCATCCATTGCCCGGTCACCATGACCGGGGCGCT
>JGI24023J19991_10001205_pt1 | contig 20120 bp, 16 predicted proteins | sample Cruoilmetagenom1_FD_19991 | JGI IMG/M metagenome (IMG submission 19991) | reverse complement strand
GAAAAACTTAATGCAGAGTTTTGAATTAAGTTGACAGTAATTTTATTTTCTGTAAAAAGTTTAAAAAGATGACTAATATGAGATTCAATCATAAAAGAAAAGTCTTTAGTAGAAATTGACAAAAGAATTTGGTTTGATTTAATGGTATAACTCGATGTTTTTGGCTTAATGGCAATCCCTTTTGTAATCTTTGTCCCTTTAGCCGTTGGGTCAATAAAGGATTTTACATAAAGTGGAATATTCTTATTTTCTAGAGGTTTTATGGTTTTAGGATGAATAACCGAAGCGCCATAAAATGCCATTTCTAGAGCTTCTCGATAGGAGATTTGTTCAAGTAATATTGTTTGATCAAAGTGCCTAGGGTCCGCATTGAGTACGCCAGGTACATCTTTCCAAATCGTTAAACTATCAGCATGTAAACAATAAGCGAATATGGCAGCTGAATAATCTGAGCCTTCTCTACCCAACGTAGTGTTATGTGAGGCAGATCCACTAATAAAACCTTGGGTAATACATAGTTGATCAGTGCAGCTATTTTTTTGAATGTTGCTGTTTGTTTCAATCCAATTTACCGTAGCATTTCGATAGGTCGTGTCTGTTTTGATGAGTTTACGCGCATCTTTCCATGCGTTTGAAATACCGATATTATTTAAATAATCACTAATTATCAGTGTAGATAGCAATTCACCATAGCCAACTATTTGGTCATAAATATAATCGTAATTGGAGTTTTTGTTTTGAATGAAAAAGTTTTGTAACTCTAAAAATAGTAGCGCTACTTTTTCATATATTGGATGTTTTTCTTGAAATAAATCGTTTAGTATTAAAATATGAAAGTTTCTAACAGAGCTTATATTTTTAGTTAACTCATTAGATTTTGTGTGGTAGCTATCTACAATTTTCTCAAATGCATTGGTCATTTTGCCCATGGCAGAAATCACTAAAAAAACATCCTGATAGCCTTCAGATTTTAGTATCTTTGCAACATTGCTAATGCTTTTTGCATCTTTAACAGATGCACCGCCAAATTTGAAAACTTTCACGTTATATATAATTAAATTGCGAATTTACAGTTTATTTAAATAAGACAAAATGGTATGGGACACAGATTAAAAACTTTAGGAGAATTTATTATCGAACATCAAAGTCAGTTTAAATATGCTGAAGGTGAGCTATCTCGGCTTATAAATTCGATACGTTTAGCGGCAAAGGTGGTTAATCATGAAGTAAACAAAGCCGGATTAGTTGATATCTTAGGTGCGTCGGGCGATGTAAATATTCAAGGCGAAACCCAGCAAAAATTAGATGTATATGCAAATGATGTCTTTATGAGTATTCTTAAGAAAAGAGATATTGTTTGTGGAGTGGCAAGTGAAGAAGAAGAAGATTTTGTAGTAATAAGTGATCGAGATGGAGGTCATGATAATAAGTATATAGTTTTAACCGATCCATTAGACGGTTCATCAAATATTGATGTAAATGTATCAGTAGGTACGATATTTTCTATTTATCATCGTGTTTCACCAGTTGGCACGCCTGTAACAAAAGCTGATTTTTTACAAAAAGGCCGCAATCAAGTTGCGGCAGGTTATGTAATCTATGGCACCTCAACTATGTTGGTGTATAGTACCGGTCATGGCGTGAATGGATTTACGTTGAATCCTGCATTGGGCACGTATTATTTATCACATCCTAATATGAAATATCCAAAGGATGGGAATATCTATTCGATAAATGAAGGAAATTATGTGCATTTTCCGCAAGGAGTTAAAGATTATCTCAAATATTGTCAAGCTGAAGAAGGAAATCGGCCCTATACTTCTCGATATATTGGTTCGTTAGTTTCTGATTTTCATCGAAATATGATTAAAGGAGGCATTTATATTTATCCGACTAGTACAAAAGCACCAAAAGGAAAATTACGATTATTATATGAATGTAATCCAATGGCATTTCTAGCCGAACAAGCTGGCGGAAAAGCCTCTGATGGTTATTCATGTATTATGGATATAGAGCCCACGGAATTGCATCAACGTGTGCCTTTCTTTGTGGGGAGTACCAATATGGTTGAAAAAGCAGAAGCCTTTATGGGGCGATATCCAGATGATGCAAAATATTAATTAGCAAGTATCTTAAAATTAAAAGAGCCAATACAGTTTATTTGTATTGGCTCTTTTGATTTTATTTGCGAAGATTAAATACTCGCTTTTAGATATTCTCTATTTAGTCGTGCGATATTGTTTAAAGAAATTCCTTTAGGACATTCTACTTCACAAGCACCCGTATTGGTACAGTTACCAAAACCTTCTTTATCCATTTGCTTGATCATGTTTGTTACGCGATCTTTAGCTTCAACTTGACCTTGAGGAAGCAAAGCAAACTGAGAAACTTTGGCTGATAAGAACAACATAGCTGAAGCATTTTTACAGCTGGCCACACAGGCTCCACATCCTATACAAGTTGCGGCATCCATTGATTCATCGGCGGCAGCTTTAGCGATAGGTATGGCATTAGCATCTTGCGTATTACCTGATGTGTTTACAGAAATATATCCACCTGCTTGTTGAATTTTGTCTAACGAAGTTCTATCAACTACTAAATCTTTTATGATAGGGAAGGCTTTTGAACGGAAAGGTTCTATAAAGATAGTATCACCATCCTTAAAGGTACGCATGTGCAATTGACAAGTCGTGATTAATCGATCTGGACCATGTGCTTCACCGTTTATATGTAAAGAACACATCCCGCAAATACCTTCACGACAATCATGATCAAATGCCACAGGCTCTTCACCTTTATCCACTAATTGCTCATTAAGAACATCTAACATTTCTAAGAATGACATATGCTCTGAGATATCTTTTACTTGATAATCAGTGATGCGTCCTTTATCTTGAGGCGATTTTTGACGCCATATTTTTAAAGTAAGATTCATATTATAGTTTATTAGCCAATTAGGCAATAGGCAATAGTTTACTTGCTTATTGATTTAATAAAGGCGTTTAACATTTTATTTTCTTCAGTAATTAAACTAGTGATATTATTATATTTATTTTCATTAATTAAATTCAATTCCTTAGAAATAATAATCTGAGTTTCTAATTCTAAAAGAGAGCCTCTCGCTATTTTAAGAAATTGAATATAATTCTGTGTGTAATTTCTACCATATCCTTCAGCAATGTTAGAAGGGATTGAAATTGAGGCTCTTTTCATTTGACTTTGTAAACCATAGATTTCATTTTTTGGAAAATCAGCACACAAAAGATACATCTCTTTGACAATTACTATTCCTTTTTGCCAAATTAATAAATCCTTATATGATTTTATTCCACTCACTTATCTATTGTCTTTTGCCTAATGGTTATTGCCTTATTTATAAGAACGTGTTTTTACTTCTATATCTTTAAATTCTAATTGCTCTTTGTGCAAAATTGCTTCACTAGGTTTTCCTGTAAATTCCCAAGCTGCTACATAGCTGTAATTTTTGTCATCACGAACGGCTTCTCCTTCATCTGATTGGTAATCTTCACGGAAATGACCTCCACAAGATTCATTACGCTCAAGTGCATCTTTTGCAAACAATTCACCTAATTCTAAGAAATCGGCTACACGACCTGCTTTTTCTAATTCTTGATTGAATTCATTTGAAGTGCCAGGTACTTTTACATTTTTCCAAAAGTCTGCTCTAATTTCTTGAATTTCTTTGATTGCTTCTGTAAGTCCTTGAACATTACGAGCCATGCCAACTTTTTCCCACATCACCTTTCCTAATTTTTTATGGAAATAATCGACAGAATGTGTTCCTTGGTTGTTGATAAAGAATTTAATTTGCTCTGTAACCGCTTTTTCTGCCTCATCAAATTCTTTAGTGTCCGTTGGAATTTCTCCTGTTCGAATATCATCAGCTAAATAATCACCAATGGTATATGGTAATACAAAATATCCATCGGCTAAACCTTGCATCAATGCAGAAGCACCCAACCTGTTAGCGCCATGATCTGAGAAATTTGCTTCTCCAATCGCATACAAACCAGGAACTGTTGTCATTAAATTATAATCTACCCAAATGCCACCCATAGTATAATGTGTTGCAGGATAAATCATCATTGGAGTTTTATAAGGATCTTCATCGACAATTTTTTCATACATCTGGAAAAGGTTTCCATATTTTGCTTCAATAATTGCTTCCCCTAATTCGGTAATTTTTTCCTTAGAAGGATTGTGAATTCCCTGAATATGTGCTTGTTCTGTGCCATATCGAGCAATAGCTGCTTTGAAATCTAGGTAAACAGCTTCACCCGTTTTATTGACACCAAAGCCCGCGTCACAACGTTCTTTAGCAGCTCTTGAAGCTACGTCTCGTGGCACTAAATTTCCAAATGCAGGATAACGGCGTTCTAAATAATAGTCACGATTTTCCTCAAGAATTTCAGTTGGTTTTAACTTACCTTCTTGTATGGATTTAGCATCACCCATATTTTTAGGAACCCAAATTCGTCCGTCGTTTCGTAAAGACTCAGACATTAGCGTCAACTTTGACTGATAGTCACCACTTCTAGGAATACATGTTGGGTGAATTTGTGTAAAACATGGATTGGCAAAAAAGGCTCCTTTTTTATGAATTTTCCATGCTGCAGTAGCATTTGAACCCATAGCATTGGTCGATAAGAAATAGACATTTCCATAACCACCCGAACCAATCACAACAGCATGTGCTGAATGACGTTCTATTTTACCACTAATTAAATCACGTGCTATAATACCACGAGCTTTACCACCGACTAGAACCACATCTAACATCTCGTGACGGTTATACATAGTAATTTTTCCTTTAGCTATTTGACGATTCATCGCTGAATAAGCACCTAATAAAAGTTGCTGACCTGTTTGTCCTTTTGCATAGAATGTTCTAGAAACCAAAACACCTCCAAAAGAACGATTATCAAGTAAACCACCATAATCACGTGCAAAAGGAACACCTTGCGCCACGCATTGGTCAATGATGTTTCCTGATACTTCAGCTAATCGATAGACATTCGCTTCACGCGAACGATAATCACCACCTTTTACCGTATCATAAAATAAGCGATAATCAGAATCGCCATCACCCATATAGTTTTTAGCAGCGTTTATACCACCTTGAGCAGCAATTGAGTGCGCTCTACGTGGAGAGTCTTGATAGGCAAATGCTTTAACATTATAGCCTAACTCAGCTAAGGTTGCAGCAGCTGCTCCACCGGCCAATCCTGTACCGATAACAATAATATCTATATTACGTTTATTAGCAGGATTAACCAGATTAATTTTGTTTTTATAATTAGTCCATTTGTCTTTAATAGGACCAGCNGGGACTTTAGATTGTAATGTTGTCATAATCAAATGAGTTTAAGCAAAGTGAAACCAAACGGCAATAGCAATAAATCCAACACTAATAAAAATGCTGTATGCTGTGCCTAAATTAACAATACACTTTCTGTATTTTTCTTGTCGCACACCTGTTGTAGTTAAAGAGGATTGAAAACCATGTATAAGATGGAGTCCTAATAAAACAAAAGCCACTACATATATACTAGTGTAAATTGGGTTTTTAAATAATTCTATTACAAATTCGTAATGGTTATCTATATGAGTGGTTTTAAAAGGNAGAAAATAATGTTTCATATGTAAAACAAGAAAAGCTAAAATCAGCAGACCTGTAACAATCATGTTACGAGACATCCAAGATGAATTGGCTCCTACATTATTTTTAGCATACTTAATAGGTCTTGAACTTTTGTTTTTTAGTTCTAAAACAATACCCATCACAATATGCGCCATAAAGCCCAGGCCTAAAACAGGTTGCATAACCTGTATAAACGGATTAGAACCCATAAAATGCGATGCCGCATTAAATCCTTCAGGACCTAAAAATAAACTTAAATTTACGACTAAGTGTACCAATAAGAAGGTCACTAAGAATAAGCCAGTTAAAGCCATAAAGAACTTTTTACCGACTGATGATGAAAAATATCCACTCATTTTTTTACTAGTTTTTATAAAGCACAAATATAAACTTTTGAATTAGGGATGAAAAAAAAGATGTCAAAGCAGTCTAATTTAGATTGATTATAAATAGTTGAGGTTTGGATTACTAGAATTTGAATTCTGATAAATATCATATTAATTCGTCAAGCCTCAAACTACCTTTGCGCAGTTAATACTTAAAATTAAGCCCTATGGCATTCAAAAAAGGACTATTCAAAACATCGGTTGGGCGTAAAAACCTGATGGCTGTTACCGGACTTTTCATCATTTTTTTCTTGGTTATTCATTTAGTAGGTAATTTATTATTAATACTACCAGATTCGTTTTTTCCGATAGAATTTTGGGGAGATGTTGCCAATCAACACGATATGTATAATGCCTATTCACACTTTTTAGTGCATTTTTGGCCTGTAACTGTTGTAGCTTGGGTTTTATATGCAGCAATTGCATTGCATATTTTGGATGCTTTATTAATAACACTGAACAATAGGATAGCTCAAGGAGAAAAATATGCTGTAACGGATAACTCAACAAGTTCGTGGACTTCTCGTAACATGGGCTTTTTAGGTGTGGCTATCGGAGCTTTTATCGTCTTACACATGGCACAATTTTGGTTGCAATACAAAGTTCTAAAAATAGAACACGATTTATATAATTTAGTAGTAGAAACCTTTAAAATTTGGTGGATGGTCGTAATCTATGAAATAGGGATTATCGCTTTAGGTTTTCACCTAGTACATGGTATCGAAAGCGCACATCGTTCTTTGGGAATCTATCCTAAAAAAGTAATGCGAATTATCAAATATATTGCACTCTGTTTCGGTGTTTTAATGGCAGTTTTATATGCCATCATTCCAATCATTATTTACTTTAAATAAAAGAATTATGGCTCTTAATGCAAAAATTCCAGAAGGACCTTTAAAAGATAAATGGCAAAATTATTTGGATAAGACCAATATTGTCAACCCAGCAAATCGTAAAAAATTAGATGTAATTGTTGTCGGTGGTGGCTTGTCAGGTGGTGGAGCAGCAGCTTCATTGGCAGAACTCGGTTATAACGTAAAAGTGTTCTTTTTTCAAGACTCTGCACGTCGTTCACATTCTGTAGCAGCACAAGGTGGTGTAAATGCCGCTAAGAATTACAAAAATGATGGTGATACTATTTATAGAATGTTTTATGACACTGTAAAAGGTGGTGATTATCGTTCGCGTGAGGCAAATGTCTATCGTATGGCTGAATGTTCTGTCGATTTGATAGATCATATGACTGCGCAAGGTGTGCCCTTCGGACGTGAATATGGTGGCTATTTAAGTAACCGTTCATTTGGAGGTGTTTTGGTTTCTCGTACTTTTTATGCACGTGGACAAACAGGGCAACAATTATTATTAGCCACGTATCAAGCAATGATGAAGCAAGTGAAAGTTGGAACTCTCAAACAATATAGCCGTCATGAGATATTAGATATTGTTATCGTGGATGGAAAAGCTAGAGGCGTTATCGTTCGAGATTTGAATACTGGTAAAATTGAGCGCCATTCTGCACATGCGGTAGTATTAGGAACAGGAGGTTTTGGTAAGATATTTTACCTTTCTACATTAGCGATGAACTCAAATGGTTCAGCAACTTGGCGAGCACATAAAAAAGGAGCGTATTTTGCAAACCCTTCATGGACACAAATTCACCCAACGGCTTTGCCACAAGCAGGAGAACATCAGTCAAAACTGACCTTGATGTCGGAGTCGTTACGTAACGACGGACGTATTTGGGTGCCTAAAAATAAAGATGATAATCGGGAGCCAGGAGCAATTCCTGATGAAGATAGAGACTACTATTTAGAGCGTCGTTACCCAGCATTTGGTAACTTAGTACCTCGTGATGTAGCTTCAAGAGCAGCTAAAGAAAGAATGGATGCCGGTCATGGAGTTGGTCCACTTAAAAATGCAGTCTATCTTGATTTTAAAACGGCAATAGGTATTTATGGTGTAGATACGATCAAAGAACGTTATGGTAATTTATTTACCATGTATAAAAAAATTACAGGTATTGATGCATATACAGAACCGATGAAAATATCACCTGCCGCACACTTTTCTATGGGTGGTTTATGGGTTGATTATGAATTACAAACTTCAATTCCTGGTTTATTTGCAGTTGGAGAAGCGAACTTTGCAGATCATGGAGCAAATCGTTTAGGAGCAAATTCACTTTTACAAGCTTCGGTCGATGGTAATTTTGTATTACCAAATACTATTTCAAATTTCTTGTCAGACGAAATTCGTACTGGAAAAATCTCAACGGATTCCCCAGAATTTGAGGAGGCAGAAAAAGCAGTTAAAGATCAAGTAGAAAAACTATTGGCCATTAAAGGTACTATGCCGGTAGATAAAATTCATAGACGATTAGGTAAGATTATGTTTAAAGAAGTAGCCATGTCTCGTAACGAAAAAGGGATGAAATGGGCTATTGAAGAAATACGTAAATTACGTAAAGAGTTTTGGGAAAATGCCGCTATTCCAGGTGATGATAAAGGGCCGAATTCTGAGCTAGAGAAAGCGGGTCGTTTGGCAGATTATTTAGAAATTGCAGAACTCATGACAGTTGATGCTTTAGATAGAAAAGAAAGCTGTGGAGCACATTTCCGTGAAGAATATCAAACGGATGAAGGAGAAGCGGTACGCGATGATAAAAACTATATGTATTCTGCTGCTTGGGAATGGCAAGGAGGAAAAGACTGGAAACTCCATAAAGAGCAACTAGAGTTTAATGATATTGAAGTTAAAACACGTAGTTATAAATAAGGCAAAAGTCATTAGGCAAAAGACAATAGATAAGTGAGTGGAATAAAATCATATAAGGATTTATTAATTTGGCAAAAAGGAATAGTTATTGTCAAAGAGATTTATCTTTTGTGTGCTGATTTTCCTCAAAATGAAATCTATGGTTTACAAAGCCAAATGAAAAGAGCTTCAATTTCTATTCCATCAAATATAGCTGAAGGATATGGTAGAAATTACACACAGAATTACATTCAATTTCTAAAAATAGCAAGAGGTTCTCTATTAGAATTAGAAACTCAGATTATTATTTCAAAGGAATTGCATTTAGTCACTGAAGATAAATTTACTAGTATTATCAGTTTAATTACTGAAGAAAATAAAATGTTAAACGCCTTTATTAAATCAATAAGTAAGTAAACTATTGCCTATTGCCTAATTGGCTAATAAACTATAATATGAAATTAACATTAAAAATATGGCGACAAGATAACGCCAAATCTAAAGGGAAATTAGTAACTTATAATGTAACTGATATTAGCCCTGACATGTCTTTTCTAGAAATGTTAGATGTACTTAATGAGGGACTTGCTTCCAAAGGAGAACGAACCGTTGAGTTTGATCATGATTGTCGTGAAGGTATTTGCGGACAGTGTTCTTTAGTGATTAACGGACAAGCACATGGTCACGAATCACACTATACCACTTGTCAAACACACATGCGTTCTTTTAAAGATGGGGAAACTATTTTTATCGAACCATTTAGAGCGAAGGCTTTTCCAGTTATCCGTGATTTAAAAGTAGATCGTACCGCGATGGATCGCATCATTCAAGCTGGTGGATATATTTCCTCTTTCACGGGGATGGCACCAGAAGCGAACTCAATTCCAATTCATCATGAAATAGCAGAAAGTGCTTTTGATAGTGCTGCATGCATTGGATGTGGAGCCTGTGTAGCAACTTGTAAAAACTCATCAGCAGCTCTTTTTGTATCTGCAAAAGTGGCACATTTAGCTAAATTACCACAAGGTCAAGTAGAACGCTTAGAACGAGTAAAATGGATGGTTACGCAACATGATGATGAAGGTTTTGGATCGTGTACACATACAGGTGCTTGTGCAATGGTTTGTCCACAAGAAGTGCAGCTTTTAGATATAGCACGAATGAATTTTGAGTATAATCGATCGCTTTGTATTTCAGATAGCTAAAAGGTTATTATCATACAATTTAATAACTAAGCCTATGACAAAATCATGGGCTTATTTTATGTCTAAATCAGATAGACAGTCTTTTAAAAAACCTTTCAATTCTTCCATTTGATATTTTGCTTTATTTTTACCTAATTGACCTGCGAAATATAGGATAAACCAAATCAAAACAGAAAACAACATCAAGCCAAGCCAGAGGCTATAATTTCCTTTTGCAACATAGTTAGCATATGCTAATGCTGAAAAAATTAAAAAACCAACTGCTACGACAAAATGTAAAAACATAAAAAAGGTCCAAATACCTGGCTTTGGTGCAAAAAACCCTCTTATTTTACTTCCTTTTTCATGAGATTCCACTTCAATTGAAAGTTGGGGTGACCATAAATGCGCTTTATTTTGAGGGATGTCTATAAAAATATGATTATCGCTCATTTTTTTTTTGTAAGCGCAAGTTTCTTGATTCAATTTATTAGTGAATTTATCTAAAATAGAATCTTTAGATTGTTCAAAATCAATATTAAATCGAGGTTTTAACAAGATTTTGTTAAGGGTTTCTGACATAATAGCTAGTTGTTTATGTAACCAAAGTTACAAATATAATTTTAACTACATATTTTGTCTTCTTTATGTAAGCATATTATTAACGGTATACTATGTGAGTCGAAACTCAAGTTTTAGATTTTTTTATCCGAATAGAAATACCTACTTTCGTTTCAATAATGCAAACTTCATGAATGAAAATCTTGATCCCGATAATGCTAATTTTTCACCTGAAGAAGTAGCCTTCGAACAGCAACTAAGACCTCTTAGTTTTAGTGATTTTACAGGGCAAGATCAAATTTTAGAAAATCTAGATATTTTTGTAAGAGCAGCCAATCAACGTAAAGAAGCTCTAGATCATACGCTATTTCACGGTCCTCCAGGATTAGGAAAAACAACTTTAGCACATATTTTAGCAAATGAACTTAATGTTGGTATTAAGGTAACATCTGGACCTGTTTTAGATAAACCAGGTGATTTAGCAGGTTTATTAACAAATCTAAGTACTAGAGATGTTCTATTCATTGATGAAATTCATCGTTTAAGTCCGGTGATTGAAGAGTATTTGTACTCAGCAATGGAAGATTACAAAATAGATATTCTTATTGAAAGTGGTCCCAATGCAAGAACAGTTCAAATAGAGTTAGAACCTTTTACCTTAATAGGCGCCACTACACGTTCTGGATTGTTGACAGCACCTATGCGTGCTCGTTTTGGGATTAGTAGTCGTTTACAGTATTATGATGCCGAATTACTAACCACAATTGTTCAGCGAAGTGCAAAAATATTAAAAGTGGCTATTGGTATGGAAGCAGCAGTTGAAATTGCGGGACGTAGTCGAGGAACTCCGAGAATTGCGAATGCATTATTACGCCGTGTTCGAGATTTTGCACAAATAAAAGGCAATGGAAACATTGATATTAAAATAGCAAAATATGCTTTAAAAGCATTAAATGTTGATGCACATGGTTTAGATGAGATGGATAACAAAATTCTTACAACCATTATCGATAAGTTTAAAGGCGGCCCTGTTGGCATCACCACCTTAGCGACTGCTGTAAGTGAGAATGCTGAGACCTTAGAAGAAGTATATGAGCCATTCCTCATTCAAGAAGGCTTTATCATGCGAACCCCTAGAGGTCGTCAAGTAACCGAATTAGCATATAAACATTTAGGTAGAGAAAAAGGCTACCAACCAGATACCTTATTTTAAGGCTTTAAATTTTTTTACTACTTGATGTATAAGTAGTTAGATTATTTTGTAATTTTATCTGACATGGTGTTGATGGGTTTAGCTATTTAGAATGATTACAAACAATACTATTTGTGATGTATAGNACAGTATGACAAATGTCATTATCTACCTTTGTTAGCACAATTAATAAACACACTTATAAATGAAANAAATCGGTCAAAAAGTGTCTATCTTGCTTTGTCAACAGCATTTTATAAATTACCTATTTAGTTGCATTTTCTTTTTTATAATATTTAGATAAAATATATGAAATTCGGATTTATTATCGATAACCGTAAATGTATTGGTTGTCACGCTTGTACCACAGCCTGTAAGTCAGAGCATGAAGTGCCAGTAGGAGTAAACAGAACTTATGTAAAACAAGTTGAAAAGGGAGTTTTCCCTGACACGCGTCGTATTTTCTCAGTGATGCGTTGTAATCATTGTACTGATGCACCTTGTGTAGAAATTTGTCCCGTAGAAGCTTTACATACACGTGAAGATGGCATTGTAGATTTTGATAACAATCGTTGTATTGGATGTAAATCTTGTATGCAAGCCTGTCCGTATGATGCCTTGTATATTGATCCTGACAATCAAACTGCAGCAAAATGTAACTATTGTGCGCATCGTGTTGATGTTGGTAGAGCACCAGCATGTGTTGAAGTATGTCCTGAACATGCTATTATCGCGGGCGATATGGAAAACCATGAAACCGAAATAGCACAATTACTAGCAAGAGAACAAGTAATGGTTCGTAAACCTGAAAAAGGAACCAATCCAAACTTATTCTATATTGATGGTGACTTCCAATCTTTAAATCCAGAAGCTACCGATAAATCTGGACCTGGTTTATGGAATTCTCAATTAAGAGGTGTTGGCCATTATGCTAAAGCAGCTGAAAAAATGGTTAATTCTAATGAGGATCTCAATCTATTAAAAATGAGTATTGATAATGAGATGCAAGCTGCTTATCAAAAAGAAACAAGCGAAAATCCAAATTATATAGATGTATTAAGTGGAAAAGCGCGTCGTGTTTATGATACACCAGACAAAGGTGTTTTATGGGGTTGGGAAGTATCGGCTTATGTCATGACTAAAGCAATTGCAGCAGGTACATTTTTCTTACCATTTATAGCAATGTTGTTAGGATATGAAGTATCGACAACTGCAAAATTATGGTCTGCAGGAATCTCATTAGTGTTCTTAGGTTTAACAGGTTTATTCTTAGTAATGGATTTAGATCGACCTGATCGTTTCTTAAACGTTTTATTGCGTCCACAATGGAATTCTTGGTTGGTAAAAGGAGGATACACAATTACCGTATTTGGTGGGTTAGTTTCTCTTTGGTTCGCTGCTAATTTATTCGGATGGAATATTCCAGAGAAAGCTTTGTTATGGGTGACAGCAGTTTTTGCCGTGCTTTTAGCAATTTACACTGCTTTCTTATTCGCGCAAGCTAAAGGCCGTGATTTTTGGCAGAGTCCAACTTTACCCTTACACATGTTAGTTCATAGTATCATGGCTGGAGCAGCAATTTTTATCTTGACAGCATTAATCATCGGTCAAGAAGATTGGATGCAAATTTTAAGTACAACTCTAGTAATCGCATTGGTCGTTAACTTATTTACATTAATAACAGAATTAACCATTACGCACCCAACAACATCAGCAAAAACAGTTGTTAAAATGATAACCAACGGACGTTATAAAAACTTGTTTTGGTTGGGAACTGTTATAATCGGAAATTTAATTCCATTAGCATTATTGTTACTCGCTCCAAGCGCAACAACATTAATTGTTTCAGCAGTTGCAGTATTAATAGGAATTTATGTAACAGAAAAAATTTGGGTAGAAGCACCACAAAGAATTCCGTTAGCGTAATTAGTTATTTGGTCAATTAGTTATTTGGTCATTTAGTAAAAAGTAAAGTAGATGAGTACTATTAATTCATATAAAGATTTGAAAATTTGGCAGAATGGTATTGAATTGGTCGAAGTTATTTATAAAGTTACAAACAGTTTCCCACAATCAGAATTATATGGTTTGACAAGTCAAATTAGAAGAAGTGCAGTGTCTGTCCCTTCAAATATAGCAGAAGGTTGGGGTAGAGGTTATAATGCAAATCTTTTACAATTTATTAAAATTGCTAGAGCTTCTTTATACGAATTAGAAACACAATTAATAATAAGTAGTAAGATTAAACTAATTACAATTGAGGATTTTGAAAGAATTCAAAATCTAATATTGATTGAATCAAAAATGATAAATTCATTTATAAGTACATTAAAAAACAAATTGAAATAGGTTTTAGTTACCAGATAACTAATTTACTAAGTCACTAAAATACCAAAATTATGGGATACAAAAAACCATCATTTATAGAAAACATAGCAGAGAAATTAGGAATCATTCCCAATCTGCACAAGGAAGAATATCAAAAGTTTGAAGAAGATATGCGTCACTTTAGTGATGAAGAAGTGGCTGAAATGTATCAAAACTTTCCGCCACCTGAAAAATGGGATGACTGGCAAGAATACAATCCAAAAGTATGGCCGCGAAAGGAGAAAAAAACCTATCAAATCGTTCCAACAACTTGTTTTAACTGTGAGAGTGCTTGTGGTTTAACGGCTTTTATTGATAAAGAAACACAGCAAGTCAAAAAGTTTGAAGGAAACCCCTATCATCCAGGAAGTAGAGGTAGAAACTGTGCAAAAGGTCCTGCAACGATCAATCAAATAACTGATCCTGATCGCATTCTATATCCGCTTAAGCGAAAAGGAAAACGTGGTGGTGGAGAATGGGAACGCGTNACTTGGGATGANGCATTAGATACTATTTCTGCTCGTATTCGTAAAGCGATGCAAGAAGATCGTCATAATGAAATTGCCTATCACGTAGGTCGTCCTGGACATGAAAAATTTATGAATTGGATTTTACAAGGCTGGGGAATCGATGGTCATAATTCGCACACGAATGTATGTTCATCAGGAGCGCGTTTTGGATATAATATATGGTATGGTTATGATAGACCTTCTCCAGATCATGCAGAGGCAAAATTTATTTTATTGATTTCTGCGCATTTAGAATCGGGTCATTATTTTAACCCGCATGCGCAACGAATTATAGAAGGTAAGATGAAAGGCGCCAAATTGGCAACGATGGATCCTCGTTTATCCAACACAGCCAGTATGTCTGATTATTGGATGCCAACTTATCCAGGAACTGAAGCAGCTGTACTTTTAGCGATGGCTTCCATTATTTTACAAGAAGGTTTATACAATAGAGAATATTTAGAAAATTGGACGAATTGGAAACAATATCTCCAAGCACGTCATAGCGATAAAGCAGAAACATTTGAAAACTATATTGCTGCGATGATCGAAGAGTATAAAGAATTTACACCCGAATTTGCAGAAGAAGAATCAGGTGTAAAAGCAGAAATGATTATCGAAATAGCTCATAAAATTGGTGAAGCTGGTGAACGTTTTGCTTCGCATAACTGGCGTTCGGCTGGAGCTTCAAATTTAGGAGGTTGGGCAGTAGCAAGAGCTTTACATTTCTTAACCGTATTAACAGGTGCTGTTGGTGCAAAAGGGGGAACTTCACCAAATTCATGGAATAAATTTAGCCCATCGATACCCAATCCGCCCAAGCCTCAAAAGCATTGGAATGAAATGCATTTTCCAAAAGAATATCCATTAGCCTTCTTTGAAATGAGTCAACTTTTACCACATTTCTTAAAAGAAGGTCGTGGTAAAATGGATGTCTATTTTTCAAGAGTATTCAATCCTATTTGGACGTATCCTGACGGATTTACATGGATGGAAATGTTCCAAGATGAAGATAAATTTGGCTTACACTCAGCCTTGACCCCAACATGGAATGAGACCGCTTTTTATGCAGACTTTGTCTTACCGATGGGTCTCGCTTCTGAACGACATGATATCAACTCTTATGCTACGCATGGTGGTACTTGGGTTGCATTCCGTCAGCCGGTTTTAAGAGAAGCTGCCCGTAGAAATGGGAATCCTGTGGAGTATACCTATGAGTCGAATCCGGGTGAAGTTTGGGAAGAAGATGAATTCTGGATTGAATTATCATGGCGTATAGATCCTGATGGAAGTATGGGAATTCGCAAGCATTTTGAGTCACCCTATCGACCCGGTGAAAAAATCACCATCAATGAGTATTACCAATATATTTTTGAGCGTATTGATGGATTACCAGAAACAGCTAAAGCGGATGGTTTTACAGGTAAATTCGCCGAATTAGAATATATGCGTAAATACGGAGCCTATGAAATTGAAAAAGGAGAATCGTATAAAAAGAATGAAACGCCATTAACAGACGAGCAACTAAAAGACACAAATGTCGATTCAGCAACCGATGTTGTTTATAAGGGAGAAAAAGCAGTTGGTGTGATGGTCAACGGTAAAGCCGTTGTAGGTTTTCCGACGCCATCGCGTAAAAACGAATTCTACTCGCAAACCATGGTCGATTGGAATTGGCCAGAATACGCAACACCTGTTTATATTAAAAGTCATATTCACCAAGATGTTTTAGATAAATCAAAAGGAGAATATGTTTTAGTACCAACCTTTAGATTGCCAACATTAATCCATTCGCGTTCAGCAAATGCTAAATGGTTGTATGAAATTTCAAATAGAAATCCTATTTGGATGCATCCAGAGGATGCAGCAAAATGGAATTTTAAAACAGGTGATCTCGTAAAAATGAATACCGATATTGGTTATTTTATAGACAAAGTTTGGGTAACTCAATCGATGAAACCAGGCGTTGTGGCTTGTTCACATCACTTAGGTAGATGGCGTAGAGAGCAAGATCAAGGAAACCGATGGGGAACCAACACCGTTAATATTGAAAATGATGGTAAGGGTGGTTGGAAAATGAATACCATGAGTGGTGTACAACCTTTTGCATCAGATGATAAAGATTCAAAACGTATTTTCTGGAATGATGGTGGCGTACATCAGAATATAACTCATGCGGTGCATCCTGACCCGATTAGTGGAATGCATACGTGGCATCAACGTGTACGTATTGAAAAACCAGCTGCTGGTGAAAAGTATGGTGATATATTTGTCGACACCAATAAATCACATGAAGTTTATAAAGAATGGTTGGCTATGACAAGACCTGCTCCAGGCCCTGATGGATTAAGAAGGCCGCTGTGGTTTAAAAGAGCATTTACACCTGACAAATCGGTGTATTATGTAGATGATAAAAAGAAATAGAAAATATTTTTCTATATAAATCATACTAAAAGTCTTGTTGTACACTACAACGAGACTTTTATTTTTTTATGTGTTTTTTATACATAAACGCACCCATGATTAATGTTATAAAGAGTAACAATAGATATTTAATCCCATTAGTTTCATGATCAGATCCTATTACAAAAGGCGAACTATTGTTTTTAATAGGAATAAATCCTGCCCAATAATAGGGTGATTTTTTAGTATTCTTGATTTTTTTATCTGATAAATAACTCAATTTTGCTTGATGCAAGGCATTTTCAAATGGAATTTCGTCGGCTAAATTTTTATAAAAATTGCTCATTAAAATACTCGTTGATTTATCATTGACTTTCCAGAGNGAAACGATTAAGTTCTTTACGCCAGTATACGAGAATCCACGTGCTAAACTCATGGCGCCTTCTCCTTTTTGGAGTTTGCCAATACTTGTTTCACAGGCGCTTAAAACGACTAAATCTACGGGGATTTGATATCCGTATAATTCTGTTAAATAGAGTGATTTATCCCAAAATTGGATAGAAGCTAACTGTGAATTTGTCGCTGTATTTGCATGTGTCGAAAGATGTAAGATTTGAGCATTGTTCAGCGTATTGATAAATTGCTGACTTGTTGCTTTTTGATGTGTGTATACCTCTGTTTTAAAGTAGTTGCTTAAGGCTTCTGCTTCTTGCAAGGTGTTTGGTAGGTGGCTTAAACCTCTGTTGTTTTGGTCAAAGACAGGAAATAGTCCAACAATTTTTGTAGCATTTTCTGACTTTGATTTTTTTTGGAGTACAATACGAGTCGAATAGGCAAAACTAAGATTGTTCTTATATACCAAAAAAGGAATCTTTTCAAATTCTGAGGAATTTGTTGGTCCAGTAATTAAGGCATCAAAAGGAATAAACGAAAGTAAAGCATCGGGAATAATGAGGATCTTGTTTTGGTTTTGATGTAATTCAGGTTGCAGTAATTGTTGGTAAATTTGATGCGATAATTCCTTAAAATGGGTTAGTTCATTTGCCATTTTACTTCCTGTATCATCCGCGTAAAAAGTGAGAAGTTGGTTTAAAGATTTTTGGTAAAATTTATTGTCAATAACACGCCAAGAAATAGATTTATAAGGGCTAATTTTAAAAATATAGGTTTGATTATTACCTTCAAAATATTCAATCAAAGTTTGATTTTCTCTATCTAATTTATTTTGGATTTCTGTCAAAATATTTAAACTATCTGAACGACTTGTGAATGGATATTTTTTATGGATCTGTGTTTGTAAAACTTGTAGTTCATTACTGATTTTATTTCTGTCTGAGAGTAGACTTTCAAGTCTAGATTGTGGAAAATCTGTTGCAAATTGGGCAAGTTGTACTTCTTTAGAAATTTCAGCTTTTTGAAAAATTAATTTTTTTTCACGAATAATGAGACTGTCATTTTGATAGTTGTTTTTAAGGTCTTTATTTTGAAGCTCATCCAATAGTACCATTGATTTACTTCGTTCTGCAAAAAGAAAAGCTTTTTGAATATAGTGCTCATGCCCAGTTTTTAAATATAGTTGGTAACAGAGATCAATCACCTGATCGCTGCGTTTCCTATTCTCATTTTCTTGTATAATTTTAGCATATTGTGAAGTATACGTAGCTCTTAAAAAATCCTCTTGCATAAAAGATAATTCATAATTTTTTAAAGCATGTTCAAATTCTCCAAGCCTTATAAAAACCTGAGCTCTGCCGTCTAATGCATCCTTAATGGTGTTTTCTGGATAAAACAAATTTCTTTCTGGATTTGCATAAATATCTTTTGGTAGATAATTAGGTAAGAGTGTCGTTAATGAATTTTGGTAGGATTTGAGACCTTTTCTATATTGTTTTTTAAGTATAAAAACTTCACCTAGAATCGTATAGAGTTTAGCAATTTCTCTATCGTGCTTTGAATAGGCTTTTTTTGCGAGATCTATTGCATGTGAGACTTCTTTTAAAGCTTTATCGGGTTGTTGTAATTTAATATAACAAAGTGCTTTTGTCGTTTTATTTCTTAATTTAATAAGAGGACTAACGAGCTTAGTTGATTCGATTATTTGTGTCGAATAGTCAACTTCTTTAATTGCCTTTTGATACGCTTTTAGTTCGTAAAGATTTTTGGCTATTTCAGCGTGAATGCGACTTTTTTGTTTGGGAGATATCGATTGAATTTTTTCCGCTTGATCTAAAACAGCATTTGCTTGCTGGTATTTTCCTTGCGAATGATAACTAGCTGCCAAATTACTCAATGTGCTACTAATTTGTTGATGTTACTTGTATGAATGGAAATTTGTAGTGTTTTTTTCAAAAGATCATCGGCGCGTTGATAGTCGCCTATTCGCGTACAATTATTAGCCAAAGGTTTCAAGCAATACTCTAAAATATTATACGATGTAATAGCATTTTTTTCGTAGTAGTTAAAAGCTTGTTCATACGCAATAATCGATTCGTGTATTTTACCAAATAGTTTTTTGTGATAGCCGATATTTATCAAAAGATGCAGGTGTGCAATTTGTTCAGCTTCTGATTTTGGCGTTCGCCAACTATTCTCGGCAGCTTTGCTTAATATACCAATACGATTTTGATTGGGTTCTAGCATAAAATAATCCCAGTGCGCATATAAAAACTCCTCTAAATTATCGTGTTGTTTTAAAAAAGTTAATTTTTTTTGGAATACTTTTTTAGAGGCTTCAATTTCACCTCTTTTGAATAGGATGTCTATATTTTTGGAAAAAGTTGCTAGAGAATCTTGCCCTCGAATGGGTAAACATCCGATGAAAATCAAAAAAATAAAAAGAAACGTTTTACAATTCACAAGAGATTTGTCTAATTAAAACTTCCAAATAGCATAAAACTGAAGGATGCTTTGTTCACTTTTTAGGGGATATAAATACCGAACTCCTAAACTAGGTCCAATTCGTGAAATACCGCCCGTAATACCTACAAAAGGCATATAATCATCGATTTTCCAACCCGAAGTAGTGTTTTCTATACGTTGTTCTCTAAATTGAACTAGCTCATATATTGGTGTAGGATTGGCTTCGTCATATTCGTAGAATTG
>JGI24023J19991_10001204_pt1 | contig 20120 bp, 14 predicted proteins | sample Cruoilmetagenom1_FD_19991 | JGI IMG/M metagenome (IMG submission 19991) | reverse complement strand
CAGTGCCTGGAGTAGAGTATGTCGACTCAATAACGAAAGCCGGGCAAAGTACGGTAACAGCATGGCTAAATTTAAATGAGGACAGCACAAGAGCACTTGCAGAACTTACGGCAAAGCTCAGCCAGGTTCAGTTTGAACTGCCTGCAGGGGCAGAAGATCCTGTGGTTGCAGTGAGGCGAACTGATCGTCCTCATGCCTTGTTCTATTTGAATGTTGAAGCTAATGATGTTTCGCTTTCTAAGCTGACTGATTATTTAACGCGTCAAGTGATCCCGATTATTAACAACATCGATGGTGTACAAAAAGCTGATATCGAAGGAAGCCGAATACCTGCCATGAGAATATGGCTCGATGCTGATCGAATGAGCATTTTTAATTTGAGTGCCGAAGAGGTTTACAGCGCGTTGGCGGCCAATAACTCCATTTCAACTTTGGGCTACACTGAGACCGACCAACAACGTATCGACATCGTGTCAAATACTCAATTGTCATCAAAAAAAGATTTTGAGAAACTGGTTGTTAGGTTTGTTGATGACAAGGCTGTTTATCTAAAAGACATTGCCAACATTGAGCTGGCATTTACAGAACCCAGTGTTACGGCAAGACTGAACCAGGATGATACCGTCTATATCGCTGTTTGGCCTTTACCGGGTGCAAATGAAATAGACGTGGGTGACAAATTATATCAAGTAATAGAAGAAATTAACCCCACATTGCCCCAAGGGGTACGTATCAATTTCGCTTACGATGGCACCCTGTATATGCGTGATGCGCTTAAAGAAATCATTACCACATTGGTTGAAACGGTAATATTAGTGGGTATCGTCGTGTTACTGATGATGGGATCATTCAGGACGGCACTCGTGCCATTGATAACTATCCCCATCTCAATCCTGGGAGCCGTCGCCGCAATGTCGTTAATGGGGTTCTCATTAAACCTGCTAACGGTACTGGCGATAGTCTTGTCTGTAGGACTGGTGGTGGATGATGCGATTGTTGTTGTTGAAAATGTTGCCCGACATATGCGAAATGGCGTATCTCGAACTCAGGCGGCCCTAACCAGTTCTCGGCAACTGCTTATTCCTGTTATCTCCATGACGTTAACCCTGGCGATGGTCTATGCACCCATTGGTTTTTTGTCGGGGCTGACTGGCGTGCTTATTCGAGAATTCGCATTTACCTTGGCCATTGCTGTTGTTATTTCAGGCGTTGTTGCCATTACCTTATCCCCCATTATGAGTGCTCATGTCTCGCCGCAAGGGGGCGAAGAGGGCATGTTAACGCGGAAAGTAAATCGTGTTTTTGAGAATATTCAAACGGTTTACACTCGATTATTAAGCTACACCATAAATTGGCATGGCCAGGTATATCTAATTGCCGCGGTCATTACGTTGTTAATCGTTCCATTTTATCTGCAATCGTCTAAAGAATTAGCACCAGTGGAAGACCAAAGTAGTATTTTTGTTGTTTTTCAGTCACCACCTGAATCGTCGCTAGCATACAATGAGAATAACATTAAAGGTGTTGTCGAAAATCTGTTAAGCATTGAAGGTAGTACCCAGATGTGGCAGAACATCTTTACCTCGGGCGGGTTCGGTGGTTTGGAATTTGTGAGTGCGTCAGATCGGGAGTTGACAACTCAACAAATGCTGCCTGATGTGTATGGACGTTTGTCAAGTAGCAGTGGCTTAAATCCACTGCCTATTTTACCTTCTCCTTTGCCCACGGCTGGGCAGTTTGATATCGAGTTTGTTGTTAAATCCTCCGCCACTTATACAGAAATGAAGAGCTATGCGGATCAACTTGTCGGAGCCGCTTTTAAAAGTGGAGAGTTTCTCTATGCCGACACTGATTTAAAGATTGACTTGCCTCAAATTGAATTGCAGTTTGACCGACAAAAAATTGCAGACCTGGGAATGAATGTTTCTGATGTGAGCAATCAACTGGGTATTTATTTGTCCAGTAACTATGTCAATCGGTTTGATGCCCAGGGTAAAGCTTATCAGGTGATTCCTATCGCAAATAATGATATTAGAACCAAACCTGAAACAATTTTATCGTTGAATATTAAGTCGCCATCAAATGAGTTAATTCCTGCATCAGCATTTACCACACTCAAATGGATCACGGTGCCTCGGCAGCTGGGTACGTTTGGGCAACAAAATTCGTTTCGCATATACGGCGGAGTATTACCCGGGTCGACTAAGGTGAGGGCGTTAGCTGCTTTGGAGAGAGCCGCAAGCGATATTCTCCCATCATCATACCATATTGATTATGCGGGGGAATCTCGGCAATTACGTAAAGAAGGAAACAGTTTGCTTAACGTCATGGCCGTGTCGTTATTCATTGTGTATTTAGTGTTGGTCATTCAATTTAATAGTTTTAGAGATCCCCTTGTTGTGCTTTTAGGCTGTGTTCCTTTAGCACTATCCGGCGCGCTATTATTGCCATTTTTAGAATTGACGACAATTAACATCTACTCTCAAATTGGTTTGATCACCCTTATTGGTTTAATTGCCAAAAACGGCATCTTGATCGTTGAATTTGCTAACCACTTGCAAGAGCAGGGGAAGACTAAACTGGATGCTGTTTCTGAGTCAGCGGCTACTCGCTTAAGACCTGTATTGATGACGACAGCAGCAACAGTCTTGGGTCATTTTCCTCTGGTCCTCGTCACGGGGGCCGGTGCTGAAGCGCGTAACAGCATAGGTATTATATTGGTTGCCGGTATGCTTATTGGAACGATATTTACGCTATTTGTTTTACCCGTTTTTTATTTGTGGCTGGCTAAAATACGGGTTAATAAAGTTGAAAATACTAAACTCGAAATAATTGCCTCTGATCGAGGGGAATTAAGTTTTGCGAGTTGAGTCGTGAAGTTGGTTATTGACTAAAATTACTCATGGAAGTAATTGCCTCTGGCCGGGATGTTAATGAGTAAACTGAATTATACCACGTGATGCATCACATCTCGCGGCATACTTCATTTTAGCTTACGGGGATATTATCCCACCCTCCAGCACCCTCTCATCCACCAACTGATCCGTCAGCCGCAGCCACTCCACCAGCAGTTTGTTAAGTTGCACGGTGCGTTCTGTATGGTTGAAACGGTTTTCGTCGACCCGGTTGACGGCGACGAGGTAGTCGTTGAGGCTGACCTTGCCGAAGGAGTAGTTTTCCGCTTCGTCTTTGAGTATCGATTCGGCCAGTTTGATCTTTTTCTCTGACACGGTGATCAGCTTTTGTTCGCGACGGATCTGCAGGAAGAGGTTTTTCAGGTTGGTATGCAGTTCTTCGTATTTGTTCTGGTTGGATAATACGGTTTTCTTGTGTTCGATTTGGGCGATTTTGTGTTTGGCCGTATCGACGCTGCGGCCGATGGGCCAGCGCAGGGAGATGCCGGCGAAGTAGCTGCGTTCCTGATCGCGAATGCCCCAGTCCTGACCATCGAGCTGATAACCGAGTAACAGATTGGTGGAGGGCAGGAGATCATCGGCGGTCTTTTTCACTTCCATAGTGCCCTGTTGTTCCAGCAGGCGAAGTATTCTGTAAGTGCGGCTGTTTTGGGTGAATTGTTCATAGTCCTGNTCGAACGCAACTCCGCGCGCNGGGCTGTCCGGATTNACCGGTATATAGGGTGTCGCCCTCTTGTGACGAATGGCCTTGAAGATCAGGTTGCTGATGCTGTCATANATCTCCTGCAGGACAATGGTATTTTCCTTTTTACCGATCAGTAACAATTCCATTTTGTTGACGTCGATAGGCAGGGCGATCTTCTGCCGTTGCCGGTCGAGGATATTGTCCATCAGCTTCTGGTTGGATGTGTATGACGTCTGGCCCACCTTGAGGTTTTCATAGGCGGAATACCAGTTGTAATAGGCGGCGGTGAGACTGGCGAGATAATCCTCGTAGGCTTCGACGATCTGGTAACGGCTGACATCGTTTTCGATACCGATGATTTGATCTCTTAAACGGTAACCCTTACCAAAGGCATTTTTGGCGATGGGTTGCGAGATCAAAAATTGCAGGCTGGAATCATCGGTCTCGGTCAAGGCCGATGAAGACTTGCTGTAGGACAGGGACACATCGGTGCCTGTAGTGGAAAACAATTTGCTGAGCGATAAAGTGCTCTCTGGGTTAGTGCGGTCTTGATCCAGATAAAAGTTATACTGGTGTTTGACCGAGAGGATCACATCACTATCGGGCAGCAGGGCATCACGCCGGTATTGCAAGGGTAACTGGTCGATGAGGATCGCCTCGAAGGCGATGTCATTTTTTGTGGCGCGTTGAATAAAATCCTTGAGTGACAGGCTGGGCAGGGGGCCCTGTGTTACTGCCGGTGCCATTGCTGGTGCAACAAGCAACCATGCTGTGATAAACAACATCGGGTTAGCCAGTTTATTTCTAACTGTCTTCTTCATGCGCTTAGCGGATCTCCGCATGGAAGCGCTGCCGCAGGTCCTGCAGCAGACTGTACAGACAGGGCACCAGTAACAGGGTGATCAACGAACCAAAGAACAGGCCCCAGGCCATGGCCAGCATCATCTCTGCCAGCATGGCATCATAACCGGCAAAGCCATAGGCCGTGGGCAGGACACCGAGTACCGTGGTGAGGGTGGTCAGCATCACGGCCTTGAGACGGGTTTGGGCGACGCGGGCGATCTTTTCATTCACCGGTATTGATGATTGATCATCAAACTCCTGATCCAGTTTGGTCAGCATAATAATGGAATCATTGATCACCACACCGGCCATGCCCAGTGCGCCGATGGCGGCAAAGAAACCAAACAGGGTTTGGCCGTGCAACCAGAAGGCGAGGATCACCCCCACCAGACCAAACGGGATGGCCAGCATGATCAGCAGCGGCCGCGTGAAAGAGTTAAACAACATGGCGAGAATGGCGAAGATCAGGAAAATCACCATGATGATACCGTTACGCAGGTCGGTTTGGGATTCCCGCGTATCGGCGACCTCACCATCAAAGTTCAGACTGGTGGAGGGTTGTTGACTTATGATGTCCCGAAACACGCCGTTTTCCAGGTCCTCGGCAATTTCCAGCGGTGTCTTGTTGGCATCCTTTTTCAGGTCGGCATACACGGTAATGGCGCGCCGGGCATCACGGCGGCTGATCGAGGTCGGTGTTTCTGTTTTATTGATGCTAACCAGGTCACGCAAGGGGGCGAGATAGTTGGCGCGATTTTCCACCGGGATATTCAGGATACTTTCAATATCTTGTTTGGCGCTATCGAGGACCGACAGGCGCACATCGATATGTTCATTGCCATGGGGTAGTTCATAGAGAATATTACCTTCCAGTGAGGCACGGAAGGTCGTGGAGATATCCACCGGACTGATGGACAGACGTTTGACCTTGTCGCGTTGAATATCGATCTTGTATTCCGGCAGTTTTAGCGGCCGGTCGATCTCGGCATTGGCCAGGTCAGGGTGGTTTTGCATGGTGGCCAATAAGCTATCGGCGGCCTGGTCACGCAGGGCATCATCATTTTCCAGCACCAGGACTTCTACGGCTGTGCCCGATGCGTGTCCCCAACGGCTCTTCTGGATGATCAGTTTTTTCAGGCCCTCGACCTTTTCCGCCGCCGGTTTCCACAGGGCCACCAGTTCATCGGCCGAACGTTCGCGTTCTTCTTTCGGTACGATCTCGATGATCATGCGGAAGCTGTTTTCCTTCGCTACCCCGCCATAACGGCTGCGGGCGATCTCGGTGCGAAAACCGATCACCTCCTTGCCGATCCAGGGTTCGATGAGGTTTTCAATCTGCTTGCTGATCATGGCGGTCTCATAGCGATCGGCCTTTTTCCCGGCGGTCCCCTGCAGGACGATCTCTCGTGTCTCGGCATGCGGGAACAAGACAAACTTCATGCTGTAAGTGGCGATCAGCAAGGAACCGACCAGCAAGACACCGAAGGCGGTGAAGATGATGTGTTTATAGTTCAACAGCGTAATCAGCAGCTCACCATAGCGATCTTCGATACGATCAAACCAGTGGGCCTTGTTGTTCACGACCTTTTGAGCATTACCCTGACGCAAGAAGCGCGGCGCCTGAAAATGCAAGTGCCCCGGTAAAATCACCAGCGCCTCCAGCAGGCTGGCCACCAGCATGAGGAAAACAATCGGCGGGATAAAACTGACAAAGGCGCCAAAGCGGCCGGTAAAAAAGAACAAGGGGACAAAGGCGACACAGGTGGTGACGATACTGGCCAGCACCGGCATAAACACCTGTGCCGTGCCCTTGATCGCCGCGTCCTCTGAACTGAGTCCACGCGCACGAAAGCGGCCAATGTTTTCGGCGACGACAATGGCGTCATCGACCACGATACCCATCACGATGATCACCGCTGCCAGGGTAATATTATTAATGGTATAACCCATGGACCAGCTGAAAATCAGTGTCAGACACACGGTGAACGGGATCCCCATGGCGACCCACACACCGGAGCGCTTGTTGAGGAAAAGAAACAGGGTAAACAGGATGAGAGTAAAACCGATGGCGCCGTTGGTGGCGATAATAGAGAGACGATTGCGCACATCATAGGATTCATCATCCAGCACCACCAGTTGGATGTTGGAGTGAAGCAGGTTGTTGGCCTTGAAGTCACTCACCACCTTTTGCACGGCATCGAGTGATTCGATAATGCCGAAGGAGCCGTTTTTCACCACATTGAACATGATCGCCTCATGCCCATTGACCTTGGTGATGCGTTTTTCACGGCGGAAGTCGGTTCTGACTTCGGCGATATCGGCCAGGGCAACGGCCTTGCCCTGAAAACCGGCCTGGACATAGAGCTTGTTGAGTTTTTCCACCGTATCGAGTTGTGCATTGATGGTGACATTGGGTTCATCCTTGATCTGGATGTGACCGGCCGGCTGGCGAATATGATTGTCAGTGACTTCCCGCACCACCTGACTAAGGGGGATCTGGTACTTCACCAGTTGTTGCGGATCGACATTGACCTGTAATTCCTGTTGCAGATAACCGGAACGGTTGATGCTGTTGATCTGCCGCAGATTGATGAGCTGTATCTCCAGCGCGGCAGCATAGCGTTGCAACTCCTGCCGCTGGGTATTATTAAGTAGATGCGCTTGGGTGTGGATCAAGGCGATGTCGATGATCGCCTTTTTGGAACTTTTAAACACCCGCACCGCGGGCTTGTCCCGTACTTCCGGCGGCAGAACCGCCACCAGGGCGGCATTGCGGATCTCGGTNATGGCCTCGTCCTTGTTGGGATAACCCTGTTCCAGTTCAACGGTGACGCTGGTNGTGCCACGGCTGACACTGCTGNACAGGCGATACACCCCATCCACNCCCTTNAGTTCCTCTTCCAGTTCGCGGGTGACGAAGTGCTCCACCTCTTCCGCCGTGGCGCCGGGATAGTTGGCCGAAACCCGNACCATGTCATAGGTGACATCGGGTCGCTCTTCCTTTTTGATCTCTTGCCANGCCAGCAGACCGCCAACGATAACGGCGATAAACAGCATATTGGTCAACAGGTGGCGGTTGACAAAATACCCAATAAATTTTGTGATCATAATCCCTGTTTACAGCGTGAGCTTTTTTATCCGGTGATGTGCCAGGAAGCCGGGGACCAGACTTGTCTTGCACAAAATACAAGCATGTTAAGCTGAATTATTTCTGACCGCCAGAGGTATTTTCAGCCGGTGTGGCGGTTGCTGAAGGTCGTAAGCCGTCCCTGGGAACTGCCACACCGTTCACGTTGTCATACCCAATCGGTTGGATTGTACTGTTAGGGCGGAGTGACTTGGCTATAATCCCTCCAGGGAAGCTTTGGTCGAATTAGTCAGAGCTTCCGCGGGTGGTGATTTTCTGCTGTTGTGGCGGTCTTGTTGGACGCGATGGCGTAGCGGGCCGCCCGCAGGATTAGGGACTAAAATTTTGGAGTGTGTCTTTTATGTTAAGCCGACGATTTTCCAGTGTGTTTATTTTGGCGTGTTTACTTCCTGCCATGGTGTTTGCCAGTGCCGGCGAGCAGGATTTTCCCACGATTAAGCGCTATGGCCAGTTGGCCAATGCCGCGTATGAAGGAAAAGCGCAGGCCCGGGCGGCATGTGACAAGCAGGGCTACCAACTCAGTCACTACGGCACCGCCGAGGGTGTGGAAGTGGCCTATTTTCTGGCGACAGATGAGGCCAGCAAAACCCAGATCATCGCCGTCCGCGGTACGGCCAATGTGGAGAATGTGATGGTCGATGCCGATTTTAAACTGACCCTGGATGAGCATACGAGCAATATGTTACACAGCGGTTTTGCCCAATCGGCGGCTGCGGTCTACAAGACTCTTAAACCTCTGCTCAAACGCGACTATACCATTAACACCACGGGCCATAGCCTCGGTGGGGCGGTGGCAATGGTGTTGGCCATGTATCTTGACCAGGACGAATACAAGCTTGGACGGGTGATTACCTTTGGCCAGCCCAAGGTAACGAACATCACCGGCGCCCAACGTTACAGTTACATGGAAATTACACGTGTGGTAAACGAAAAGGATGTGGTTCCCCTGGTACCGCCGTTTGACCCAACGGACATCAAGAACGCGGATCTCTACTGGCATGCAGGACAAGAGCTGATCCTGTTGCCGGGCGATGAATACAGTCTGGCCAGCGGCATTCCCAGCATGTTAAGGACAGTACAGTTTTTTAAAGAAACACCGGGTGAACAAAACCTGCAACACCATATGATGACTCTTTATCTTGAGTTGCTGGATAAAAAGATCAGTAGCGGCAAAGAAGTACCCTATAAAACGGGTTTCGCTCTGTATGACATGTTTTAGGGCCCTTTCGCTAATTTAGCTAACGGGCTGATGTTGTGAATTTTTATATTTTCGCATCGGTTTTTCTACTGGTCATGGCGTTGTTGAATATTTACATCTGGCGCCGCTTCCTGCGTCTGTTAACCCATGGTATTGGCCGTTATCTGTTTGTGATTCCCATCATCCTGATGCTGGGTGATATCTTTTTTGTCGTGGATATCGCCACGGGGTTTATTCCGGATTCTCCCGCGTTATATATGATCACCAGCTCTTTTGTCGGCATCACCTTTATGTTGTTTGTGGTGGCCGTAGTCTATGACCTGTCGGTGACCGCTTCAAGACGTGTCCCTTTTGATCAGGCCCGTCGCCACACCCTGAAGATCATGTTTGATGTGACCATGCTAATCATGGCCTTTTCTTATTTGTTGCGCGGTTTGAGTCAGGGGGTCAAACTGCCGGAGATAAATCGGGTCCGGGTCAGGATAAAAAACTTTCCTGCCAATCCGTTTTCCATCGTACAACTAACCGATGTTCATGTCGGTCGGACCATCAAGCGAGATTTTATTGAACATTTGGTGAAGGAAACCAACCGGCTGCAACCCGATGTGGTGGTGATTACCGGTGACCTGTTCGATTTGCATGTGAGCCAGATTGAATATGACCTGTATCCTTTAAAAGACATCAAGGCGCCGAGCTATTTTATTCTCGGCAATCACGAATATTTTCATGGGCCGGGTGAAGCGATCGCCTATATAAAAGAGCTGGGCATTAAACCATTGCTAAATGAACATGTGGTGATTGGCGAAGGGAGTAAACGGTTCAGTCTGGTTGGATTAAACGATGTTACAGGAGCCCGCACCGGTATGTTTCCGCCCGATGCGGCGAGTGCCTTCGATGGAGTGGATCAGGACAGGCCGTGCATTGTGCTGGCCCATCAACCGCGCATGATTACGGAACTGGATGGCTATCGCTGTGACCTGATGCTGAGCGGTCATACCCATGGCGGGCAGATATTTCCCTTCGGTTTGCTGGTGATGACGGCCCAACCCTATCTGGCCGGTTTATATCAACACGCGCAAGATAAACAGATCTTTGTCAGCCGGGGGACCGGTTACTGGGGGCCGCCCCTGCGGGTATTGGCACCGAGTGAGATCAGCCAGATTGTTATCAACCAGGCATAAGCCTTCATGATCCGCTGCTTTCCTCTTTATGTGAATCGTCCTTATCGCCCCTGTGAGTCTTTTCCCTAATGTCTTCCAGTTCTATCAGGCGGGCCTCAATTAGCTGGTTGAGGCTGCCTTGTGGATATTGCCCCTTGTTATCGCGCTCACCCGCCGGAATACCGGTCAGGATCTCGATGGCCTGATCCACATGTTCATAGGCATAGAGGTGGAATTCACCTTTTTTGGCCGATTCGCGCACGTCTTCACGCAACATCAGGTGTTGTACATTGGCTGCCGGGATTAGTACGCCCTGTTGTTGGTTGAAACCCATGGTCTTGCAGACATCATAGAAGCCTTCGACTTTTTCATTGGCGCCGCCGATGGCCTGGGCTTCACCGAGCTGGTTGACGGAACCGGTGATGGCCAGTGACTGTTTAATGGGGACATTGGCCAGGGCGGACAGCAGGGCGCAGAGTTCGGCCATGGAGGCACTGTCCCCATCGATGCCACCATAGGTTTGTTCGAACACCAGTGAGGCATGCAGTGATAGTGGCTGATTTTTGGCATAACGGGCGCCCAGGAAGTTGGCCAGGATAAAGACCCCCTTGGAATGGATGGCGCCCCCCAGTTCCACCTCCCGTTCGATATCCACCACTTCGCCTTCACCGAGGCGTGCCGTGGCAGTAATCCGGGAGGGTTGGCCAAAGGCGTGTTCGCCCAGCTCGATAATCGACAGACCATTCACCTGGGCGACCTTTTCGCCCTGTGTGTCGATCAGCAGGGTGCCACGCCGGATTTCGTCATAGATGTGTTGCTGAATGCGATCGGCACGGTGGATCTGATGATCGATGGCCTGCTGTACGTGCGCACAGGACACAGTCGGTTGATTCGCCTTACCCGCCCAGTAGTCGGCCTCTCGTAACAGGTCGGCGATACTGCGTAAATGGGTGGTCAGTTTTTGGGTGTCTTCGACCAGCCGGGCGCTGTGTTCAATCACCCGGCCAACGGCGCCGCTGTCAAAAGGCAACAGCTTTTCGCGTCGACTGATGGTCGCAACCAACTGGGCAAACAGCTTGATATTGGTGTCGTCATAATCGAGGTGTTCAGCAAAATCGGCCGCGACCTTGAACAGCTCGGCAAACTCGGGATCAAATTCATGCAACAGGTAATACAACAGGCGTTCACCCACCAGCACCACTTTGACATTCAGGGGCGTGGCTTCGGGTTCGAGCGAGACAGTGCTGATCAGACTGTATTGATCGGCCAGTGACTGAATGCGTAACTCATGGGATGCCAGGGCCCGTTTCAGGCCCTCCCAGGCAAAGGGCTGCTGCAACAATTTAATGGCATCGAGAATCAGATAACCACCATTGGCCAGGTGCAGGGCGCCGGCCTTGATCAGGGTAAAGTCGGTTGTCAGGGTACCCATCTGGGCCTTATGTTCGACTCGACCCACCAGATTCTGATAGATGGGGTTGTTATCGTAGATAACCGGCGCCCCCTCGGTTTCACTGTTATCCACCAGCACGTTTACCTCATAGCGCCTGAACGAGGGTTTTTCGGTCAAGCCCAACAGACCGGAAGATTCTTCTTCACTGCGGAATTCATCCTGGTGTTCGATGACGTCTTCCAGTACGGCGTCCAGATATTGCCGCAAGCGGTCATTCCCCTGGTATTTGCTTTTAAGATCATCAATCAAATGACCGGCGGCAAACAGGGCAATATCACGATTGAGCGCCTTGACCTCCTGTTTGGCATCGCGCTGCCATTGCGCCTGCTGGCGTAAGATCGTATTGAGCTTTTCCTCCAGTACGGCCATCACTTCTTCTATGCGATTTTGTTCCTTTTCTGCCAGCAGTCGATATTCCTTGGGGTTGAGGACTTCACCATTCTTGGTCGGGGCGAAGGTAAAACCATGGGGGGTGTGCAACAGGCTGACGCCGTGATCCTTGGCATCCTTGCCAAGCTCAGAAAAACTGTGCTCCACCCGTTGTTTGAGCTGGTCTTCGATCTCCGCCAGGCGGGCATGGTATTCGTCTGTTTCGAAGGCTGTCGGGATGGCGCTGCGCAGATCCTCGACCAGCTGTTGCATGTCCTGACGCAGGTCGAGGCCCTTGCCCGGTGGTAGTTGAATCAGCCAGGGGCGGTGGGGCTGTTTGAAATTATTGACATAGCAGCAATCCGCCGGGGTTTGCTCACTACTGGATTGCTGCCGCAGGTATTGCTCGACGACGGTGTGTTTGCCGGAGCCGGATGGACCCAGAATATACAGGTTATANCCCGGCTGCCGGATGCCGATGCCAAACTCCAGNGCCCCCAGCGCCCGTTCCTGNCCCAACATCCCTTCAAGGTCTGGCAGGTCGGCGGTGGTCTTGAAGTCCAGTTGTTTGCTGTCACAGTGCCGATACAGGCGCTCAACGGCTAAGGGTGTGTTGTATGTCATGGGCAACCAGTGAATTTATTATTCAAATATTAATATGCTAAGTATGCCGGATTTATTGGCCGGACAAACTGATTTAGATAAACAAGTTAAGAATATTTTGCTTTTTAAAATGATGTTAAATAACTGCTTGAAATAGCGGGTTAATCTATACGCCATTCTGAACAAAAAATAACCAAAAATAGGGCGTGCAGCAATGTTGCAACGGGGCATGGAATGCATTTTACAATGGAAAAGTTGTACGTTTAGGCACAGTGCACAGACAAAATAATTTTTATGACGAATTTCTGTTATCTCCATATAGACCTAGTTATACTATCGGGCATAGTAATCTAGTGACAAATAGAATAAGCCAAATAATAACGATGTCTATTTTACTTNCGTCACGNTTTTACTATNTCAGGATATAGTGTTTTTATGATTGAGGTGAAATTGTTATGTCAAATGGTACTGTGAAATGGTTTAACAATGCCAAGGGTTACGGTTTTATTGCACCCGTTGAAGGTGGCGATGATGTGTTTGTTCATTATTCTGCAATCAGCTCCGAAGGATACAAATCATTAAAAGAAGGCCAGGAAGTATCTTTTGAGACCGAGACAGGTCCGAAAGGCTTGCAGGCCATGAATGTTGTTCTTGATTCATAAATAGAACTCCAGAAAAACAATAATAAGTTCTGTCACCTGAGAAGGTGGCAGCATCGGATTTTATTGACTGAATTTCATGCCAGCATGATTTCAGCTTGTGACGTGATAGTCATTTTTAAAAAAATAACATTAAATATTTAGTGGAGACCGCTAAACTCCGCCACAGAAAAATTTTCGGTGTACATGACATTGCCATGTCATAAAAATGTACTAGCCTGTTAGGGCATTATCAGGTGACGTGTCCGCCTGTGTTTACAAATTAAATAATATTTTTCTCATAAAGAAAATTATTATTTTGCAGCAATACCTTGAAGGGGATAATAATGAGGTCTAATGAAGTTCAGCTGCCAATCATCGGGAACCGAAAATCTGAACAATCACAACACATAGAGGATGTTTTTCATAAGCTGCAAACGACAGGCTTTAAATATCTCTCTCTTAATATAAATAATGTTGATGACGATACGCCGGATGACGAGGTGATCGAAGCCTATCGTGAACAAATCGAAGATCTGATGAATGAAGATAATTATGAAGGCATCGAAGTCATCAGCTTAAAAAACTATTCACAAAGCACGGGTGCCTATGTATACAAGCCCGATCGTGACACATTCGAAACCCGTTTGATAACCCATGGGCAATGCTCCATCTTTGTCAAAATCAATGAACAGACCTTTGAATTTCAATGTCGGCAGGGAGATATGATCAGATTGCCTGCTGAATTATGTTACTGGCTTGAAGTAGGAGTGCACGGTTGTCGTTATATCCATCTCTATATGACTGAGGATGGCTGGGACAGGCCATCAGACAAGCAGGATATTCAACCCTGTATCCTCTCCCGGTCAATACGCTAAACGGGCTAAAGAGCTTTTATNTGTGTAACAATTATTGGCATTTTCGATTTTGCNATTTCCATTATATTGTCCATACTAAAGTAAAGATTTGCGTAACAATACGTGAGGTTNAGCCTGTGGGCTTAACCCGCGATTATGGACGAACCAGCCTATGTCTCTCGATCTGGTAACAAGGCATCATGCGTAATTATATTCGACACCCTTCTGATATTCCGATTCAGTATGTCGAAGCTAGTCAACCGGTTCCGGTTTCGTATGCCATGAATGATGTTGGTTATGGCGGGCTTTCCTTTAATTCCGGCAAGCCGCTTAGCGAGGGGACGAAACTTCATATCTGCATCGATACCGTCACCCCGGTGTTTGAGGCAGAAGGTGTTGTGGTATGGTGCAAACCGGAAGCTGATGAATTTGTTATTGGTATGGAGTTTGTTAATAAAGAAGATACTTTTCTTGCCAGAATGGTTGAGCAAATTTGTCATATCGAGCATTATAAAAAAGAAATTCTGGCAAAAGAGGGCCGAAAACTCACCAACAAACAGGCTGCCAGCGAATGGATCAGCAAGTTTGCCAGGATGTTTCCAAACCCCTGACGGGTGTGAACGGGTTTTGAAGAATTTATCAAGTTATCTAAAAGATTCAATGGGGAATTACGATGGCATCAACAGTAGATGAATTAACAGTCAACTATACCGAAAATGGCTCTTTGGTTGTCAAGGAGCTGGATAAAGTGATCCTGACCAAGGGGGCCTGGTCAACCGTCATATTCAAGTATCAGGATCTGGATAGGAAGACCAGCGAATATGGGCCGGTTAAATTTACCATTCGTCGTTATCAGAAGCGTGAAGGTGAATACAAGCCCAAATCCAAGTTTACTGTATCAAGCATCGATCAGGCTAAAAAGGTTATTGCAGCCTTGCAAGGCTGGATAGATGAAGAAGAGAAATAAGTAGCCTTTAATCTACCTGCTCATACATTTGACGGGGAGCAGATATGACATTAAACAATTTTTTGCCTTGTTCTATGAAATGTTTGTTCCCTGCCAGATAAATATGGCAGTTGTCGATATCCGGTGTATTCTTGATGATGGCAGATAATTGCCCATTCATCTCATCCCTTCCTGTGCTGGTATCCAGCCCGTGTTTCAGCCTGGATTCAGAATATTGCAGGTTATCAAAGGCATCGTCCCAGGCGCGACACTGATTACGCATATAGTGTTCCTGTTTGTCTGAAGTGAGCCAGTGAAGATGTACGCGTTCTGCATGGGCCAGGGTAATCGCATGTTCCGTCAGGCTTTTGATCGGCGCAAAGCCTGTATCCATGGCGATTAGAATAACGGGATTTGGCGCATCCTGATCCAGGATGAAATCTCCTTGCGGACCTTCTATGGTTATCTCATCTCCGGCTTTCAATTGTTCCAGCACATATTTGTCAAATGGATTGTTCTCCTGATTGGTGATGTGAAACTGAATATTCATATCATCACAGGGACAACTCGCAATCGGAAATACTTTGCTTAAAGAATGATTAATGGCCAGTTTAGCCTCTTGACCGGCAAGAAAGCGTAACCGTTTGGTACGTGGCGTTTTGAGGTTGAGAATGCTGACCTTATCGCTCACCGTTTCCAGTCTTTTCACTTTCGCGGCGATATTTTGCCGCGGGATATCCTGTATGCTACCGGCCTCATCTGCCTCAATGACAATATCGGTCAACGCCGTATTGCAGCACATCAGGATACAGTTCTGTGCTTTTTCGGCCTCGCTAAAGCTATAGTCGTGAGGTCGGGTCTTTTTAACCTGACCACTAATCAGTTTTGCCTTGCAGTTGCCGCAATTCCCATTACTGCAACCATAATTTAGCGCAAAACCGGCGCTCAGACCGGCCTCAAGCAGTGTGGTATTACCTTCGAGTAAATATTCATGGCTGCTTGGCAAGAGCTGTATCTGGGCGGTAATCAGTCTGAGCATGGTGTCTTGTACCAGTAGTTGTTGGTGTGATGATGCGCTTGTTTCGGTCGCTTTGGGTAGCTCGGCCTCTATCCAGCTAGTTAATTCATGCAGTATTTCTTGTACTTCTGGCTTGGCCGTTTCGCCAAGTTTATTCAATTTTGATTTTAGTTTTTGTGTGAAAATGGCATAGTTGCTAAGGTCCAACATGGAGAGAGCCAGTTCATCACCCAGGATCGTGGCGCGCATCAGTAGACTTTCTTTATTGGCTGGCAAGGGCAGGCGGCTTCTGGCCTTGAAACGGGCGCGTTCGATTATTTCTGCAACACGATCCAGCATGGCGGTATCTTCAATCCGGGCCTGTGGATAGAGTTGACTCAGTTCTGACAAACTGACCTGGCCTTCAAAGCTGGTGAGTTCGCCGTCCTGAACACGTTTTTGCAGTTTGCCCCGGGTTGTGCCGACCAGTCGTGCTGCGCGTGATAGTGATAATAATCTTGGCATGATTCAGTTTTACCCTGGAAAGCTCCGTAATGTTGCCTGATATGCAGCCACTCGTGACTTGGTCAAACCCTCAAGTTTGACAGGTCGGGAACCGATAAAAGAGCTATAAACCTGAGAGGTATTTACATGGGACGCCATACCTATAGGTATATAATAAATTACAATAATTGCCACAAATTGTCGTTTAATATGTGCGGGTTTTGTGGTGAGCGTGAGTATGGCTATAATGATGTACAGATGATTCAGACCTTGTAAATGATGAAAAGAAGAACATTCCTGAAAAATTTAACTGCCGGTGTTGTCGTTAGTGGTAGCTTCGGCCACTGGATGAACGCGCTGGCTGCCGAAAATATTTTTATTACCCAGAGCCGACGTCCGACGGATTTACTCGGTCCAACAATGGATGAACATATCAAGGATGGCTTGCATAAAAACAAGGACTTTGATCGTGCTTATCGTGATGATGTGTTGTTGAATCCGGAACAACTCGGTCTGCTTAAAGCCACGGCTAACCGCCTGGGACGTTTGCAGCGTCTGGTTGGGTATGCGAACTTTAATTTGCTCGGCTTCGATGCTGCCCTGAAATATGCCCGCCGTTATTCACGTGTTGGAGCATTTACCAAACAGGAGCTGGGTTTTATTGAATCGGTCTTTTTTGAAGATGCGTCCCGTTATGGTTTTCTGGGTAATAAGGTCATTACCGAGTTGACGACCAACATCTCCAGCCGTGAGACTATCAAGATGCCCCGCACAGGACATTATTTGTTTAAAGGCCAGCCCCTGCAAATGTACAACAAGATTAAAAAAGATGTTGGTGGTAGCGTAATCCTGACCTCAGGTATTCGTGGCGTGGTGAAGCAGATACATCTTTTCCTGGCAAAGACGGTTAAAACCAATGGCAATTTATCCCAGGCCTCGCGTTCCCTGGCGCCCCCCGGTCATTCGTATCACGGCATAGGTGATTTTGATGTCGGCAAAATCGGCTTTGGCGCCAATAACTTTACTTCGGCCTTTTCGGCAACAAAAGAATATAAAAAACTGCGTGATCTTGGCTATGTCGTGATTCGCTATACTGAAAACAATCCCTATGGGGTACGCTTCGAGCCCTGGCACATCAAAGTTGTATAAAACATGATTAAAATCAGACAATCGATCCTGGCCCTGTGTCTCGGCTTGTTAAGCCATAGCGTCCTGGCAAATAATGCGGCCAACAGTCTTGATTTCACCCTACACAAACTGGGCACTGGTGATGGCCCAACCGTTCTGGTGATTGGCGGTATTCAGGGGGATGAGCCGGGCGGGTTTACCGCCGCTTCTCTACTGGTCACCGATTACAAGATCACAAGAGGCAATATCTGGGTTGTTCCTAACCTGAATTTTAAAAGCATTATCGAGCGTTCTCGTGGCGTGCACGGTGATATGAATCGCAAGTTTTCGCGTCTGGCCAAGGCCGACCCGGAATACGCCGCAGTCGAAAAAATCAAAGCCATTATTCTGGATAAAAAGGTCGATCTGATCCTGAATCTGCATGATGGCAGTGGTTTCTATAACCCGGTGTATATCGATAAAGATCATAACCCGAAGCGTTGGGGGCAAAGTGTTATCGTTGATCAGCACTCGATTGATGCCCCGCGTTATGGAGAACTGGCCGAACTGGCTGAACGTGTGAGTAAATCCGCTAACCAGAGCATCAGGCATGAAAAGACACATTATCACGTGAAGAACACCAAAACACGTGATGGCGATGTCGAAATGGAAAAGACCCTGACCTATTTTGCGATTCGAAATAACAAACCTGCATTTGGCATTGAGGCCAGCAAAAAATTTCGCACCCACACCCGCGCACTGTATCACCTGTTTGTGGTGGAGGCCATGTTGCGTGAACTGGGGATTGAATATGAGCGGAATTTCACAATGACACTTGCGGCGATCAAAAAGCGTATTGATAATAATGTGAAACTGGCCCTGTTTGATAACAAGGTCTATCTGGATATGTCCAGGGCCAGAAATCGTTTGAACTATATTCCGATGATAAAAAATGAACAGGTGCGTTTTTCTGCGAGTAACCCACTGATAGCTGTTATTGGAGATAAAAAGAGTTACAAGGTGCGTTATGGCAATCGTTCGGTTACACAATTGCACCCGCAGTATTTTGAGTATGATGACAGCCTTTCCACCATCAAATTATGGATTGATGGTGAGGTGAAGGAAGTGCCGTTGGGAACCATCGTAGATGTCAAGGATCAATTCAAAATAGAACCACTGGAAAATTACCGGGTAAATATCATTGGTTTTACCCGTAAGGGCGTTAAGAACGAAAGTGGTATTATTGTTAAACGCCGGCACATAGCCAAGCGCTATTCGGTCGACAAGGAATCACGTAAATATCGTGTTGAGTTGTATCAGGACGACAAGTTTTGCGGCATGGTACTGGTGAACTTTATTAAACCGACTGGTGTGGCTTTTGTGTCAACCGGTGATGCCGGTTAAGATGCCGGTTAAGAAGAATCACTCTTAAAGATATAAAAAATTTCCAACATTGGTTTTCTGTTAACTTCTGTATAGTATACTGCTAGAGTAGCCAAACAGATTGTTGCCGGATCAATAAATGAGCCTGTCTTATAAAACATTTAATTATCTGCCCGGATTCGCTTGCCTCGGGGGTGATTGTGAGGATACCTGTTGCAAAGACTGGGATATCTGGTTCGACCAACCCCATTACCAGCTATTGAAACAAACCATCGAAAGCCACGGTGGCGATCAAGCGCAAAAATTTACCCAATATATCAAGCTCAATGAAAAGGATACCGCCACGGAGCATAATTATGCTCAACTGAAGTTGAGTCCGGACGGCAGCTGCCCTTTTTTACTGTCCGATGGCTGGTGTGAATTGCACAAGGAGTTTGGCGAGAAGCCTTTGAGTAATGTTTGCGCCTTTTTTCCCCGAGTCCTGTCACGTCGAGGTGATATCGTTGAGTTGTCTGGCGCACTGTCCTGTCCGGAAATGGTACGAAAATGCCTGTTTGCCGAAGAAGATATCGAGCTTGTTGATTTCGAACCCTCAATCCTGCCTCGGCCGGATGATTATCCCCTGACCCGTGAGTTGGCCTTGCCGGCGGATCATTTTTATTATGATAATTTTGTTACCGTTCGAGAAACACTTCTGCAGTTAAGTAAACTGGAGGGATTCAGTCTTGAATCAAGATTATACTTTTTGTCAAATTTTGCCAATCGTGTGACCGCATTTTATCATCTTGAAGCAGAAACAAATAACAGAAAGTTGCTTGAAAACGAATTAAAACAGGCCATGAGTATCACCATGCTGGAAAGGATGGATGATTATATCGGCAAGTATGATCCCGCCGATCCGGTTGCCGTCATCGTGGTTCAAGCCGTTTTACAGTTGAGACTGCAACAGTTTCCCAATGAGGCCTACAGTCAATTTGTTAAACAGGTATTTGGTGAATATGAAACCTTGATGTCCGGGCTGGAAGCAGATAGACAACTCGATGATGCCTTGCCACCGGAGTTGTTGTGGCAATGTTATCAGTCACGACGTGCATTGGTTGATAAATATTTCAGTGCGGAGCTGGATAAATGTTTTACTCGCTATTTAATAAACTGTTTATATCGCGAGTGGTTTATTACCATGCCGGATCTGTTTACCTACATCCACATGCTGGTAATTCGTCTGGCTATACTACGCTTTCTTGTCTACAGTCACCCCAAAATTATTCAACTGGTCGAAGAGCTTGAAGCAAAAAAGACGGCGGTAAGCGATGC
>JGI24023J19991_10001203_pt1 | contig 20121 bp, 16 predicted proteins | sample Cruoilmetagenom1_FD_19991 | JGI IMG/M metagenome (IMG submission 19991) | reverse complement strand
CCTTTTTTCATATTCTTAAGGTTTATCGCAAACGTTTGTTTAAAATTAGGTATTTATTTTGTTATAAAAATACATTTTAGTTAATAAATTTATCCTTGTTCTATGAATGGCTAAAATTCAACGAGATAGTTGAAATTTTATATAAAAAAATAATATGAATTGGTTAGATTATAGTATCATTTTTATTTACATAATTTTCTTTTTAGGAATGGGTTTCTTTTTTAAAGAGAATAAAAACTCAAATGATTACTTTTTAGGTGGTAGAAGTATGGGTTGGTTTCCATTAAGTCTATCTACAATGGCTACCCAGTTATCAGCTATTAGTTTTATATCCGCTCCTGCTTTTGTTGGTTTAAAATTAGGAGGAGGTATGAAATGGCTATCATTTGAATTTGCAGTTCCATTGGCAATGATATTTATTATGATNGTAGTTATTCCACCATTATTTCGATCNGGGGTAGTAAGTATTTATGAATTTGTAGAAAAACGATTCGATGTATCAACGAGACTAATTTTAAGTATCGTTTTCCAAATAAGTCGTGCATTAGGTACTGGCGTAATGGTATATACAATAGCCATTATTTTACAAGCCGTTTTAGATATTGATTATGTATATACCATATTAATAATAAGTATAATTACAATAATTTACTCTTGGCAAGGAGGCATGAAAGCAGTAGTATGGGGTGATGCCATACAGATGATTATATTATTTGGAGGATTAATTATTTGCCTGTATTTTGGATGGAATCTTGTTCAGGATTATGGAGGGTTAGCAGAAGGTTTTAAACCAGAACGATTAAAAGTAATTGATTATAATTTAGGAATAGGAGAAGGTAATGAATATGGGTTTTTACCAATGCTTATCGGAGGCTTTTTCTTATACGTTTCTTATTATGGGTGTGATCAAACTCAAGCACAACGTTTGTTATCTGCAAAAAATGAAAAAACGATCAGAACTCTTTTAATGGCAAATGGGCTTTTACGTTTTCCAGTTGTATTAGTATATTCCATTATGGGGCTTATTATTGGAGGGTTAATAACGCTGGCACCTGATTTTTTAGAAGAAATTGCGCTAACAACTCAAAAGCATTTTCCGGCGGAGTACGCTAAAAATGGTATTAAAGCAGACCTGATGATACCAGTTTTTATTGTGAAATATTTACCTCATGGACTTATTGGTATTTTGATGGTAGGCATACTTTCTGCAGCAATGTCGTCATTAAGTTCTACCGTTAATTCACTTTCAGCAGTGACGGTTGAAGATTTTTTCAATCGAGGAAAAAAGAAATTAAATGATAAACAATATATGTATATTTCAAAAGCTGCCGTAGTTTTTTGGGGTATTATATGTATTGCTGCTTCATTTCTTTTTGGGGGTAGTAAAAGTGCGGTAATTGAAATAATTAATGCTATTGGGTCTGTATTTTATGGTCCCGTGTTAGTAACTTTTATATTGGCTTTTTTCTCAAAAAAAGTAAATCATATTGGGATGAATACGGGTATAATTGTGGCCGTGTTGATCAATCTCACCTTTTCTAAAACAATGCAAGAAATGTTTAATATTGATCTGGGAGTAGAAATATTTTGGATCTGGCTCAATTTTACAGGAGTAATTATTGCATTAGTAGTTGCTTATGTTGTTAGTGCCATGACAAGAAACGTTAAAGTAAAAAATATTAAAACAATTGATTTTAGCTTAAAAAAATCGGACTTTTTTATAAAAGAAGTCTACATTTTAGTCCTATTCTTTGTAGCAATTTTAATTTTTAGTTATTTTATTCCAACCATTTTTTCGTAGATATATAAATCTCATTCATCACCTATATGTTAAAGAAATTAGAAAAAAATATCATGATGAATGCCTTAGATGTCCTATATCAAGATCGTTCAGAATGGGTTTACTCAAATATTGAAAACTTAGTAGCGAAGTATCAATCTAAAATCAATGTTGAAGAAAGTTCTCTTTCTGAAAAGGATATCATATTAATAACTTACGGTGATACGGTTCAAAAACAAGGACAAGCCCATTTACAAACTTTAAAAGAGTTTGTCAATAGCTATTGTTTGCCTGAAATTAATAGCACGCATATATTACCATTTTTCCCATATACTTCTGATGATGGTTTCTCAATAACGGATTATTTTGAAGTAGATCCTAATCTAGGAACTTGGGATGACTTATCAAATTTGTCTGTAAGTAGTAATTTAATGTTTGATGCTGTTGTCAACCATATGTCAAAATCTTCACATTGGTTTCAGTCATTTTTAGCTCAAGAACAGGGGTATAAAGATTTTTTTATTACAGTAGATCCAACAACTGATTTGTCTAAAGTAGTGCGCCCAAGAGCATTGCCTATATTAACGCCTTTTAGGGATATTAACGGCATAGAAAGACATATTTGGACTACTTTTAGTGAAGATCAGGTCGATCTGAATTATGAATCACCTGAAGTGTTTATTGCTGTTTTAGAAGTGTTATTATTTTATATTTCTAAAGGGGCAAAATTGATAAGATTAGATGCAATAGCTTTTCTTTGGAAAGAGATAGGTAGCTCGTGTATACATCTTCCGGAAACACATGCAATAGTCAAATTATATAGAAAGATCTTAGAATCTGTAACTAGCAATCTAATATTTATTACAGAAACTAATGTGCCCCATGAAGAGAATATATCTTATTTCGGTAATGGCTATGACGAAGCGCAAATGGTTTATAATTTCACTTTACCTCCATTGTTAGTATATTCTGTAATGGAAGAGAATACTAATATCTTGGTAAAATGGGCGAAATCATTAAAATTTCCGAGTGATGAAGTGTGTTTTTTTAATTTTACAGCGAGTCATGATGGTATTGGGGTCAGACCATTACAAGGTATAATTACTGATGAAGAAATTGCCAAACTGGCTTCTCGAGCAGAAAAACATGGCGGACAAGTCTCGTATAAAAATAATGGAGATGATTCACAATCACCCTACGAATTAAATTGCAGTTATATAGATTTACTTAGTGATAAAAGTGAAGATGAAGAATTACGAGTACGAAAAATGATGTTAACTCAAGCTGTAATGTTGACTATGCCGGGTGTACCGGGAATCTATTTACATTCACTAGTCGGTTCTCAAAACTATTATGACGGGGTAAAAGAATCAGGAATTAAAAGAAGAATAAATAGAGAGAAACTTAATATTGAAAACTTAATTAATGAGTTAGCAGATCCTGAAAGTCTGAGATATAAAATTTACACTTTGTACAAGCACTTATTAAGTATACGTTCAAAAGAAAAAGCATTCCACCCTTTCGGTGCAGCCGAATACCTTGACGGGAGCAATGATAATATATTTATTATAAAAAGACAGCATAACAATGAAACTATCTATGCTGTTTATAATTTTAGTAATACTTTAGTCCAAATTAAGGCACTTGCACCAATAGTATATGATTTATTAAATGATAAAAAAAAGATAGAAGAAAACTGGATACTTGAACCCTTCAATTTCTATTGGTTTAAGAAAATTTAACAAATTATCGATAATAAATAAAGTATTGACCATTTAAATATGACTATTATTCGTTTATCGCTATATTATCTTCTCAAACAAAGTCAAAAGTTTAATAACACTATTTTTAAATGAAGATAGTTCTTGCACCAGATAAGTTTAAAGGATCCTTAAGCGGAATTGAGTTTTGTGATATAACTGCAGAAGCAATTTTATCAATCATGCCAAATGCAGAAATTATTAAAATGCCTTTGTCCGATGGTGGTGATGGCACAATTGATATATTAGATTATCATCTGGAAGGACAAAGAATTAAACTAAAAGTAACTGACCCTCTATTTAGGCAGATAGAAGTTTCTTATTTATACATTTCATCTTCCAGTACTGCGTTTATTGAAATGGCGGCGGCATCGGGAATGGCATTGTTAAAAGCTGAAGAACAGAATTGTTATAATACCACAACTTTTGGAACAGGAGAGCTAATAAAAGATGCCATAGAGCGTGGAGCAAAAACTATTGTTTTAGGCATTGGAGGTAGCGCTACTAACGATTGTGGTATAGGTATGGCAGCTGCCTTGGGGTATAGATTTTTAGATAAAAAAAGTGTTGAAATAGTCCCTATCGGGAAAAATTTAATTGATATTGATAAAATAGATGACTCTAATGTAAATGTTGGTCTTAGTAAAATTACATTTAAAGTTGCTTGTGATGTTACAAATCCCTTATATGGTCATGAAGGTGCGGCTTATGTTTTTGGTCCACAAAAAGGAGCTTCAAAAAAAGAAGTTGATTTATTAAACATTGGATTAGAGCATATTGCAAAAGTAATTCTCAATCAATTTAACATTGATTTGCAAAAAATTAAGGGAACGGGTGCAGCCGGTGGAATGGGAGGAGGGTCTTTAGTTTTTCTGAATGCCAATTTGTTTTCAGGAATTGATTTGGTGAAAGAATTAGTTGATTTTGACAATAAAATTAAAGATGCAAACTGGATAATAACAGGAGAAGGAAAATTAGATAGTCAAACATTCTCTGGTAAAACAATTAGTGGAGTTCTAGTTTCAGGAAAAAGATATAAAATTCCGATCGCTGTTTTTTGTGGTAGTATAACATTATCTGAATCTGTATTAAAAGAATATGGTGTTTTATATGCTGCTGCTATCCTCGACATTGCGAAAGATGTTAATGATGCTATAAAAAACAGCCGAATTTATCTTAAGAAGATTGCTGAAAAATTCACCTTACATATCAAAGAATTATAAAAAGTAGCCTAAAAACCATGACTTTTTAGGCTACCAATACTCAAGGTTTCAAGATTAATCGCATTACCCAGAGTGAATGTTTAACTCATTGATTATTTATCTGCCTTCTATTGCCTCTAACAAGAAAGATAGTTGTGTGTATATTTGCATAATATGAACTAGACATCCAGGTCTTCTTCCTCTGTTACATTTAAAGGATCGCTATAAAGCTTTTTGACCGTTTCATATTAAAATTTAAATTTTAATCTCTCATTCTTTAAAACCACCGGCTTCCCAATCTTTAATAGTTTGTACTTGAGTAGATGTTAAAGGATTACCTGCAGGTGGCATTGTTCCATTTTCCACTCTATTAATCAATCCTCTACCAGTTACGGCATCTCTTACACTTAAAAATGTTGTGAGCGACATAGGTGCACCATTAACAGGTGGGCTGGTATGACAGTTCAAGCAATTACTATCAATTATAGTTTTGACATTTGCAGTATAGGTTATATTATTATTGACCGGAGGATTTACAATAACCTCTTCACTATTTGAAGAACAAGACGTCATGATGAATAATAATAACAAAATGGATAAATAAATAAATTTTTTCATGGTTAAAATTTTTAATATTAATAGTTTAAGATAATTTTTAAGTTATTTTTATTTGAATAATTTCAATTTCATAGGTTAATATAATTTTTTTGTATCCTCCGTTTTTTTTATTTGGAACGCTCTAGAAATATTAAAACCAAAATGGATATCTCCTTTTATGAAATCACCTGTATTTTCAGCAATAAACCCTTTTTCAATCATCGATCTAGAATTTGCGAAAATTAGCTGAAATATATGACCGCCCGTTTCAATGTCAATGCCAAATGCAATTGAGTTTTTAGCATCAATAGATTTAAAGGAATCAGTAGCGTAAAAATATTCACCATTGATTGATACACGTTTGCTTATTTTTAATCTAGTTCCGAACCCCAATGCAAAAATATCATTTGGGTCTATAGTTGCTGGGTTTGTGTTAAAATGAATATATGTAGGTGTAATTTGAAATGAAAAATTCGGATTAAACTTCTTAGCAATCAACACCTGAGTTGTATAGGTTAACCGATCACTAAAAGATGGTTTATTGTCAGGGTCGTAATCTTTAATTGTTTTTTCAGTGGCACTTGTAAATAGTGTTAAACTTATAGGAAACGACTGCTTTCCATTTTTTTGCTTAAATAATTTATATTTAAGATAGCCATCAAAAGTTTTTTCAAAAGAACTTCTACCTATAGCAATAGTAAAATTGTTCGTTAAAGCGTACTCAAACCCTAACCGAATATTTGATTCATCAAGTCCAAATAATTCATCTGCACCAGAATTAATTTTTCCAAATCTATGATGAATTAAAAACTCTAGAATACCCTTCTTTCTTGTTTCAACTGAATGACCATTTAATATTCTAGTCCCGTTAAAAGTTCCAAAAACGACAACGTCATTTTCAGGAGATTCCTGCTCCAAAATTTCATCGAGATTCTGCGAAACTAGGTTGGTACCTAGACAGAAAAGAAAAAAGAGTAATAATAAATTTTTCATTTGATTTATATTTTATTCCTATTGGGCATTCAATAATTGAGATTTACAATTTAAGTGTATATCATTTTCTTTCAATTAAATTTTATAATAAGTGTGATCATTTAAGATATGGTTTATGTTTTATCTCAAATGTTACCTTAATTATTTTTGCAATATTATTTCTAACTATTGCAGGGATTTTTATATTAAAATCGGCTACTTCAACCATAAAATCACCTGAAATATTAATTTCACCTTCATGAATAATAACTTTAGCTATGGTACTAATTTCTTTTTCTTTTCCGTGAATACTAAGTGTTCCTTTAATTTCGGTATTCGAATTTTCTTTGTTTAAATCTTTAAAGTTTATAATATATCCTTTGAACTTTGCTTTAGGATACTTATGTGATTCTACATAACTTTCATTAAAATGTTGCTGCATTAAGGCCTTCTTAAACAGAAATGATCTCATTAATAATTGTATAGCTATTTCTCCAGTTTCTTTATCAATGATACTTAAAACTTGATTATTATCTGCTTTTATATCTTCCACTAAAGAGTGTGAAAAAAAGGAGATATAACCATCTTTTGCTAAATATTTCTCTTGTGAAAATATTTGATTTAAAAAAAGAATGCTAAATAATAATATATATCTTTTTTTCATTTAACCTTTACTTATTAACTAACACGCAACGAACTATAATAACATCTAACAAATAACCCGTACACATTCCTTTAACAACAATTTTATCATTCTTCTTAAGTTTTAATGTGTTTAAATTGTCTTCAGGTGACATATGGCACATTACACTTGATTGTCCGTTTACATCTTTAAGTATAATAACGCTATTTCCATTATCAACTTTAATATCGGAAATCTCTCCACTTACTTGTATAACATTATTAATATACTTTTTATTGGATGAAGTTTCATCTTTTTGATAATCATCTAAAAGTTGTTGGGCTGAAATGCTAATGTCAGCATTTGATTTTTTTATATTTAGCAATGGCTTATTGTATAAATTTAACAAATAGAATATGCCAATTCCAAATAGGAGTAAAAAGCCTACTAATATTTTAAATTTCTTGATTTTCAAATAATTCAGTTATTTAAAATTCTATACACTTGACCTTCAAGAAATAATTTTGAATTTCCTGTTTTGGTTAAGTTACTATAATTTTTTTATTAGTTTTGATACAAATAAACCAAGTATTATTAATTATCACAAATATTATAGTGTGAAGCGGAAAAAATTAAACTTAAAAAGGAAAAAACGAACTTAATAAATTGAGAATTTTTTGAAAAAAGATAAATTATATCTTCTTACGTTGATCGCAATTTCAGGAATTGTTTTTGTTATTGGTTATTTTAACATGAACTATTTGGTAAAAGTGAGTACCAATCAATTCTTAGAACTTCAAATTGAATCAAGTAAAAGAGAAGCGCGAGAATTCTCAAATTTAGTTGCATATCAAATCGAAAACGGATTAGATAGAGAAACCGTAATTAATAATGTTCAAAGGAGTATTGAAGGTACAAATATTGAGTCGGGATTTATTTGTATGTTTGATTGGTCAGGTATAGAAATATGCCATCCCGATCCTCAAAAAATTGGTAAACAAACCAATCCGAATGAATCAAATGTTAGACCGATCAATGCTGAATTAGATTCAGAAGATTTCTATCAATTGTTAAAAAACAAAAAAGAACAAGGCGGACTAAGAGAGTTTAATAGTGAAAGAAATTCGGAAATTATTTATTTATATCCGGTAGAAAATACTGATTGGATCATTGCAGCTCATGCAAATATTGATAAGATTGAAAAAGAAATTAAAAAATTAAAAGTTAATTTTTTATTGGTTTATTTATTAACTAGTATTTCCATTATTTTACTATCAATTTTCACATTACGCTATTTAGGTAATCACTATGAAAATGCATTGGAATTAAGGAATGAAAAATTATCTGAAGAAATTTTGAGTTTGTCTAAATTAAACTTGAGTTTGACTAATTACAAGGATAGAATTATTAAGAAAATTGATAATAATGATTTTGATGATAATGATGATTCACTAAGAATAAAAAAAAGGCTATTAACTTATTCAAAAGATAAGATTATTTCAATATTAGTTGACCAAATAGCATTTATCAATACTGAAAACTCGATAACTTCAATAACTTGTCTTGATGGCAAAAAATATACGAATAATTCTAGTTTGGATGAATTGTATAATCAATTAGATCATTCTATATTTTTTAGGGCAAATAGACAATACATCCTTTCAGTTAAAGGAATTGATGAAATATTAAGATATGGTAATAACCAATTAAAAATTAAAACAAATCCTGAAAATGACGTAATAATCAGTAAGAATAAAGTTGCTGAGTTTAAAAAATGGTTGACGTTGTAGATTAATCAATTTTTTTATTCAATTTAAACTTTAAGATTAGATTATTCCAAGTGCTGATCCTGAATATAGCATGTTACTCATTAAAAGCTAAAGTTACCTTTATAGCTTTTTTTTATTATGCCTTTTTAAATGTTGGCAGATATGTAATTTTTGACAAAAGCAGATAAAAAAATTGAAATTTGCAGCATTTAAAAGGTCTTCTTTTGTAGGATGCTCATATTTATTTATTTTTCCCTATCTTAGTTTTCAGTTGACTATTCTGTTACTATCATAGAAAATATCTTGAAAAAAATATTTGCACCTTTTTGTTTTTCATTGACAGTTACTTTTTTGAGTATGATAGTTCCCAGCGCACTTCAAAGTCAAAATGATCCTGTAAAAGCGACTTATTATAATTCGTTTGATAACATTATCGGTAAAAATAATACCGGTGTTTTTAAAGGTATCCAATATTTTGAAAAATTTCAAGTAAAAAATGATAATCATAAATTTTTTAAGCATAAATTTTTTATCTGGGGTGCTGTTGTTTATAATAATCAGCCATATTTTGAAATAGCCTTAAAGTATGATGTATATGGGGATGAGCTTCTTATAAAAAATTCAAAAATTTTGGATGCTCCAATAATTCAATTGGATAAAAAAAATATAACTGGGTTTGAATTGAATGGTCATATATTTAAGAACGTTACATTTAATATAAATCAAGATAAAGGAGTTACTGGTTTTTTTGAAATTCTACTAGAAAATGATGCCATTTCAATTTTTAAAAAACATAAAAAAAAAATATCTAGAATNATAGAAAAAGAAGTTTATTATGAGTTTAAAGATCAATTTCAGTATTACATTCGTTATAATGATACTTATTATATGTTAAAAAAGGTAAGTTTTTTAACCACCATTTTCACGGAATATAAAACTCAGCTAAAAAATAGTTTTAAGCGTCATGAAAACTTACGAAAAGTTGATTCAGACAATTATCTAAAATCCATTATTGTTGATTTGAATACTTTAATTCTTAACAGTAAATAGAATTAGTATGAGAATTATTATCTTGGTTATTTTATTTTTCCTTCACCTTCATCCTTTATCAGGCCAAGAAAATATGGAAAATATTTCTTTAGATGCTAAAAATAAACTAATTAAAGATATTTTACTTGAACTAGAGGAGAAAACAGATTATCACTTTTATTATGCTGAAGAATGGTTAACCGATAAAACTATAAATAAAACGTTCAATAATAAGTCAATAGAACAAATACTCATTGATATTTTCTCAGGCACAGCTATCAACTTTTATATTGGTTCAGACAAACGCGTTATATTAACCTTAAATAATATTATTTACACTGATTTACCAAAGGGTTTCTTTAATGATTCGATTAAAAAAGCGCCAGAGCAAACTATAACTACCCCCATTTTTTTAAAGAAGGCGAATAATGGAATAAAAGAAACTATTGAAACCGTTAGAATTGGTAGGGAAAATCTAAATATTCGCAAAAAACAATTTACGCTTTCTGGTATAGTGAAAAATAACAAGACTGGTGAACCTATACCAAATTTGGCAATTATAGTAAAAAAGATAAGTAAAGGAACTGTTACAAACAACAATGGCTACTATGTATTGAATTTACCTATCGGAATCAATTTGGTAGAAGCTAGTTTACTAGGCTTTGAAAATTCAAAAAAAAATGTAATTCTATATAACAATGGAACCTTAAATTTTAATCTTGATGAGAACTATGAAGTATTAGAAGAAATTGTTTTAGAGGCTGATACTTTCCAAAATCTTGAAGATACGAGTACCGGAAATTCAAAAATTAATTCCGAAGAATCAAAAAACATCCCTTTAGTTCTTGGGGAGCGAGATGTATTGAAAATTGCTACGACACTTCCCGGAGTTACCACTGCAGGTGAAGGAGCTTCAGGTTTTAATGTAAGAGGCGGCAAAACAGATCAAAACTTAATTCTTCTTGATGATGGGGTGGTATACAATCCTTCTCATTTTTTCGGAATCTTTCAAGCTTTGAATCCATTTGCCATTAAAGATGTGAATATTTATAAAGGTAGTATTCCGGCCGAATATGGAGGACGTTTATCTTCCGTTTTTGACATTCGCACAAAAGAAGCTTCGAATGAAAAGTTCAAAGCAGAAATTTCAATAGGACCAGTCACTTCAAATGCTGTTGTTGAAATTCCAGTAGTTAAAGATAAAGCTGGTCTGCTTTTAGGAGGTCGAGGTGCTTATTCTGACTGGATCTTAAGATCGTTAGATGAAAAGAATTTAAAGAATAGCCAGGCTTCTTTTTACGATTTTGTCGCCAAATACAATCATCAAATCAATGAAAAAAATGATATTGAAGCTACCGGTTATTATAGTAAAGATATCTTTAGCATTACTTCAGATTCCTTATATAATTATAGTAACAGACTCCTTTCTCTAAAATGGAATCGTCATTTCAATGAAAAGAATAGTGGTAGCCTTATTGTAAATAATAGTCAATACAAATTCAATATTGATTTTGACGGTAGCGTAAACGCCAATTTTTCACAAAGTTATCAAATTGATGAAACCGAATTAAAAATCCGTTTGAAATATTTGTTGAATGAAACACATAAATTTAGTTATGGAATCTCTGGCAAATTATATTCGGTACTGCCAGGGGAAATTCAGCCAAAAAATACGAACGATTTAATTACGCCTAAAACTGTTCCTGAAGAAAGAGGTTTAGAATCGGGCCTTTTTATTTCAGATAATATTAAGGTCGATGAAAAATTACAGTTGGATATAGGTTTTCGATATTCTTTTTATGCGGGCTTAGGGCCAACCACTCAAAGAGTATATCAGGATGGGGTGCCAAGATCAGATAATACTGTGCTGCGAACCGAATCTTTTGATAGAAATGAAGTATTTGAATCCTATGGCGGGCCAGAAGCTAGAATTTCAGCAAGGTATTTATTGAACGAAAACCTTTCAATAAAGGCAAGCTTTAATAACAGCTATCAATTCATTCATACCTTATCAAATAATACTACGGTATCTCCTATAGATACTTGGAAACTTTCGGATTCCAATATTGAACCTCAGCAAGCCAGTCAATTTTCCTTGGGAATTTATAAGAACATCAATATCAATGAATACGAATTTAGCCTTGAAGGTTTTTATAAAAAGCAGCAAAACATCTTAGATTTCAAAACAGGTGCTCAACTCTTGTTAAATGAAAATGTAGAAACCGAAGTCTTACAAGGGGAAGGAAAATCATACGGAGCGGAATTATTGATCCGAAAAAATAAAGGAAAATTAAATGGATGGTTAGGTTATACATATTCTAGATCCTTATTTAAGTTGGACAGTGAGTTTAATGAAGAACGTGTTAATGATGGTGAGTTTTTTCCATCCAATTTTGATAAGCCTCATGATGTAAGTCTTGTTATGAATTATAAATTATCAAGAAGGATAAGTTTTTCAAGTAATTTTATTTATCAAACCGGAAGACCTGTGACATTCCCAGTAGGGAACTTTACATTTAATCAAGGAGAGTTTGTACTATATAGCGATAGAAACAAATTTCGAGTACCGGATTACTATCGTTTAGACCTGGGTATTAACTTTGAAGGAAACCATAAGAAAAAGAAACTTTTTCATAGTTTTTGGAGTCTCTCGGTATACAATGTGCTGGGTAGAAACAACCCATATTCTGTTTTTTTCGTAGCTAACAATGGAGAAGTAAAGGCCTTACAGAGTTCCATTTTTGCAATACCTGTACCATCAATTACGTATAATATTAAATTTTAAGAAAATGAATAATTTAAATAGAAGCAATATTAATTAGCATGAATTTTAATCATTACATACGGCATGTTTTTAAAATAAATCGTGTGCATTCTTCGTTTATAATGACCTTGTTATTACTGGTCCTATCTAGCTGTATAGAACCTTTTGAAGGAGCAGTTGATAGTTTTGAAGATGTCCTGGTTGTTAATGCTACGATTACAAACGAAAATAAAAAACAAGAAGTACTATTATCACGTTCATTTCGCTTTGAAGAAAATACAACACCTCCAGAAGAAAGTGCGCAGGTTATGGTTCAAACTGATGATGGAAGTCATTATATCTTTGAAGAAGTAGCACCTGGAAAGTACCTGTCTATAGAAGCATTTACCGCTAAAATAAATAAAGATTATACTTTAATGATTTCTACACAAGATGGTAAGTCGTACACTTCAAGCAGCATGCAATTGCCCGTTCAAAATACAAGTATTGATTATTTATATGCTGAGCGCACTACAAATAATGATGGTGTTGAAGGAATGGGGATTTTCGTAGATAGCTTTGATGCTTCCGGTACTTCAAACTATTATCGACATGAATACATAGAAACATTTAAAATAATTGCTCCTTTTTGGACACCCTTCGATATTGTAGTAATTGCGGAAGGGGTAAGTACTATTACATTAGATATTATCATGCGCGAACGTGAAGAGCGTACTTGTTATGGAACAAACTTGTCAAGAAATATCATTGTAGGTAGCACTTTAGCTCTTAGCGAAGATAGATTGAGTCGTTATAATGTTCGGTTTATCGAACAAGACAATTACATTCTAACCCATCGTTACAGTGTACTTGTACGACAATATGTACAGAGTCCGGAAGCATTTTCCTATTATGAGACTTTAAGAGGTTTATCACAAAGTTCCGGGAATGTCTTTTCAGAAGATCAACCAGGATTTTTAGCGGGAAACATCTTTTCTTTAGACGATCCCAGAGAAAATATTGCTGGTTTTTTTGAAGTGGCCACTGTGGATGAAAAACGCATCTTTTTTGATTATGAAGACTTTTTCCCTGGGGAGGAAGCACCTCCCTATATTGCAGATTGCATGCCCTTTTCTCCTTCTACAGAAGGTGGGCTAGGGCAGCGTGATTTATTAAACCTTATATATGCCGGTGAAGTACGTTTTTACGATTTCCCTGGAGTTGTAGTGCGCAAAGAGTGTGGAGATTGTACAACTTTAGGTAGTAATGTTGTTCCTGATTTTTGGATAGAATAAATAAAATGATAATGAAAATATTTTTGCCAATCCTATTACCGTTCTTTATGATATTGAACTTGGCCAATGCCCAAGTCTCATTAAAAAATGAGGAGCAAAAAAAAGGCCTTGCAACAATTCCTCAAGAACTCATTTTTGTTCATTCTAATACTTCCTTATTTCTTACCGGTGAATATTTGTATTATACCATTTATTGTCTTAACAGCGAAACGAATACGCTGAGTGATTTAAGCAAAGTGGCTTATGTAGAACTGGTAAGTAAGGAGGGCACACAATTCTTTAAACAAAAAATTAAGCTTGAAAACGGATTAGGCAATGCTGATTTTTTTATTCCTGTTGGCGCTCCCACTGGTACTTATAAATTATTGGCCTATACCAATTGGATGAAAAATGAGGGATTCGATGTTTTTTTTAAAGAAGATGTTCATATTATAAATCCATATCAGGTGAGCAAGATTTCATTTCAAAAAAAAGATACTAGTAATATCTCTGGCAGTTCCAAACATCACATTGCTTATAAGGACAGAAATATTGGTCCAATGAATCTGGTTTTAAAGAATCGGGTTTTTAGCAAAAGGTCTAAAGTATCCTTTTCTCTTAGAGGTAAGAATGAAAACGCTGTAGTTTCCGGCAATTATTCCATATCGCTAAGAAGAAAAGGGAAATTACCTGAACCTACTCCGCAAAATTCGGTGACTGCTCTCAACAAATTCGATTCAAAGCTTAAAGATGGCGTTAACTTGAATAGTAATAGCATCTATTTACCTGAGCTTCGAGGCGAATTATTAAGTGGAAGAGTGAGCACCCTGAATAATAGGATTATCAAGGATTTAAAAATCGCTGTTTCCATACCCGGAGACAATTATTATATTGATATTGTGAGTACCAATAGCGATGGAGTTTTTTATATTAATATCGACCAAGACTATTCTGGCGATCGGATGTTTTTAGAAGTATTAGACAATCCACAACAAAACTATAAAATTGTGTTGAATGAGCATTCTTATTTGGACTATTCTGAATTGGTATTTAAAGATTTAGAACTAAATACTTTGATAAAAGAAGAAATTGTACAAAGAAGTATTCATAATCAGATCGACAATGCGTATTTTAAGTATAAACCTGATTCAGTAGTATCAGTAGTTGCTGAACAATTATTCGGTACAAAAAAATTTCAAAACTACAAGCTGGATGATTTTACACGCTTTAAAACGATTAGGGAGACAATTTTTGAGATATTTAAAGATGTATCAATATCACGAATTGGCAAAGAAAATTCAACTCTTCATGTGCAAGGATATAATTATGGTACTAACTCAGGAATCCTCCCTATAGTGATCATTGACGGTTTTCAAATTACAAATCATACTGCTCTTTTAGATTACAACGCCTTTGCTATTGAACAAATTCAGGTCTTTCGAGATCGATTCGTTTTAGGTTCAAAAGTTTATCAAGGAGCCCTACTATTTAAAACAAAAAATAACAGTATTGAAGAATTTCAAAATGAAGCCTCTTTATTCACTTCTAAGCTATTAAAGCCTCAGATAAGCAAAAATTATTTTACACAGCGTTATGATGTGAATACAGCCTCTCGCATACCAGATGATCGTTTACAATTATTATGGATGCCTCACTTAAAAGTTTCTGAAAAGGTAACAACGTTAGATTTTTTTACTTCAGATGTCTCGGGAGAGTTTGAGATTTGTATTGAAGGATTTAGTTCAAAACAAGAACCAGTCTCTATAAAAGCATATTTTTCAGTAAATTAAGCTTTAAAAGCCCAAGGTCCATCCTGTTGCCCAATTTGGGATAGTAGCCCTGTTTCCGGCACCTACATTGTCGGCCTCTATATAAAAGGAAGTGTTGGCACCTGTATGATTTGTTGGACTAAACCCAACGCTAGGATTGTCAAATTGAATATTGCTAATCGTCAAATTATTCATTTCAACTTGTGAAGTAGCAAGTTCACCACTCACATTTATTCCCAAATTAATATCTGAGGTGTATATATTGTTAAAAGTTGCAAGAGCTCCACCATTCGCATAAACGATAGCTCCCTCCGTCAAAGGCCCTAGAATTGTAATATTTTGTATGGTACCGTTTGTTATCGGACTCCGTTCTTCAATTTCCGGGTTATTTGCAATTCTAATTCCTGCTTTATTGACATCGGAAATGTATATTGAATCGACCTCCCCATTCCAGCCATCAGTTATATGCAATCCATTTTCATTAGTATTTGTTGACACCAACCACTTGGGTTTGATCGTGCCTCCGATAAATTTAAAACCATCTCCTAAGCAATATGCAGATTGGACATAATTAACCGTGGTAAAGGCTCCTACCCCGAAAAAAGAAATTCCGTTAAACTTTTTTGATGCATCAAATTTGGCGCCAGCATATTCAATCCTCAAATATTTAATTAGCCCAGAGCTATCGTTGATCACTGTACCTCCATAAAAAATATCAATGATTTCTGTCCTATCTACTGTACTGGTGTTGATTGGTGCCCTTCCCGAAATAATCAACCCGCCCCAATCACCCGGAGCAGGATTTGCAGCATTTGATGTAATCACAATGGGATTATCAGACTGCCCATTGGCGAATATCTGACCTCCTTGGGTCACGGCTATATAAGCATTTATACCACTTTCTACTTTTATAACGGTTCCAGCCGGAATTAATAATTTCGCTTTATCTCTTACCAAAACAGGGCCTGTCACCAGATATTCAATAGAAGCATTGAGCTCTAAAGTGCCAAGTATATCCCCTTCTAGCTTATCGCTTGGTGGGCATACGATCACACAGGTACCTCCGCAGTCAACACCTTCTTCAGCGCCGTTCATAATGCCATCAAAACACGTTGCAATAGGGTCTACGGTACCCACAGTTTCATCATCAGAGCAGGATAAAACAACGCCTGAAATAAGCAAGAAAATAAGTATGTATAAAAAAATCTTATCTATCATTTAAAATCGATTTCCAATAAAATATGGAGACTAGAAATACCTTATGAAATTACTAAAAAAATTTAAGAACAGTGAGAACAGTAAGAATAAAGTTGCTGAGTTTAAAAAATGGTTGACATTGTAAATTAATCCATTTTTCATTTACTTCAAAGTTCTAGGATTAACTCATTCCAATTACTGATCCTTAATATGGTAAAATGCTCATTAAAAGCTAAAGCTTCGCTTTAAATCTTTTTTGTTTTCATAAGACTTCAAGGATTAGCTCATTTCAATCGCTGATCCTTAATATAGTAAGATGCTCATTAAAAGCTAAAGCTTCGCTTTAAATCTTTTTTGTTTTCATAAGACTTCAAGGATTAGCTCATTTCAATCGCTGATCCTTAATATGGTAAGATGCTCATTAAAACTAAAGCTTCGCTTTAAATCTTTTTTGTTTTCATAAGATTTCAAGGATTAGCTCATTTCAATTACTGATCCTTAATATGGTAAAATGCTCATTAAAAGCCAAAGCTTCGCTTTAAATCTTTTTTGTTTTCATAAGATTTCAAGGATTAGCTCATTTCAATCGCTGATCCTTAATATGGTAAGATGCTCATTAAAAGCTATAGCTTCGCTTTAAATCTTTTTTGTTTTCATTTCGGTTTAGAAGCGAGCTTCAACCTCATTCAAACAAAAAAGCTGAACAAATACTTGTTCAGCTTTTAATGGTCGGGGTGGCAGGATTCGAACCTGCGGCCTCCACGTCCCAAACGTGGCGCGATAACCGGGCTACGCTACACCCCGAAAATTAGAAGGTATACACCTCATAATCATCTTAAAATTATTTCAATTCAAACCTGACTTATGGCAGCCCGGTTCCGGGAGGAGTTTATCTCGAATTCATCGAGAGGCTACACCCCGAAAATTTGGATTGCAAATATATAATTTAATTAACAAAATCAATAAATAAAAATTTGTAAATTCATATCCCATAAAAACCTTTATTATGAAGCCTAAAATTCAATATTTACTATTCTTAATTTTAATAAATAGTTTAGCTTGTGCGCAGCAAGAAGAATCATCAATAATAGCTGAGACTCCTCAGCAAATTAATTTTACTACAGAAGTTGTAATTTCAGAATTAAGTATTCCGTGGGGAATGGATTTTTTACCCGATGGGAGTATGCTGATTACTGAAAAGTCAGGAAAACTTATCCATTTTAAAAATGGTAAGAAAAGTACAATCAAAGGTTTACCCGATATTAAAGTGCAAGGACAAGGAGGGTTATTAGATATTAAATTACACCCTAACTATGTCAATAATGAATGGATCTATATATCATATTCCTCCGGAGAAGGTGAAGGAGATGGTGCAAATACTGCCATTATGAGAGCAAAATTAGTTGGAAACAAATTAATAAATAAAGAGTTATTATATAAAGCAACACCCAATACTAAAAAAGGACAGCATTTTGGATCAAGAATAGAATTTGACAATGATGGCTATTTATATTTTTCTATTGGTGACAGAGGCAATAGAGACGTGAACCCCCAAGATGTTACAAGAGACGGTGGGAAAATATATAGAATTCATGATGATGGTCGTATACCTACAGACAATCCTTTTGTAAAAACTTCCGGTGCTAAAAAAGCAATTTTTAGCTACGGGCAAAGAAATCCTCAAGGGATGATTAAACATCCGAAAACCGGTGAAATTTGGATCCATGAGCATGGGCCTAAAGGAGGTGATGAAATTAATATAATTAAAAAAGGTAAAAATTATGGTTGGCCGGTAATTAGCTATGGTATAAATTATAACGGAACTTCTTTTACTGACAATACTTCTTTACCCGGTATGGAAGAGCCACTATTTTATTGGGTACCATCTATTGCTCCTAGCGGAATGCTCATTGTAAATTCAGATAAATACCCGGAATGGAATGGAAATATTTTAGTTGGCTCATTAAAATTTCAATATTTAGAGCGCTTAGTACTTAAAAATGGAAAAGTTGTTAAACGTGAGAAATTAATTGAAGGATTAGGCCGAGTTAGAAATGTAAAACAAGGACCGGATGGATATATTTATGTAGGAATTGAAAATCTTGGAATAGTTAAAATTATTCCAAAGAAATAACCTTAAATTTGCTTCATAATTATTAATAGTATTGAATATGCTTATTTTAGGAATTGCCGGTGGTACCGGAAGTGGAAAAACAACCGTTGTAAATCAAATTATCAATGAATTGCCTGATAAAGATGTAACGGTAATCTCACAAGATTCTTATTATAAGGCTACTGATGAATTGACTTACGAAGAAAGAACCAAAATAAATTTTGACCATCCAAGAGCCATTGATTTTAAGTTATTGGTTAAACATTTAATTGAACTTAGAGAGGGAAATGCAATTGAACAGCCAGTATATTCCTTTGCCGCACATAACAGAACGAAGGATACAATCATAACGCATCCTAGTAAAGTATTGATCGTAGAAGGAATATTAATTTTTTCTAAAAATAAACTACGTGATCTTTTAGATATTAAAGTCTTTGTTCATGCCGATTCTGATGAACGATTGATTCGTAGATTGAGAAGAGATATTCAAGAACGCGCCCGAGATATGGATGAAGTATTGCGACGATATCAGGAAACTTTGAAACCAATGCATGATCAGTTTATTGAACCTATGAAAGAATATGCCGATATTATTATTCCTAACAATAAATATAATACGGTTGCCATTGATATTGTTAGGACCATAATTAATGAAAAATTATAATAGGTTTAAAATGACGTTTAAACAATTCAGAAATCATAAAGTAACAAAGATTATAAGTAACAGATACGTGCTTATTCTATTGGTTTTTTTGATTTGGATGTTGTTCATTGACGAAAATTCATATATCATACATAGAGAATTGAATAATGAAATTGACAAGCTGGAAAAGTCTAATGAATATTATAAAAATGAAATGAATCATGATGATAAGATCATAAAAAATCTTCAAAATCCTGATTCTCTTGAAAGGTTTGCCAGAGAAGAATATAAAATGAAACGGAAAGATGAGGATATTTATATTATTGAATATGATTCTGTTAAAAAGTAAGCTATGAGTAATTTTTTATTTAATGATTTCAATGCTGTATCTGCCAAACAGTGGAAACAGAAAATTCAGTTTGATTTAAGAGGTGCAGATTATAATGAAACGTTGCTTTGGAAGACCAATGAAGGTATTACAGTTAAACCTTTTTATCATCAAGATGATGTTGAGCAACTAACAATTCCTTCGAGTAAGAATAGTGTTGATGTTTGTCAATCCATTTTTATTTTTGATGAAATAACAGCCAATTTTTTAGCCAAAGATGCTTTAAATCGTGGTGCAACTTCAATTCATTTTGAAGCCAATGA
>JGI24023J19991_10001202_pt1 | contig 20124 bp, 19 predicted proteins | sample Cruoilmetagenom1_FD_19991 | JGI IMG/M metagenome (IMG submission 19991) | reverse complement strand
TCGGCATCCCTGCCTCCTACGTTTCCTGAAGATACACCCGCAATCACTGACTTGGTTGGTAAATTTAACAAGAAGCTGAATAGTTACAATATTTTTTCAACCACTAAAGACACGAAAAAAATGAAATCCAGAAAAAGTCTGTTTAGCTTTTATCTTGCTCTTCGTCTCTTTCGTGGTTGTTGTGTATTGTGGTTAATTTTTCCCGGGTGCGGCGTCGGCGTCGACGCAACAGTCGTTCGATCAGATAGAGTAACACGACTCCGGCGATTGCGGCAGCATAGTTGAAATACTCCCGCAAACGTTGCTGATTACGGCTCAGGGGAAGCAATGTGCGGGCGTAATCTCCTCTTCCCCGCAGTTTCAGCAACCCCGGCTCTTCGAACGACCACTCCATGATATTTTCGATCAACTGCATGCTATTTAGATAGCTGCTGCCTGTCGCCCGGGTCGCCAGCTCGATGACGGAATCCGCCAGAAAGATATCCGAGCCGATGAGTATGATGCTGCTATCTGCCGATGACCGCTCGATAACATCAACCGCAAGTTGCTGCTCACCCCCTTGCGCATCGAATAACGGTGACTTCTTTCCTTTATAAAATGAGTCAAACTTCCCCTGGATGATTGCCGCCAGCAGGTAGGCATGCTTTTGCTGATCATTGCCGCTTTGAAAACCGCTCTGAGGAAAGTGCTCAAAATCAGGCTGTATATTCCCCTGCTCCTCCAGCCAACTCTGAGCCGAGCTTCGCAGCAGCGGAATCACATCATGATCCCGTGCATCGATAGTGATTGGTGCCGCCCAGTTGAGCGTCACCTGATTCAGTGAAGCCGTAATCCCCGTTTCGTTCTCCATCTCATGCCCGCGAATATCCGGGAAAAACGGGTAGGAGAGATTTTGCGTCTCATCAACAACCGCATCCCCGCTCATACGCTTCACCGGTATCGGAAAAACCGAGTTCTGCGCATCCATGACGATTGCTTCACGCAACGTGATGCCGTGATGCGCCAGCCACAGCTCCAGACCTGTTTCATGCTTCATCGCGGAGATGGCACTACCTCCAAGCTTGATTTTCCAGGGTGCAGCGGCAATGATCACAGTTCCCCCCTGCATCAGATACTGATCGATCGCAAACAGCTGCTTTTGATTGAGTGATTCAGGAGCAATCAACAGCAGCAGATCGCTGCCAGCGGGGACACTGCCGCTGCTCAAATCATCTTTGCGGATAATGACGCTCTCGCGCAGGTGCTTTTCGATCTGGAAATAGCTCGCCTGTCCCTTGCGTTTGAAGCCGAAGATGGTATCCGGCGCAGCCGGCATCGTCAGGGTAATGGTTCTGAGCACACCGGGGGCAAAGTGGCGCAACCCCGCCTCCAGTGATGCCTGCAGATGCTCTTTTTTCAGATCTTCCGGCACGGGGATTGAAACCCATTGATCACCGCTTTCAAGAACCATGTAGAAGAAAAATGGATCAGGTTTCACCACCCCCAGCACCATCGGTCGAAATCCGTACTGACTGCGTATCTCCTTCGCAACTGCACCGTCATCCACCTGCGGATCGATTATGCTGACGTCAAATCTTCCGCCTGAACCCTGCTCGAACACCTCGAGTAGAGCATCTAGGTCCCGTTTCAACTGCTGCAGCCCGACAGGCAGTCGCTGCATGGTGGAGATGAAGCCGTGAAAGTTAACAGGCTTGCCGATGGAATCGAACAGGGCTTTGCCGCTGCGCTGTTCCGACAGTACTCTCCTGATCGCCCTGGTGATGTCATACTCCGGGTTGCGCAGACGAATATCGAGATCCGTTTCACTGCGCATTTTGACATCGATCAGATCATTGTAGTCCAGCGTTCTGAACTGATCTCCGTATCGAATCAGCAGATTAAAATAGGAGTTCACAAGTGAGGATTGATACTTGTCTGCAACCTGAAAAGCGACCGGTTCAATACCATATTTCTGGCTTGCCTCCTGCTCCAGTTCAGGCTCTTCGAGCGGATCGATAATTTCGACCTTGACCATATCACCTCCGGCGACCTCATATTCGCGCATGAGGTCCCGCAGTTGCGGCACAAGCGGCGTCAACAGCGGATGGGTTCTGGCGCTGAAGTATCCTCGCAGCAGCAGTGGCCGCTGCAGTTGCTGAAGATATTCGCGCGTCGTTTCCGAGATGTTGAAGCGTTTTTCCTGTGTCAGATCGATGCGCAACGAGGTGCTCTTTGTCAGCAGCACATTACTCATCAGCAGCAGGTTGATCACAACAAAAACAACCATCTGCAGGCTTCTGTATTGCTGACCGGGGGTGACGCCTGCAAGACGCAGTTTTTCAATAGCGAGATAATTCAGCAGCAGAAATATCACGATAAGTGTGACGTAGTAGAAAAGGTCACGAATATCGATGACGCCGCGAGTGATCGACAAAAAATGAGGGCCACTGCCGAAATGCGCCATGATCTCACTCAATTGCTGCCCGGCAAATGCTGTCAGCGTCGCAGAACCAATTACATAGAGCATGCCGCAGATGGCGATGGTTCCGATCAAACTGACAATCTGATTGTCTGTTCTGGATGAGAGATAGAGACCAATCGATGCATAGGTTGCTCCAAGCAGCAGTGATGCGATATATCCACCGATCACAGGCCCCCAGTCAAGCGGCCCGCTCAGTGCAACAGTCAAGGGCAGCGGCAGCGTCAATAGCAACGAAAGCAGAATCAATGCACACACTGCAGCAAATTTCCCCGCCACCAGACGCCACACAGGGGTCGAAGATGTCAGCAGCATCTCCAGGTTTCCACTGTGGCGTTCATCCGACCACATACGCATCGTCAAAGCGGCAACCAGAAAGATCATCAGCAGCGGCATCCACTCAAACAGCGGGCGTACATCGGCAAGATTGCGGGCAAAGAATGTCTCGACCCAAAAGAAGATAAACAGCGAAGCAATCAAAAACAGAGCGATAAAGAGATAGGCAGACAACGAGGAGAAGAGTGCTCCAAATTCATGCCTTGCCGTTTGTGAAAAACTGGCCACTCGTTACTTGCCCTGATCCTGTCGAAACAGCGATTCCAGGCGATCACGCTGTAAGGAGAGCCGGCTTACGCCGACGCCATTTTCCACAAGAGTCTTGACAATTATCCGGGCAGATTCATCCTCCCTGTCCGGATCGACGCTGATTTGATAATGCTGCGCAGCACTGCTCTCGACGCTTGCAACCAGCCTGGTGCCATGAAGCAGTGCGATGATGTTGTCAGCTGCGCCCTTCGCCTTCAAAACAAGCTGTCCGCTGCTGTTGAGAGCATCCAGTTGGGCATCCTCTACCAATTGACCGCTGCGCATGATCAGCACCCGGTCGCAAACCGCTTCAACCTCCTGCAGTATATGGGTCGAGAGAATCACGGTTGCCCAGGATGCCGCCTGGCGAATCAGCAGCCGCATCAATTCAATCTGCCCTGGATCCAGNCCGTTGGTCGGTTCATCCAGAATCAGTACTTTTGGGCGGCTGAGGATCGCCTGGGCNACGCCGACGCGCTGCCTCATTCCACGCGACAGGGTCGAGATCTGTCGATTTTCCAGCTGTTGCAACTCCATGGCGTCAATTGCAGCAGCGATGCGCTGCAGCTTCTCCTGATTGGCAACGCCCTTGAGATCAGCCATCCAGTCAAGATAGTCGATGACGCTCATTGCTGTATAGAGGGGGCAGTTTTCAGGAAGATAACCAATCAGCTTCTGCACTTCATAGCGGCGATCACTGATATCCATGTTATCGATCACAACGCTGCCGGAAGATGGCCGTAGAAAACCGGTCAGCATCTTCATGACTGTCGATTTTCCGGCGCCATTGTGTCCCAGCAAGCCTACAACCTCACCCTTTTTCACCTCGAAAGTGACGTTATCAACGGCACAAAAATCAGCGTAACTTCGAGACAGAGAGGAGACTTTAATCATGGAGGCAGGTATTAGGTTTTAGGAGTGAGCTGCCCTGGTTTGAGCAGTTTTTCCAGGCCAAGGTTGTCAAGCGCGGCACTCATGAAAGCGGAGATATCAGCCGCCTCGTTCATCTGCAGGGTACTTTGCAGCAGACGACTCGCATACGACTGGCTGATGGTTGATATCACGCGTTTAACGCGCAGCAGACTGCCGGCGCTCATGCTGAGGCTATCCACTCCCATGCCTATCAGCAGCGGAGTTGCAAGCGGATTGCCCGCCAGCTCTCCACAGATGCCGACCGGACAATTGTATTGACGGGCGCCCTCGATAATCTGCATCAAAGCTAACAGGACCGCAGGATGAAGGTCGCTATAGAGTTCAGCGACACGTGGATTATTCCTGTCAACTGCAAGTAGATACTGCGTCAGGTCATTCGTGCCAACCGAAATAAAATCGACGCGCTTGGCAATTGCAGCACTGTTGTAGACAGCTGCAGGGACTTCGATCATAACCCCGGTTTTGGGTTTGGTGATTGCGCAGCCCTCCTCCAGCAATTCATGATGCGCACGCTTGATCAGCACAAGCAGTTGATCAACCTCTGCAACAGAGGTCACCATCGGCAGCATGATATGCAGATTATCCAGGTCAACGCTGGCACGCAGCATGGCACGCACCTGGGTGAGAAATATTTCAGGATGATCCAGAGAAATGCGCACGCCGCGCCAGCCAAGAAAAGGGTTGGACTCCTTCACGGGAAAATAGGGCAGAGGCTTGTCCCCGCCGATATCCAGTGTCCGCAGCATTACCGGCCGGGGGGAAAAAGTCTGCAGGACCTTGCGATAATTTTTTACCTGCGTCTCTTCGCCGGGAAAACGGTCTCTGACCATGAAAGGGAATTCAGTACGGTAAAGGCCAACTCCATCGGACTCTTCAACGCCGAAACTGCTCATATCCGTAAGCAGACCGGTATTGAGATAAAGCGGAATGCAAACTCCATCCGTGGTTTCGACAGACATCCCGCGCAAATTTTCCAGTTCAGCAGTCAGTGCGCGATCATCCTCTGCCTGTCGCTGATACTCATCCCGCACCATGGGCTGTGGAGAGATGTAGATACGGCCTCTATATCCATCAAGAATAAGTTCCCTGCCATCGAGGCGCATCGTCGGAAGCGAATCCACTCCCATCACAGACGGTACGCCCAAAGCTCGCGATAATATCGCCACATGCGATGAACTTGAACCAGTGGCTGAAACGACACCCGCCAGCTTTGAACGCGGCACTTCAGCAAGTTGTACTGCGCTGACCTCCTCTCCAACCAGAATTGTACACTCGGGATATTCGATGATTGAAGGCGACTCCTGCTGCAGATGCGACAGCACCCTGCGCCCCAGGTCCCTGATGTCGGATGCCCGTTCACGCAGATAGATATCCTCCATGGCGTCAAAAACACGCGCATGCTCCTCAACTGTCGTACGCAATGCAGCAGGCGCCCAAATCCCCTCCTCCGAAATCAGTTGTATCGCCCTGCCAGTGAGGGCATCTTCGGAGAGAATCATCAACCAGGCATCGAAAAGAGCCCGGTCCTCTTCGGGAAGGTCGCCGCTCAATTTCTGCTTGAGCCGGCGCAACTCATTTTGCACCGCTTGAATCGCCTCACGCAACTGCCGCTGCTCCAGTTCCCTGTCTTGTGCCAGACGATCCGGAACACTCTCCAGGTCCGCCGGTAGAGAGGTGACAAAGGCAGTTCCCATTGCAATTCCACTGGAGCTGGCGCGGCCCTTCAAAAACTGGTTGCCATGGCCTCCTCTCCCCTGAATTGTTGCTATTTCACCAGTGACGCCGGCATGTGCGATTGCACCGGCAAGCTGCGCGGCCAGGGTAAGAACAAAAGTGACAACCTCGTCATCGATTTCCCCCTTGTTCCTGTTGCGGACAACCAGCACACCAAGCACTTTACTCTGCTGCAGAATAGGTGCGCCAAGAAACCCATGATAGCGAGTCTCCCCGGTCTCGGCTGTTGCAAGATAGTTTTTGTGGTTGTGCGCATCTCCGACATTGATCGCTTCGGCACGTTCACACACCAGACCAACCAGACCACGATACATCGGCAGGTAGACCTTTCCAATCGCCTCCCTGTTGAGACCATCTGTTGCCCTGAGAACATGGCGATGAGTTTCAAAATCGGTCAGATAGACAGAACAGACATCTGCCTGAATGCTCTCCCGGAGCATATACACAATGGTATCAAGCGCCTCGCCAAGATTCGCAGAGGCGTTGACTTTTTGAATAATACGGTGAAGGGTTTCGAGCATGCAGTGTTATCCGTTTAAATTCACTGAATGTAGGCTGAATAAGCAGTAGCGAATCCACCAGGTCATTGCGAGGAGCGAAGCTTCCGTCTCCTGCTCACGCCTCTCATCTACTTCCTTGCAGGCGAAACGACGCGGCAATCTGCTTGAGATGACTTCACTGCGCTCGTAATGACTGCAAAACTCTGAGCCATAGAATGCCGCCCCGCGCATTGCACCAGTCATTCCNNAGNGGATGCGCTGATGTTTATCNCNGNTAATNGCTCCCTCANCGATATAGACGCACACGCCGGGAGATAGCGCGCGGTTCGGAGAGCTGCAGCCNGGNCTCCTCGTTTGGAAACAGCAGCGGGGCCANCTGNTTCAATGCATCGGCATAGACTCTGCGCTTAAANTAGACGACTTTGTCTACCGGATACCAGTATTTTACCCAGCGCCAGTGATCAAATTCCGGTTTGGGAGAGTGATCCAGGCAGAAATCAGATTCGTTGCAATTGACACGCAACAGATACCAGCGCTGTTTCTGCCCGATGCAGACAGGATTGCTGTTTTTACGAATATAACGCCTCGGCAACCGATAACGCAGCCAGTCGTCAGTTGAACCAAGCAGACTGACATGGTGGGGCTTTAGCCCAACCTCTTCATCAAGTTCTCGATACATCGCCTCATCGGGGGTCTCGTTCGTATCGATGCCCCCCTGGGGAAACTGCCACGCATCCTGCCCAATGCGTTTCGCCCAGAACAACTGGCGCTGCTGATTACACAGAATAATACCGACATTAGGTCGGAAACCGTCAGAATCTATCACGATCAAAGAGTTTATTAATATCGGATAATTGTTTTCATTCTTTCAAATTTTGTGCGATAAAGCAAGAATGATGCAACATAAACTACTGCTAAATAAAGAAAATCGGTATAGTTCGCGGTGAAACTTCCGACTCTCTTTTTAACGGGATAATTGACGTGGCACTTGCAATCTTCGACCTGGACAACACCCTGCTCGCAGGAGATTCCGACTATCTGTGGGGAATATTTTTGTGCGACCAGGGGATTGTTGATCGTGATATCTATGCTCAGCAGAACCAGCGTTTTTATCGGGAGTACACGCAGGGAAGTCTTGATATCATGGAGTTTTTAGAATTTTCACTCCATCCATTGTCTCAATATCCGCTTGATAAACTGCAGCAGTGGCATCGGCAATTCATGCGTCACTATATCGAGCCCCTGATCACCACTGATGCCCTGGCACTAGTCGAAGAACACCGCCATAAGGGGGATATTCTGATGATCATTACCGCGACCAACGCNTTCGTGACTGCCCCGATTGCGGAGCGTTTTGGCATCAGCCATCTGATTGCNACCGAGCCGCGCATACGAGATGGCAGGTATACGGGAGAGGTCGCCGGCGAACCCAGTTTTCAACAGGGAAAGGTGCATCGTCTTGAAGAGTGGCTGCAACAGCATCAGCAATCGCTGGATGGCAGCTGGTTCTATAGTGATTCGCATAATGATCTGCCACTGCTTGAACAGGTCGAGCATCCTGTTGCCGTGAATCCGGATGAACTCCTTGAACAACGTGCACAGCAGCAGGGATGGCCCATCATCAGATTACATCCATGAAACCAGCCTTTGCGATACTGCTTTTGACTTTGGGCATCGCCATAATGCTGTTGTTGTCGATCAGTTATGGGAGCGCCTCCATCCCATTTACGACAGTCGTCGAACTGCTGTTCAACCCTGATGAGACAACCTGGTCCCGCATTCTGTGGGAACTGAGGTTGCCACGGGCTCTATTCGCTTTCATCATCGGCGGACTGCTGGCGCTCGCCGGTGTCCTCATGCAGGCATTGCTGCGAAACCCCCTCGCTGACCCCTATATTCTGGGGACATCGGGAGGCGCCGCTGCGGCGATGCTGGTCGCATTTCTTCTGGCAATTCCCGCCCAACTGCATGCGTTCATGGCACTTGCAGGAGCTGCATTCAGCACCCTGATACTGCTCTCATTCACAGGTGTACGCCAGGGCCTGCAGCAGCAGCAACTGCTGCTCTCCGGCATCATCCTGACGACCGGATGGGGCGCATTGATCACCTTTTTACTAACAGCTGCTCCCACGGCTCAGATTCCCGGCATGCTCTTCTGGCTGATCGGTGATCTTGGAGTGAGCACATCACTGCTGCTGCCCGCAATCACACTCTCTGCCGGGCTGGTTGCCGCACTGCTATTGGCAAAACCACTTGACATGCTGCTGCTTGGCGACCTGCAGGCTGCGTCACTGGGAGTGTCCGTCAGACCCCTGCGCTTCGTGATGCTGGGCGTAGCTGTGAGTGTGACGGCAATAGCAGTCACCGCTGCAGGGCCGATTGGTTTTGTCGGCCTGGTGACCCCGCATCTGGTGCGTTTTGTGACAGGCGCATCGCATCACCGCCTCATTCCCGCCAGTGTCTTGCTGGGAGGGATACTGATGATGGCGGCTGACCTGTTGTCACGCACCATCATTGCTCCGCGGCAAATGCCGGTCGGTGTTTTTACCGCGATGATCGGCGTACCAATTTTTCTATTCCTGATGAAAAGAGGACAGCGATGAAAGCGTTGCTGCAGTGCCAGAACGTCAGTGTCCGAGCCGGCAACAGGGAACTCATTCATCAACTGCAGTGGCGCATCACGCCGCAGCAATGCTGGGGGATTCTCGGTCCCAATGGCTGCGGAAAAACCTCGCTGCTGCACAGCCTGGCAGGATTAAGAGAGGTTGAAGAGGGGAAGATCCTCATTCAGCAAAAATCAATCAACAGCTACTCCAGGCGAGAGCTTGCTCAATTGATCGGTCTGTTGTTTCAGCACAGCAGTTATGATTTTCCGACCACTGTTGAAGAGCTGGTGATGAGCGGCCGGTTTGCACAGCAGAAACTGCTTGCAGGTGTCTCTGCCGGGGACCGCCAACTGGTCAACACTGCAATGCAGAATTTCATGATTGACCATCTTGCCGAAAGAGCGGCAAACACCCTCTCCGGCGGAGAGATGCAGCGTGTTGCCATGGCGATTCTGCACACCCAGTCACCTCGCATCGCACTCTTCGATGAACCGGAAAATCACCTTGATCCTGGAATAATGTTTAAGTTATTACAATTACTTAAAGGATTTTTCTCGATTNATAATAGGTCGTGCATCATGGTCATGCACGATCCATCAGCCGCAGTACGGCTGTGTTCGCATCTGCTACTGCTGTTTGGCGACGGGCGCTATATCAAAGGCACGACAATGGAGATCGCCACCCCGGAGAATCTGTCGGAACTCTATGCTCACCCCATGCATGCAGTAAACATCGATGACGGCCTGCTGTTTTATCCCGGGTAACGCCTGCATAGTGTCCGTTTATCCGGGCTCTCGACAGCATCGGCAATGGCGTTGACGAGATCCCCCAACTCCGCCGGCGAGAGCACATCCATAATCTTTTTCAGCAAATCACCCGGAACATCGGCGTAGACGCTCTGACCATCCATGAGATTGACAACCACTCCGGCGGCGGCATAATTATCCTCGTCCTCGACCAGACCCCGATCATAAATTGACCGATCCATGTCCAGCATTTCGTCATAGTGATCATCAATAATGTCTGCCATTGAATCATTGATACTCTGCTCTTCGATAGCAAGCAGCAGGGATTCGCTGCTTTCGAGAAGTTGAAACGGGACTCCTTTGTCTCGCAGGAATTCACAGAATTGATCCAGAGTTTGCTGGTGAAAAAAGACATATTCAAGCATGTCGCATCCAATGAGAGAAATTCAGAAAAAACACTACCACTTGCGTCACTATCGTACCACGCAATGCATCCACGCCTGACATCATCCGGAACAGATTTAATCATCACCTATAGCGGGCTTGATCAGCATCGCATCGCCATAGCTGAAGAAGCGATATTGCTCTTCTACGGCATGCTGATAGGCCCGCATGATCTCCTCATAGCCTGCAAATGCACTCACCAGCATCAGCAACGTGGATTCCGACAGATGAAAGTTGGTCAGCAGCATATCAACCACATGAAACTGAAAACCCGGGGTAATGAATAACTGCGTATCACCGGTGAAGGGCTGCAACTTGCCGCCGGCGGCTGCAGTCTCCAGAGAACGCACACTGGTGGTGCCAACAGCAACAACCCTGCCCCCCCGTGCTTTCGCTGCCTCAACCTGATCACATACCTGCCGGGTGACTTCCAGCCACTCCTTGTGCATCACATGTTGGCTCAAATCATCAACCCGCACCGGCTGAAAAGTTCCAGCTCCCACATGCAGGGTTACCCAGGCGAATTCAATCCCCATCGCCTGCAGCTGATCCATGATTTGCGGTGTAAAATGCAATCCGGCTGTCGGTGCGGCAACGGCCCCCTCATGCTCGGCATAAACAGTTTGATAGCGCTCCCTGTCAGCATCGGCATCTTCACGTGAAATATAGGGCGGCAGAGGCATGTGCCCACTGCTCTTCATCAACTCTGCAAAGGGAACGTGCGGAGACCAAAGTGTGAACAACGCACCTGCTCTTCCCGTGACACGCACATCAGCATCTCCGATATTGAGAAGTGTGCCTGACTTTGGTGATTTGCTGGCTTTTAGATGAGCGAGTGCATTGTGGTCGTCAATAATACGCTCGATCAGCACTTCAACTTTGCCGCCCGTCATCTTGCGACCAAAAAGACGCGCTTTCATCACCCGGGTGTTATTGAAAACCAGCAGATCACCGGGTTGCAACAGACCGGGCAGATCGGAGAAATAACGATCCTGCAAATGCCCGGACCCGCCCTCAACGCACAGCAAACGGCTGGCGCCCCTGACAGCAGGCGGATACTGGGCAATCAACTCGTCGGGGATATCAACACGAAAATCAGAAAGATTCATGGCGTGAATAGTAGCATTTTTTCAAAATAGCACNTCAGCAGTGTTGTCATCTGCACCGTCTGCAATGCTATACTACGCATCCCTTCTGAGCCGGGGTGGTGAAATTGGTAAACACAGTGGATTCAAAATCCACCGACTTCACGGTCTTGACGGTTCGAGTCCGTCCCTCGGTACCATGTAACACACTGAATTAATGGAATAATTCAGAGCCACAAGGCTAACAACGAGACACGCTGAAAACGACGATGGGTACATAATAGGTACACATCGAAAAATAACATGTTTTCGGAGTTCCTAAAATGGCAACAGTTACCAAAACTAAAGCCGGTACATTCAAGGCTGTCATCCGCAAAAATCAGAGAGTCATCAAGACCAAAACCTTCAAGCTGAAAAAGAATGCGAGGCAATGGGCACAGAAGATCGAGGGCGATTCCGACTTGATTGCACTCTATGGAAGCGACGGCGCCATGATGACGTTCAGCTCACTGGCTGATGAATATGAGAAGTGGTGGTCCGCCAGGCACAACACCAAAGGATTGAATTCCAGGTTAGGCTTCTGGCGTGACCTTTATCGCGACACTCGCATCATTGAGGTTGAGGCCGCCAGCATCCGCACTGCACTCAAAGATTATCGTCAAACTCATGCTCCGGCGACCACCAACAGATTGCGCTCCTGCCTCTCCTCCCTCTTCAAGTATGCAATCAAGGAACAGGGATATATTGAGAATAATCCCGTCCGACTAGTGCCGTCTCTCACCGAGAATAACAAGATCGTCCGTTACCTTACTGATGATGAATGCACTGCGCTGATAGCATCCTGCAAGGCATCCGACTGGGACAAGATGTATCTGCTGGTCGTATTGGCGCTAACCAGCGGCGCTCGACTTGGTGAACTGCTAGGTCTGCACTGGAATGATATCGATTTCAATTCCAGGACTGCCATTCTGCACCATACAAAGAATGGCGATAGCCGCATTCTGACTTTCCCTGATGTGGCTATGGTGGAACTGCAGCAGTGCCGCGAAGTTGGCGCCGGGCTTGTATTTCAGTCTAAGAAAAAATGGAACAGGCCGTTTGAATTCCGCAAGCACTGGCATAGTGCGATGGATAATGCCGGCATTAAGAACTTCCGGTTCCATGATCTGCGTCATTCAGCAGCGTCATACCTTGCCATGAGCGGCGCAACACTCAAAGAAATCGCAGAGGTGCTTGGACATAAAAGTATCCAAAGCACCGACCGCTATGCGCATCTGTCTGTGGCGCACAGGCAGAAGTTGACTGATCGAGTACTGGGCAACCTGGAGGGATTGAAATGATCTACATGAGTTACGCAACGCGCAGAAAAATATGGACTGGAGAGCATCCTGGATTCACGCTGAACTAAAAAACGCTTGGCGCGGCCCCCCTTTAAGCCATTATTATCGAAAATGTTCTGACAGAGCTATTTTATATTCCATAGATAAACAACAGCTTACAGTCTGTCATAAAAACAGCGTGTGACAGAGAGTGTGACAGACTCGAGACTGTGCGACATTAGGCCTCACATCACAACCCTGTGAGGCCTTTTTTATGCAAGCTCAAAATGTTATTGACCCTTCCGATCTGATTCCAGTTGCCCTGGTTGCCGAAGAATACCCGCACCTCTTCAATCAAAAACAATTCACCTGGATGCTGCGCCGCCGTGACCGCAATGGTCTGAATCACGCCATCGTCAAGATGGGTGAGCGACGCCTGTTTCTTTCCCGCAATCGGTTTACCGAATGGCTGGCAAACCAGACTGAAAACGGCTGGAAACCCATGACAAGGGATGCAGGAAACAGCCTCATTGGTTAAGTAATTCATTGAAAATCAGCTAACTACGGGGCTGATTGGCTGAAGAGGTACAGAAACGGTGACACAGCACAAAAAAACCCGCCGGGATTGGCGGGCTTCAATAGCGTGTCTCAAAGCGTGGCAACTGTTTCAATTCCATTTCAGTCATCCAGTCCCAGGAGGGACGTTTCTGCAAGNCAATCCATCAAAGGAGCAATTTCATGACTCGAAATTATTNTAGCACGCTTTCATTTCAGGAAGCCAAGCAAGCGGCAGCCGGACGCTGGCCTGAAATCCTCACCGCATTCGGCATTTCAGCCCTGGTGCTCTCTGGAAAACATTGTCCGTGCCCCGGCTGTGGCGGCAAGGATCGTTTTCGCTATGCAGGAGGTGATGACGGCAATTTCTTCTGCGGTCAGGGTGGCGTGGTTACCGGCGGCGATGGTTTTTCCCTTCTGGAGCATGTGGGTTACGCAAAAGCCGATGCGCTCAAGGCCGTTGCACAACATCTGGGTATCGCAAACCAGTCATTGACCCGCAAGCAATACAGAGAGATCCAGAAACGACAACAGCAGATGCAGAGCGCAAAACTGGATACTGCCATCTATCACGAATGCCACATTCTAATGCAAATCACCGGCAGTCGCATCGCAAGCCATAAGCTGAAGAAGAACCGCAAATTCCGTGCTGCCAGGCCAGAGTGGCATCCGCAACCTGACGCGATATGGGAACGTGAGCTCCTGGCTGCAAAGCGACTGACAAAAGCACTGAGGGGACGCTATGCAATTCGATAAAGACGATCCAAATGCATGGCTGGATGATGACCATGACAATCCCGGCATCGATCTGCAGCAACAGGTCACTCTCCTTGCCGGACTCACACCACTGGAATATGACCAGCAACGCGATGCAGCAGCCAGGCGTCTGGGCGTACGTGCAGTAACATTGGATAAAGAGGTTGCCAAGCTGCGTAGCAGCATTGCCGAAGAGGCATCCGTTGAGGTAGTCGAGGAGATCTCGCCATGGGATGATCCGGTTGACGGCGCAGGGTTGCTCAACAACATCGCACGAACAATCAGCAGGCACGTCATTCTGCCCACAGGTGCAATTGTCGCATTGTCTGTTTGGGCGCTGGGCTCTTTCTGCATGGATGCCTGGCGGGTGTGGCCCAAGTTGCTGATTACTTCACCAGAGAAGCGCTGTGGCAAATCGACGCTACTGGAAGCCATGGAAGGCGTTGTCTATCGTGCGCTGCTGACATCCAACATCACTCCATCTGCTGTGTTTCGCAGCATCGAAGAGTGGTCCCCTACCCTCTTGATCGATGAAGCGGATACATTCGCAAAGAACAACGACGAACTCAACGGTGTCATCAATGCAGGTCATACCAGGCGCACAGCAGTCGTTATCCGCACTGAAAAACAGGACGATGGCTTCAAGCCGGTCAAGTTTAGCGTATGGTGTCCGCAAGTCATCTCCGGGATCGGTGAACAGCGCGACACACTGCATGACAGATCCATCCATATTGAGATGCGACGCAAGTTGCCGGGTGAGAGATCATGTAAACTACCCGCTGAATACTATGAGCAGCAGGTCGCAATCAGACGACGTTGCCTGCGATGGGCCGAGGATAACGCACCCAGGCTGAAAAACACATCCATACAAGCGCCAGCATGTTGCAATGACAGAGCACAGGATAACTGGACGCCATTATTCGCCATGGCGGCTATTGTAGGGGACGACTGGCCGGAGAGAATCAGCAGCGCCTACCTGACATTCAATGCGTTAGCAGAGCGTGATAGCGACAATGCCGGTGTACTGTTGCTGAGAGACATTCAAGAGATATTCAAGCATCGAAATGCAGACAAAATCCCGAGTGCTGAACTGGTGGATTTGCTGGTCGCACATGAAGACCGGCCATGGTTTGAATGGAGACGTGGAAAGCCATTGACGCAGAATTCATTATCACGCTTACTGAAGCCCTATCACATCACTCCCGGAACGATCCGAATGAGTGATCACTACACGCCAAAAGGTTACAAATTATCCAGTTTCAACGACGCTTTTACCCGCTATCTCTCAATATTCCCCCAACAAACCGCCACATCGCCACAACCCTTACAGGGCAAGGGCTACAGCCCTATTTGAAAGCGCCACAAAAAAAATAGTGTGGCGGTTGAATCAACGCATAACCCATTGATAGATAAGGCATGTGGCGATGTGGCGGTTTGAAACGCTCCAATAGCTCATTGATGCGAGCTTCCCGCACAAAAAACGGCCACTTCGCTATGGATAGATAGATCTCATATAGGGTAGGGGATTATGCTCAATGGCGAGTGTTTAGCTGACACTATTACAAGCAAACTGAAGTGAATCTATGGCATATTCGAATGACCGCCACTGCTCCNTTGCNGTCATTGAGATCAAGGGAAAATGCATTATTTTGGAAACAGAAAATTCACCAGAATTTGTGAATACCTTTGATTGGCTGAACGCGGACTCTCGACGTTGTAATATGCTCCAACATCGATTGCTACAGCCATTTTATTTCAATATCATTGGTTAAAACCACCGGCTTTTAGCCGGTGATTTTAAACTTAAATGTTTTGACTCATGTGGTTGAGAAACTTAAAAACATGACCTATTCCGCCTCCGAGAGGCACCGTCCAGCGATCCTCCTTATCGGTATACCTACACAGTGACCGAATATCTCGTCTATTATTGATATATCGACCACGTAACATCGCCACGGAGGGCATCATGGGTTGCATGGAGGCAACCACGAGAACAGGTGTTTACCGCCCGAGAGATCCCCACTCCAGTCCACTCTACCAGTGCGTCCGTGAGCACTATGATGAATTAGAAGCTGTGGGCGCGATTCACCGGCAAGTCGAACGCCTTGTCCTGGACCGGTTTATCGATTGCGGTGATCTGCACAAGGGTTTTGCCCGTATCTATTGTGATACATGCGGCCATGATTATCTGCTCGCCTTCAGCTGCAAGACGCGTTACTTCTGCCCGAGCTGTCATCAGAAGCGCATGCTGGCCTACGGTGACTGGGTGGAAGATGAGGTTCTGGCTGTCGTACCCCATCGGCAATATGTCTTTACTGTGCCAAAACTCTTGCGGCCACACTTCCACCAACGCTACAGGCTGGGCGGATTCTGCCGCATTGTCGCTAGGCTCCTGAGTGCCGCCTATAAGGAAGCCGCGCCCTGGGGAAAGCCGGGATATATCCTGTTTGTACAGACCTTCGGCGACCTGGTGAACTTCCATCCGCATATACACGCCCTGGTGGCGGATGGCGTGTTTGCAGAGTCTGGCGCTTTTCGTGTTTTGCCTGTAGTACCCCCCATATTGCTGGTCGGGCAGCTGCGCCACGCGGTGCTGGATTATCTGGTTGAAGAAGAGGCCATCACAGAGGATTTTGCACACAAACTCCTCTCCTGGAAGCACTCTGGATTTTCCGTGGACAACAAGGTGTGCATCAGAGCAGACGATGCAGAAGGGCGCAAGCAACTGGCGCGCTATATGATCCGCAACCCCTTCTCGCTGGAGAAAATGACATACAAGGTGAAGCAGGGCGTGGTGGTCTACCGCAGCAAGCTGCATGCAACGCTGAAACGCAATTACCAGCTCATGCCCGGCGCCGAGTGGTTGAAGCTGCTGATCCGGCATATCCCGGACAAGGGTGAGCACCTGGTCCGCTACTATGGATGGTACAGCAGCCGTTGCAGGGGAGAGCGCCGGCGGATGCTGGAAGAGTCAGAAATTGAAGAGGGACAACAGGCGAATGTTGCTATGGATCAACAGTCCGGCCTGGCGTTCGCTATTGCCGCCAGGTCTGCCTGGGCGCGGCTGATCAAGAAAGTCTATGAAGTGGATCCGCTCATTTGCCCGCACTGTGGTGGAGAGATGCGGTTTTTAGCAGTCATCGAAGAGGCGCCGGTGATTGAGAAGATCCTGCGCCATATCAAGGCGTGGGATCCACGGCCACCGTTGCGAGCGCCACCCAATGATGACTGGCCGGAAAACAGCCAGATCCCATTGACCTACCATCCGGTTCCCGATATTGCTTGAGTGTTTTCTCACCCCCAGGCAGGCTCCCCATTGCTTGAAAACCCGAATGAGATTTGACTATGCCAACATCATATGCAATTCTCAACACATCAGATGCAAATTTCTGAAAAGAGGAGGGAGAAATGGCCATGATGCTTCAATGCGGTGTTGTCAAACAAGGAATTGCCGGACTGATGGACATGCTGATGGCTCAAGGAAATGCTTCTACTGAAAGCAAATTCCTATCCCTCGAGCTACACAACAGGTACCGAAGCCCGTCTCGAACTCACCTACAAGCAACATCTGAAATCAGGCTTCTCGACACCGTTGCAGCGCGACCCTGTCGTTAAGCAAACGATGTTGGTGCGTGCATGACTGTAGCATTGTTGCTTGCGCTGAAGGTTGCTGTCGGCCTGCTGATCCTGGCAATTGGCATGGACTCACGCTTTACGGATATCGTGTACCTGTGGCGGCGGCCCGGTTTGTTACTGCGCTCATTGCTGGCCATGTATGTGCTGGTACCGCTGGTGGCGGTGGTGCTGGTGATGTCACTGGATTTGTCACCGGGTGCTGAAATCGCCCTGTTGATACTCGCCGTGTCCGCCGGTGCCCCGTTGCTGCCTCGCAAGTTGATGTTTCTGGGCCGGGAGCCCTACATAATCAGCTTTGTGGTCCTGTCGAGCCTGCTTGCCATTGTAATTGTGCCGGCATGGCTGGCTTTACTTGGACCGATGTTCGGGGTGCAGAGGGTGCTTGAGTCAACCGACGTGGTGCTGGTACTGGCCAAGGCGTTCTTTTTACCCCTGCTGGCCGGAATGCTGTTTCGCTGGCTGTTTCCACAGTTGGCCGAGCACCTTGCAGCGTGGTTACTGGGTGTCGTGGGATCTTTATTTATGATTTGTGTATTGTTGCTGCTGGCACTACAGTGGACCCTGTTGCTGGAGGCTGGCTGGCCCTTCATGCTAACATTGGTCGCCATGGCATTGCTGGCGCTCGGCATTGGTCATGCGCTGGGCGGGCCGCACCCGGATGGTCGGACTGCACTTGCTGTCGCCTGTGCAACACGTCATGTGGGCGTGGCCGTACTGGTCGCGGCTGCGCTTCCCGGGCCGCGTACCGCCGTACTGGTTGCGGCTTATGTAGTCACATCCGCCGTAATCACAATCCCCTATCTGAGTTGGCAGCGTCGCAGGAATCCCGTATCCAGAGACCTGTCATCAATTTCTTGACAAAGACTATGAATGAGGAACGATTATGAAAATTTATACACTACTCTGGCCGCTGGGCTTGACACTGGCATTGCACGGATCAATCGCAATGGGTGGCGTTCTCGATCCGGACTGTACGGCTAAAAAGGCTACCAGGAGCGCAGCTACCAAGGCAACAGTCGGTATTGGCGGACGCTGTTCGCCGAAAGAAGCCGCGGGCGATTCCGCCAAGCGCGCTGCAGGTATCGATAAAAAAGGCCCCATCGAGAAACGTCGCGATGACGATGATGATGATGGTATTGCCAGGAAGGCCACGAAGGGCATCCTGAAAGACTGAATCTGCTTGTTCGTCTGATTGGTATTTACGCCTTGCTCGACGGGATTACCGGGTTTGTCAGCGGTATCCGCGGCCGGGATATGCAGTTTTATCTGCTGCCAGCCCTGGTGAGTATGGCGGTGGGCGCTGTCTTGCTTTTCTGGCCGGGGCTGACGGTGAAATGGCTACTGATTATTCTCGGGATCCGGGCATTGCTGCAGGGTGTCAATTTATTCTTCTCTGATTCTCCACCACAGGAGACGTGTATACAGTCGCTTGTTAGCGGCCTCTCTTCAACGACGGCTATGAGTATGTGGCGGTCAGTCGCTGAGATCTCTTCCCGAGCCTGGTACCTAATTCGCAGACCAGCCGTTCTTGCTCCCCTTTGTGCCCTCACAACTCTTCCAATACATGGATGACAACTGGCTCATGTCCTGGCAGGAGCAAGGGGCCGGTGAGTATAATTTTCCCATGGTCATGTCGAACGGTCGTGAAGCGAGTAGAAGGTACCCCACTTACGTGATAAAAAACCAAGATACCATCTTCCAGTGCCCAGGAGGATTCATTGGGGTGATCAACTCCAACTATCGTGCCGTCAGAATTTAGCCTTACGTTAGGCGAAATAACATCTCCTTCACCGTGACGAAATTCCCAGTTCCTGCCAATGAAAAGTTCACGAGTCAGCTCTGCTATGGGTGCAGGTGCAGGTGCAGGTGGAGACGGTGGTATAGGTGCAGTCGGTGCGCGCAGGAAGTACAAAGCAACACCACCAAGTAATAGAACAGAGCCAAGCAAAGCGGCTAGTCTCTGCTTCTTTGGGTTTACGACAACTTTGGCACCAAAATTTCCAACAATGGCAAGAAACATGAATGCAATCCCGGCCATGACAAGAATGGTGGGCAAAGGCGTCCTCGCTACTTCAAAAAGAATAGCTTCCATTTAATGCTCCCATCTAAATCAACATTTATCTGCAGTTTGCTGCAGGGGGAGATATATGCTTATAGGGCTAAGTCGCCTATCGGATTAGCACCTCCATCTATGAGAACGATTGTATTCCTACGAGCGAATGACGGCAATGAGTACTCAGCGGTCAGTCGGGGAAGACCGTCCACCACATTGACGCTGGATTGGTTGGCTTTGTTATTGCTGAGTCCTGACGCAGTTGTAATTGGTAAATGGATGCAATTGTGGAAGCCGGTCACTCACCATTTTTACAAGAAATAATATCGCACATTCGTAGTTATTACCGGTGTTACTCAGAGAGGTCTTTCATACATTTGACGAAGTAAACCTCGGAGAATTGGTCGATTGCGAGTTGCTGCAACTCAACCGTGGGCTGCTTGTCAGCATTATAAGCAAGGGTGACGACCTGGCTAAAGAATGCTTTAACCTCACCCTCCTTTCCACCAACCATAACATCCATAGTCGAAGACATCGGGACACCGATTTGGCGGTTCTCCATAATAGACCCGGCGACTCCGGATAGCAGTTGACACTGTTCCACTGGATTGGATTCAGCCTGCGCTGCGGTTACCACAATCGTGAGTGCGGCTGCGATGATTTCTTTTTTCATAATGATCTCCACGGTCTTGGTGGGTTATCCCGCAGCATAAA
>JGI24023J19991_10001201_pt1 | contig 20153 bp, 19 predicted proteins | sample Cruoilmetagenom1_FD_19991 | JGI IMG/M metagenome (IMG submission 19991) | reverse complement strand
CTAAAAAACATCCAATTCCAGTAGCAGATAAATTGAGAGATGTTGTCTCTAGGTATAACTGTTGTCCTATCGCACCACATTCCCAATAGAGTTCTTTATATCTTGATGCGCCAAATGCTTCTATCTGTTCTGTAAATTGGGCTAACATACCTAAGGTAAATGCGCCATCACTTGCTATACCTTGATTACAAGATATGGTTTTGGAAATATCTTTCATATCACCATTTTTAAGTTTGTATAGTTCTCCTGCCTCTGTATCAACGCTTTCCCAGAGAAATACCTCTTTTAGTAAACTTTTGAGTTCTTCTTTATGTGCATCATTTCTAACTAAGATGTAGAGTCCTGAGTCTATGTCTTCTACGCTATGCACAAATATGACTAAGTGGATGGGAGAGTTGTTAGATTTTATAGAACCTAAAATCGTTTCAAACTCATTTTTTGTGATCGTACAATCATCTTTATTCATCGCTTGTGCAGATCTTCTGTTTAAAACGATATCTTTGGCTAGACCTGAGATTTTCCTATAAGGGTTCTCTTCATAGGTATCAATGCTAAATTTCTTATGCTCTAGCGCATCACTTAAGGTAGCATCTTCTATTCTTTCTAAGATGTCCCACTTGTGCCAGTTAAGACTTAATTGATTTGCTTTCCCCACGTAAGACTCTTCTAAAGCATTTCGTAAAGTATGGATGTCTATATCTGAAGTGCGAACCGTATCATCTAAAGTGACGAGTAATAACATATCGGAAAGTTCTCTCTCCTCAGGCACATATCTATGTGCTTGATCAAAACCTATGAGACCTTGAAGCTCTGTGTCTTTAGTACTGACAACTTCTATTTTCCATCCTAAGATCAAGGCAGATACTTCTAACGCTTTTAGTGCATGACCACAATCAAGTTGCGTATATCTCCACGAACGTTCACCATACTTCCAGGCTTCTCGCCAAACGATAGAAGATAAAGAGACTAAAAAACTATTACGAGGTAACGCTAGATCACTGGTTGTAGCAGAGAGTAATTCAAGTTGATGTTCAACTGGGGCATAGTGATGAAGACCATCTTCTATGCCTTCTATGTCTTTAGAGATGATATAGGCTTCACTTGGCTGTAAGTTACCACTTGAAGCGTTACATCTTAAAGCCCATGATTGTCCGTTAAATTCTTTTATGGCTGCGAGCCCTAGTGAAAACTGAAAAAATTGAGATACGCTTTCTAAACATAATGGCGCTACCACTTTGTCTTCTTGATTCTCTTTTTTTGCTTGTGTAAATATTTGACTGTATTCCAAACTTTTATTGTCAAAAGAAAGAGGCAATTCCGTTTTTTGAGTATCGCCGTAGCTACGATACGGGTTTGGCTGTGTTGCCCAATCCATATACCCTAAAGACTTAGCATACTTGTATTGGGAATGTTTTGTTTCATTGTGATAGGTATAAACCATTTGTGTATTTTTTTGTATATTATTATTCATGGCCTATAGTAACCAATAATTCTAAATGTAATGAAAGCTTTTAGTTGAAAAAAATTCATTCTTCTTAAAGAGGCCAAAATATCATAATGAGTGGAATAGATACCACAATGATAAGTAGCTCCAAAGGTAGACCCATTCGCCAATAATCACCAAATTTATATCCACCAGAACCCATGATAATGGTGTTGTTCTTATGCCCAATAGGTGATAAAAAAGCACAAGATGCAGCAACGGCAACTCCCATAAGGAAAGCATCGGGATTGACATTAAGCTCATTTGCAAGACTAATGCCAACAGGAGCAGCTACGAGTACTGTGGCTACATTGTTAAGCATATCAGACAATGTCATGGTAACTACCATCAATAGTGCCAAAACAGCAACTACTGGCCAGCCATGGGTCATACTGAGGATGCCATCGGCAATGAGTTGTGTACCCCCTGATGATTCAAGTGCCGCTCCTAATGGAATGAGAGATGCCACAAGGACAACCACTGACCATTGTACAGAATGGTACATTTGAGAGGGTGTGAGTACTTTTAAGAACCCATAGATCACTACCACCATCGCCAGTGCAACCGGCAAGTAAATGATGCCAAAACTTGACAGAGCAATGGCCAGTGCAAAGAGAGATATAGCTAAGCCTGCTTTATCTCGTTGGACTACTTGTAATCCTCTATTATCTAGGGGTAAAGCACCTAGCCACTTGGTCGTGTTGTTGATCTGTTCATCTTCTCCCAAGAGGAGTAACACATCTCCCGCTTGAATCAATGATTTTCTTACTCTTTTATGAAGGGTTTTACCCTGTCTAGAAATACCAAGAAGCATAATACCATGCCTATAAAGTAGTCCCACATCATTTGCAGATTGACCTACTATTTGTGCATCATAAGGTATGGTGACTTCTGTCATATGTAGCGTTCCTGCCAGTGTACCTTTGTGTTTACCTGATTTAGAATAAGATAATCTAAGTTCTCCTGATAGACTTTCAAGAGACTCAGGACTGGCCTCTATAACCAGTAGATCACTTTGTCTAATCTCAACATCTAATACCTTTCCTGGTAGCCTTTTACCTCTTCTAATTAAACCTATAATGAGTGCATCGTGTTCTTCTGCCAACTTTTCTAGCTCTGAAATATTTTGTCCAATAGCAGGAGAGTTCTTATCAAAACCAATCTCTATAGTATAGTCGTCTAGATTTCGTAGGTCATCAGAAGTATTTTGTTTTTGCGTAGATTCTGGTACAAGTCGCCAACCAATGAGAGAAACAAATGCTATACCTGCTATGGCAGCACCTAGTCCAACATAGGCAAAATCAAACATAGAGTAAGGATCACCAAGAGCAGTTTCACGAAATTGAGAAATAACAATATTTGGAGGTGTACCAATGAGCGTGACCATCCCCCCTAAAATAGTAGCAAAAGAAAGAGGCATAAGTGTTTTAGAGGGAGAACGTTTAGCCCGTTTGGCAGTTTGGATATCTACAGGCATCAGCAATGCTAATGTAGCAACATTGTTCATAAAAGCAGACATGATCGCTCCAAGAACCCCTATAGAAGCTATATGCGCACCTAAAGATCTACTAGAATCTATGAATTTTTCTGAGAGCATTTCTATAGCACCTGACTGAGACAATGCCTTAGAGATAATAAGCACTAGGGCTATGATAATAACAGCAGGATGTCCAAAACCTGAAAATGTGGCCTCTTGAGGAATGACATTTAACAATACTCCCAAAGCAAGAGCACCAAAAGAAACTAAATCATATCGCCATCTTCCCCAAACCAAGAGTACAAGTACCCCTCCCATCAATAAAAATAGCGTGATTTGTTCATAAGTCATGATTTATCTTAGCAATCATGTGCTGAGAGTAGTCTTGTTTTGCTCGTTCCCATCCGTCCTCGGTGGGGAATGCATACGAGAAAAATAGAATGATGTTATAATTTGGCCTATAAAGTACAGGATAACACACATGGACATTTTTGCCTTACAATCCATAGCCGGGGGTTTTCTAGATGAAGACCTAAGTAACTTCAATAAGTACTTTGATGATTGGTGTGTACAGTTTGAGTGTATGGAAGATGCACAGTTTATACTAGATACCCTTGAAAAAAGTGACCAGATAAAGATTGTTGAGATCACACCGCTAAGTTATCCGAAATACTTTTTCCCAAAACTACAGGGTATCATACACGCCACACGAGAATATGAAGGCAAAATCATCTGCATCGTCGAGCCACAAATGGGTATGAGTTTTCGCATAGCCATCTGTGACTTGCAGACTAAAAAGGTAAGAGTACTCAGTTCCCGATACAAGAGTGCCCAAAGTGTAGAAGGGGCATTTGCCAATCTATCTTTTGACGTATAAAATTTGAGGTCAGTAACTAAATTTTATATTGATAACAAGTTAGGTGATAATGATATCCTTAGACCTTATCTCGTCCCCATCGTGTCAATGGGAACGAGAAGTACGATTACGTTCACTTGACCCCTATATCTCCTATATTCCCATATTTTATTTTCTTTTTTTCTTAGGCATACCAAAACTAAAAGAAGAATTTTTTTGTTCTGTAATTAAAAATGATCTATATGCGGGATGAATTTCCCATAACATTGATTGCATGTCATTCCATCGAGTTTTAGAAACCAAATCAGGTTCGTCATCTGCGATAATATGTCTATAGTCTTCTTTCTCTCGCGTATCACTAACTCGTGCATTTAAGAAACCAATTTCATATAAATATTTCCACAATTGAAATATACTTAAATCTGTATCATTTATTGTTAGCACATTACCATGTACCATTCTGGAGAGTGGATTTACTACACTCCAACGTCACCGCTGAGCTTTATTGTTACAAACTTTTCATTCCGTATATAAATATTTAATATAATTGAAAATACCCTTAAAGATTATAGCTACAATGTGAGATAGAAGGAAGTCGAATGTTGTAAATGAAATCATTGTAAGTAGCACTTAATTCAGCTATTAATAATTATAAATAAGAAAGATTATATAATAGGTTTAAATTTAGTATAAGGGGTATAAATATCTTTTTCTTAAAAAATAAAACTATAGCAAGTATTCATATTCTTATTATGACTATGATGTTTGTACTTATTGTCATGGTTGTAGCAATGGTTTTTTATGGAGAGTATAATACTTTTGATAATGAAGCTGAAATTATTCAAAAAAAGTATATTGAAAAGCAAAAAGAGACAATTGTTTTTGATACACAGAGAGTATTGCAGTTTGTTACATATATGTATACAAAGAGAAATGTTACACAAGATGAAGAGGTTTTAAAAAGTCAGATACTTAATGCTATTGAACAACTTTATGGACGTCAAGATGGAACGGGATATATCTTTATTTATGATTTTAAAGGAATTGTTCTCTCGGATCCTGTACAGAGAAAAAATATAGGTAAAAATCTTTATGATATTGAAGACAGCAATGGTGTTAAAGTTATTGAAGATCTTATTACTGTTTCACGGAAGGAAAATGGTGGCTTTGTTGAGTATGTTTGGTTAAAGCCTACGACAGGTTCTCTTAGCCCAAAAATTTCGTATGCACAGTCATTTGAACCTTGGGGATGGATGATAGGTACAGGTGTGTATCTAGATGAAATAGAAAAAAGTATTGCCAAGCAAAGACGTGCACTTAAAATGAAACTCAATAAATATATGGTTGATATTGTATTTTTGTTAAGTATCTTATTTACTTTTGGTGTGATGGGGATCATTCTTGCCAATAATATACTTAAAAGAGAAATAGATACCTTTACGCAGTTTTTCCAAAAAGCTTCTACATCACACTCTCTAATCGATAAAAAAGAAATACGATTACTAGAGTTTAGAAATATGGTTCCTTACATAAATACTATGGTGGAAGTCATACGTAAACGTCAAAAAAAACTTACAAAACTCAATATTACATTAGAGACTAAAGTAGAACTGAAAACACAAGATTTAAATGAAAAAAATAAGTTACTCACTAAAGAAAAAAACTTTTCAAACTCTTTAGTCAAAGCACAGGATAGTTTTATAAAGCATTCTATACATGAGATCAACACTCCTTTAGCTGTGATTATGACACATATAGACCTCTTTAAAATGAAGGAAGGTGACAATAGATATTTGTCAAAGATAGAAGCTGCTAGTAAGATCATTGCAAACATATATGAAGATTTGAGTTATATGGTAAAGAAAGACCGTTTTGTATATAAAAAAGAAATGATTGATATGTCAAAATTTTTTTTAGAAAGGGTGGACTTCTTCTCAGAGATATCTAAAGGTAACAATCATAAGATACTTACAAATATAGAAAAAAATATACACTTTTATATGAGTCCAGAGAAATTACAAAGAATTATAGATAATAATTTATCCAATGCTATCAAGTATGCCAACAAAGGTACAAATATAGATGTGTCATTAATAGAAGATAAAAATGAAATTATTTTAAGTTTTTTAAGTAAGTCTCCGAAGATAAGTGATACAAAAGCAATTTTTAAAGCTTTCAATCGTGAAGATGACGTTAAGGGTGGATTTGGGCTAGGGTTGGAAATTGTGCATTCTATTTGTATTAAAGAAGACATTACTATAGGTTTAACGTCAAATGATACCCATACGACTTTTACATATACTTTTAAAAAGGATTTTTAATGCAGGTATTACTTCTAGAAGATGAATTAATGTTACAGAGTGCTATTGCAGAGTATTTGATAGATATGGGGTATGAAGTAGCAGTTTTTGATAATGGACAAGAAGTGTATACTCATGTAATTTATCATCAGTATGATCTTTTTATATTTGATATCAATACACCTGGAATGGATGGACTTACGTTACTTACTAAACTACAAGAAGAAAAAATACATGTACCTACTATTTTTATTTCTGCTATTACAGAGATTGAACAGATTAGTCAGGCATATGCTTTAGGTTGTTATGATTATTTAAAAAAGCCTTTTCATTTGAAAGAATTGGGGCTACACATAGAACGACTGTTTAAAATTGCAGATATTAGAGCTAAAAAATTTGTAAGAATTTCTAGAATGTACTGTTATGACTTGGAAAATAAATGTTTACTCTTTAATGGAGAAGAACAAGTACTTACACAAAAGCAATCACAGATCATAGAACTTTTTGCGGCTAATATCAATAGAGTAGTAGATTTCGAAATGCTTAGACATTATGCATGGGATGACAATCCAGTGGACAATGCAATTATCCGTGCAGAGATACATAGGGTGAGACAGACATTGAATGAAGATTTAATTATAACATTGAAAGGGATTGGATATATTCTTTCTAAGAAAATATAATATTTGACGATAATATAAACATGTTTTGTAACCATTTTACACATAGATAATTTCTTTTAATACCTAATTTATGATATTTTATTGATGCTACGTTAATGCTATATTAATGTTTCATACTCTAATTGTGAAAAATTACAAGGAGACAATATGAAAAAAATTGTATTGCTATCAGTTATAGCATCAACGATGATTATGGCAGGTGGAGATATTAAGCCAGTAGAGCCAGTAGTTGAAACTGTGCCAGTACTTGAAGAGGAATCTTTTGGAAAAGTATCTGGACAGTTTAGAGCTTTCTATATTGACAGAACATACTCAGGTATTTTAGAAAACAATCGTAACTCACTGGCATTTGGTGGTTGGATCGGTTACGATACAGCTGACTGGAATGGTTTTAGTGCAGGTACAAAATTCTACGCAGTAGAAGGTGCAAGTATCCATGATGGACCAGCAACTTCTGCAAATTATGACCCATCACTTTATGGAGATAACTTTACAGATTACGGATTTATCGGTGAAGCTTACTTAATTTATAAAGCAGGTAAAACTGATATCAAAGTAGGTCGTCAAAAACTTAACACACCATTAGCAGGTGCTGATGATGCAAGAATGCTTCCAAACCTTTTTGAAGCAGCTGTACTTCACAATAATGATATTGAGAACACAACAATTGCTTTAGCACATGTAACTAGAGAAACAGTCGGTACATTTGGTAATGTATATGGTGCACCAAGTGCATTATCATTACAAAGTGGTTACGGTTTAGGCTACAAATCAGGTACTAACGGTAACTTCGCTGATATGGGTGTCATTGCTTTAGGTGAAGGTACTGATACTGATGGTGTCTCTATGGCAGCAGTGATCTATAAAGGTATTGAAGGTATGAAACTTCAAGCATGGAATTACTATGCACACGACATTTTAAATGCAGTTTATCTTTCTGCAGATTATGGTGTTCAAGCTAGCGATTCTGTAAAAATGAAATTTTCTGCACAATACATTGGTCAAAGCGATGTAGGTGATGCACTAGCTGGTGAAGTAGACAGTAGTTTTTGGGCTGCAAAAGTTAGCTCAAGTATGGGTGCTTTAAGTGGATATATCGCATATTCACAAACTGGTGATAGTGATGGTGCAGTAAATGGTGGTATTATAACCCCGTGGGGTGGAGTTCCAGCATATACACAAGGTATGGTAACTAGACACATGTTCTTTGCTGATACAGCAACAACAAAAGTGGCAGCTACCTACAAGTTAAATGAAATGACAGGTCTTAATCTTAAAGCATCGGCTTACTATGTATCTTTTGATATAGGTGATGCTAATACGTATAAGCCTGGAATAGCATGGACTGCAGAAGAAGCTGGTTTTGATATCCAATATCAAGCAACTAAAGCATTAAACTTAAGACTAAGAGCAAACTACCCATCAGATTTTGCACCAGGTTTGGACTGGTCAGAGTACAGAGTTATCGCTAACTACAACTTTTAATAAGGAGATTTAATATGGATGCAGAAAAAGCACAAGCATATTGGCAAGAAAACATTAGAACTATTTTAACACTTTTAGTGGTTTGGTTCGTTGTTTCTTTAGGAGCAGGAGTATTGTTTATCAATCAACTCAATGCTATTGAGATTAGTGGAGTGAAACTAGGATTCTGGTTTGCACAACAAGGTTCAATTTACGCGTTTGTAATACTTATTTTCGTATATGTATTTAAAATGAAAAAAATTGATGAAAAATATGGCGTAGACGAATAGGAGACAAAATGGAATTACAAAGTTTAATTTACCTATTTGTAGGTGTTACATTTGCAATATATATTGGTATTGCAGTTTGGAGTAGAGCTGGTTCTACAAAAGAGTTTTATATTGCTGGTGGCGGTGTTCACCCCGTAGCAAATGGTATGGCAACAGCTGCAGACTGGATGAGTGCTGCGTCATTTATCTCACTTGCAGGTATTATTGCTTTTAAGGGTAGTGATGGTGGTGCATACCTTATGGGTTGGACTGGTGGATACGTTCTACTTGCACTGCTTTTAGCACCTTATTTGAGAAAGTTTGGTAAATTTACTGTGCCTGATTTTGTTGGTGACAGATACTACTCTGATCTTGCAAGAACGGTGGCAGTTATCGCAGTTATCTTTATCTCTTTTACATATGTTGCTGGTCAAATGCGTGGTGTTGGTATTGTCTTCTCAAGATTCCTTGAAGTTGATGTCAATACAGGTGTTATGCTTGGTATGGGTATTGTATTTATCTACTCAGTTCTAGGTGGAATGAAGGGTATCACATATACACAAGTTGCTCAGTATGTTGTAATGATCTTTGCATTTACGGTACCGGCAATCTTCCTTTCTCTTCAGGTAACAGATACATTCTTACCACAGTTAGGTCTTTTTTCACAAACGTCATTTGCGTTTGATGATGGTGTAAGAGCTATACCAGAAGGTACTTACTTAATGCATGCCCTGGACCAGGCTGTTAATGACTTAGGGTTTAACAATTATACAGACCCAGGGAGTGTATTTAACATGTTTATGTTAACAGTAGTACTTATGGCAGGTACTGCTGGTTTACCACACGTTATTGTTAGATTTTTTACTGTTCCAAAAGTAAGAGATGCAAGAATTTCTGCAGGTTGGGCATTGGTATTTATTGCTATTATGTATACAACGATTGCTTCAGTTGCAGCATTTTCAAGAGTAAATCTTATCTCAAATGTACAAAATGTCGAATATAAGTCTTTTGTCAATGGTGGGGTAGAGAGAAGTGATGGTACTGTGAATGATGGTTCATGGTTTAAAACTTGGGAACAAGGTGGGTTACTTGCATGGAATGACAGAAATGGCGATGGTAAAATCCAATATGCCAATGGTGCTGCATTTGATGGACCTAAAGGTAAACCGGCGTATGATGGAGATGAAAGAGGTACAAATGGTCAAAGATTGACTACAAATGCTAAAGGTGCTCCAACAGAAGCAGAACTTAAAGCCAACAATGGTATCGCCAATGAAGTGTATGTTGATAGAGATATCATGGTTCTTGCAAACCCTGAGATAGCTAACTTACCTGCATGGGTTATCGCACTTATGGCAGCGGGTGGCCTTGCCGCTGCACTTTCAACAGCTGCTGGATTATTACTTGTTATTTCTGCATCAATCTCTCATGATTTGTTTGGGCAAGTACTTATGAAAGATAAAGAAACAGGTAAGTCAACACTTTCGGAAAAATCTGAGTTGAACTTGGCAAGAGGTGCCGCAGTCGTTGCCATACTGGTTGCAGGGTATCTGGGTATAAATCCTCCAGGGTTTGTTGCACAGGTAGTTGCTTTCGCATTTGGATTAGCAGCGGCATCTTTTTTCCCTGTAATTATCTTAGGTGTATTTGATAAGCGTATGAACAAAGAAGGTGCAATTGCAGGTATGACAGTTGGGCTTACATTTACATTTGTATATATTGTATATTTTGTATTCATGGGTGGTGCTAAAGAAGATTACCTCTTTGGTATTGCGCCAACGGGTATTGGTACACTTGGTATGGTACTTCACTTTGTGGTTGCTTACTTTGTATCACGTGCTACGCCACCACCACCGGCAGAGATTCAGGCTATTGTAGAAAATATCCGTGTTCCTTCTGGTGCAGGTGCTGCAGTAGATCACTAATAACAAGTTCCCCCCCCCACTGTGGGGGGATCGTCGAGTTATACTCCTGCTCCTTTTTTTACCCTTCTTAAAGGGGGCAGAAATCATAGAATAACAGGAGAGAGAAAATGAGTCTTCATGATCAAGAAAAGTTTATAAAAGAGATTCACCCTTTTGAAAAACTTACAATATACGAACTAGACATGGTTTTTAATAACATGGATATAGCGTATTATCCTAAAGATTCGATATTAATTTCCCCCGAAAAGATTAGTAACTTTTTTTTCATTATAATCAAAGGTGAAGTCAACGAATACAATAATGATGAGTTGACCTTTGTTTATCATGCTCAAGATACACTTGATGCAGACTCTTTAATTTACGATACAACAAAAAGTAAGTTTATTGTCAGTGAAGATTTAATCTGCTATGAATTAAAAAAGTCTATATTTTTAGATTTACTGACTACAAATAAAAAATTTGAAGCTTTTTTTCTTAAGAATTTATCTGCAAGGTTACAGACGTTAAAAAACAAAGAATATGGCTCAAACATGTCATCATTTATGTTTTCTAAAGTGAGTGATATGTATATACATGAACCATGCATAGTGCCTTCAGAGTCTAGTATTAAAGAAGCCATTGAAAAATCCATAGCTAAAAATACTTCTACCATTATTGTTGAAAGTACTGATGGATATGGTGTTGTGACAGATTCTGTCTTAAAAAAAGATGTTTTGTTAGTTGGTAAAAACTTAGAGAGTCGGATTGTGGAAATTGCTAAATTTCCATTTGTATGTGTGGAAAAAGATGACTTCTTATTTTCTGTACTTTTGACCATCGTAAAACATTCCATTAAAAGAGTTGGTGTACTTGAAGATGGAAAGATAGTAGGGTTACTTAAACAAGCAGATATCTTAAGTTATTTTGCAAATCATACCCATGTCGTATCTGTGAAAATAGCAAAAGCTTCTAGCATAGATGAACTCCGATCTGCTAGTAATGATGTAAATAAAACGATTAAATCGCTTTTTGATAAAAGTTTAAAAACAAGCTATATCGCAAAAATGGTAGCGGAGTTAAATGCTAAAGTGTATGAAAAACTTTTTAGTCTTATCCTCCCTGAAGCCTTACACGATAAATGTGCCCTTTTAGTTATGGGTAGTGAAGGTAGAGATGAACAAATCATTAAAACAGATCAAGATAATGCCCTAGTTATTGCCAACGGTGAAGATGTCACGCTTTATTACCCTTATATGCAAGAATTTACTAAGCAGCTTATCTCATTTGGTTTTCCTGAATGTGAGGGAAATATCATGGTGAGTAATCCCTATTGGTGCAAGACACAGGTAGAGTTTGAGAGGCAAATGGATATATGGATTTCAGGTACAGATATGGAACACTATATGGATTTGGCTATATTTTTTGATGCTAAATGTGTTGCAGGTGATGAAAAGTTATTTACGCCACTCAAGGATAACATCTTTAAGATGGTACATCAAAAAGATGTATATATGGCATATTTTGCACAAGCGACCTTAAATTTTCAAACACCTATAGGTATGTTCTCCTCATTACGTTCTATTGATGATGGCATTGACATTAAAAAAGGTGGTATCTTTGCTATTGTACAAGGAGTGAGAAGTTTGGCTTTGGAAAACTCTGTTATGGAAAATGCAACGGTAGCAAGGATTAAAAAATTACACCAAATAGGTGTACTTAAAAAAGATTTGGCATCAGAACTTATAGAGGCATTAGGGTTACTTTCAAGGTTAAGACTTCAAGGACATATTATAAAACAAAAGCATGGTAAAACCATTGATAACGTTATAGATATCAGTTCTTTTGGAAAGATAGAGAGAGATATGTTAAGAGATAGTTTTGTGATTGTCAATTTATTTAAAAAATTTATTACGCAGCATTTCCATCTAGAGAAGATTTCATAATGATAAATATATTAAAACATAAATATCTAAAATCAAAACTAACCAATAAGGATTTTTCATTCCTATTTGACTCTTTAGATGAAGATGAATTTGTCTCTTTTGATTGTGAGACAACAGGACTAAATGTCAAAAAAGATGAAATTCTTTCTATAGGTGCTGTGAAAATAATTAAGGATAAGATAGAACTTAGTGAGTCATTTGAAAGGTTTTTACAGCCTAAAAATGAAATATGTGAAGAGAGTATTAAAATCCATCATATTCGTCCTTGTGATATTGGAGATAGTTTAGAGTCAAAAATTGCTATAGAAGATTTTTTACATTTTATAGGAAATAGGACACTCATTGGGTATTACATAAAGTTCGATATTGCGATGATTAACCGGTATGCAAAAAAAATTATTGGTACGACAATACCGAATAAAAGTATTGAGCTTTCAAATATGTATTATAAGCGATATCAAAAAAAATCGTCTCATGAATTTGTAGACTTGAAATTTGATACGATTATGGATAAATTGGATTTACCAAAACTAGGGCAGCATGATGCTGTAAATGATGCCGTTATGTCAGCCATGATGTACCTAAAATTGAAGGATATGCCAGAATATAAAGGAGCATTTAGTTAATTTTACTCTAAAGCTATACTGATACTATAGTGTGTGAGTATAATTTTCAAAAATGAAAATATATGAGGATATAATGCTTATAACAATTATTGAAAAAGAAACATTATCTAACCAAAGTACTATTTATGGACTTAAAAAAGCAGGGTATAATATTGAACTTTTTGATAATATGAATATGGCTATGCGTGAAAGTTGTGGTGATATGTATTTATTATCTACGGCTTTTTCTCCTATAGAGATACAAAATTTTATAAATAAGTTTATAAATAAAACAATTTTACTACTGGTAAATAATACAAGTAATGCATCGCTTAACATTCCATTATCATTGGGTGCAAAAGATTATTTAATGAAACCTGTAAATGTAGATATATTAATTCACAAAATGAAGCATTATGAAATATTTGATAGATTAAAGAAAAAACATACACTTTATAAAAATTATCATGATTATATATTAAAAGACGTAAATGTAGCACAATACATAAATATGATTGATTTTCCTATGATCATTGTAAGTAATAATATAGATTTCATAGATCAACTTATATTAGCATATGCTAATATAAAAAAAATATATTTGGTTTATATTTCTCTTACTGCTCCAAATTGGATCAATAAAATCAATATGAGTAGCAGTTATGATAAATTATATCTTTCCGGACTAGAAAATTTAAGTATAAAAAATCAAAACACCTTGTTTAAACTGCTAAAAGACAGAATATTTATAATTTCCAGTTTCACAAGTGTGTCTAGAGAATACAAGACAGTAGAGATTACAACAAAAGAGATGTCTGTACGTGAAGATGACATTCTTAGTATTTCAGATTATGCATTAATGACAATAAAGTTATTACAATTTAAATATCCCGATGTACAAATAGCTGAAAAGCTAGGATATTCACGTAAAAAAGTTGCATCATTGAGAAGTAAATTTAATCTTATTAGAGAAGAAAGGATACGGGCATGAAAATAAGAATATATTATGAAGATACTGATGCAGGTGGTATCACTTATCATGCAAATTACATCAAATTTTGTGAGCGTGCACGATCTGAATATTTATTTAGTCAAGACATAATGCCGGGAGACAGCTCATCTTATGGTTTTGTAGTACGTCATATGGAAGTTGATTATTATGCTGTGTCCACATTGGGTGATATACTTACTGTTAAAAGTGATGTACTTAATATCAAAAATTCATCGATGGAACTATTACAAGAAATATATAAAGATGATACTAGATTGTTTAGTATGAAGCTAATACTTGTGTATGTAGAGTCCTGTAAAGCCGAAAATATACCTGAAAACTTTAGAAATATTTTTATGAAACTTCTGTAAAAAAATCAAAAAGATCTATCTTATGAATATAAATCTCATTCATGCTATATAAATGCTATATTGATATGTCATAATCAATATAACTTATATTTTGAGGTATATGATGAAAATAACAGTCATTGATTATGATATCAATTTTGCAAATATATTGTTACAAAAACTCAATGACAGTGGATATGATACAGAATATGTATCTGCTTTAGAGCTTATTGAAATAAAAAGCAGTAGTGATATATATTTGCTTTCAACTGATTTCTCTGAAGAAGAGTGTGCAAGATTTATTAAAACCTTTAAAGACAAAACCATTATATTGCTTGCAAGTAGCTATACTGATTCAAGAGTCAGATATCCTTTAGATCATGGAGCAAAAGATTATCTTGTTAAACCTTTTCGCATGGAAGAGTTAGAACGTAAGATCGATTATTTTAGATTAAAAACATCTATAGAATCTTATCAAACGTATATAAAATATTCTTTTGAGAAGATAAATGGAAAGACAAAACATTTAAATTATTTAACCCCTCCTGTAATAATATATACAAACCACACTACTTTTATAGATGAACTTATTATGGAACATTGTATAAGAGAAAATAAAATTTTTTCTTTTATTTCTTTATCATCACACAATTGGAAATCAAAAATTAGAAATACAGCATGTTCTCATTTACTTTATATTTCTAATCTACATCTCTTAAAAGAACAAGAAATTGATAAACTATTTAAATTACTTAAAAATAAAATATTTATTATATCCACAACAAAACATATAAAAACATCCTATAAAACTATAAAAGTTAATACAGATATGCAGCTATATGATGGAAGTTACATTCTGAGTATAGAAAAATATATACAATACATTATTGAAAATTTTCAATATAAGGTGACTGATATCGAGTTAGCAAGACAATTAGAATTCTCCAGAAAGACACTCTATGAGAGGCGTAATAAATATCAAATATATAAAACAAAAAAAGGAAGAATTGCATCATGAAAAAAAAGCTTTTTTTAATTATAGGAGCACCTGGTTCTGGTAAAACTACAGATGCAGGTATTATTGCAGAGAGACATAAAAATTACATGGTTCACTATTCAACAGGCGATATGCTAAGAGATGAAGTGGAAAGTGGTAGTGACTTAGGAAGAAAAATTGATGGATATATATCCAGAGGTGCTTTAGTACCTTTGGATATTATTTTAGATGCTATTCATACAGCTATTAAAAATGCACCTACAGAGGCTGTGTTGATAGATGGTTATCCACGAAGTGTTGAGCAAATGTATGCATTAGATAAGATGCTGGAAAATGATGATAAGATTGAATTAGTCTCTGTGATTGAAGTACGTGTAAGTGAAGAGGTTGCCAGAGAGCGAATCTTAGGAAGAGCTGAAGAATCTGAAGTAGTTAGATCTGATGACAGTATGGAAGTATTTAAGGATCGTATGGAGATATATAAAACACCATTACTTAAAATTCAAGAGTTTTATACTCAAAAAAAATTGTTAAAAGTTTTAGATGGAGAAATTAGTTTAGATGTGATTGTTAGTCGAATGAATAAATTTATTATAACGCAAATAAACAAATAAAGGAGTTATGATGACACTGATTGAACTATTTACAGATTATGTAAGAAATGAAAAAAGTCTTAAAGAGTATGTTGAAAAAAGAAAAGATATTAATACCAGAGGTGAGTTTAATGATAAGACATTACTTCAAGCTGCTAAAGATTTAGAAAGACTAAAAAAAGAAGAACCTGAAATATATGCATTAATGTATGAAACACTTGATAAATATTATGAAGCAGATAGCGGTCATGTTATCGAATATCCTATTGATTTTATAAATCAGATATTGAAAATCTATCAAAAGGACATACCTGCAAAAAAAGTGTATGAATGTTATGTGAAAGGTTTAAAACATGCGTGTCGGGATACGATGTAGTTGATAAGATACAAAGGAATGCTTACTATATACAGTGTGCAAAAATAATGTAATTAAAATATGAAGGAATAAAATGTCAAAACAAATATTTAACCCAAATTCAGAATTTGCAAAAAATGCAAGAATAGGCAGTATGGATAAGTACCATGCGCTTCAGAACAAAGCAATTGAAGATTATGAGGCATTCTGGGGCGATTATGCTAGAGAAAAGCTCGATTGGATTGAGCCATTTACAAATACATTGGATGAGAGTAATTATCCATTTGTAAAATGGTTCGAAGGTGGTAAACTAAATGTTGCTTCGCAATGTATAGATCGACACCTAGATACACGTAAAAATAAAGCTGCAATAATCTTTGAAGGAGATAGAGGTGATGTACAAACAATCACATACTTAGACCTATATAAAAATGTAAATCGATTTGCAAATCTGTTAAAAGAAGATTTTGGAGTAAAAAAAGGAGATAGAGTAGTTATCTATATGCCAATGATCCCTGAAGCGGCTTACGCAATGCTTGCATGTGCAAGAATTGGTGCAATCCACTCTATCGTATTTGGAGGTTTTTCTTCTGAAGCACTAAAAGATAGAATCGAAGATGCAGAAGCTAAAGTAGTTATTACAGCTGATGGAGCATTCAGAAAAACTAAACCATATATGCTTAAACCAGTAGTTGATGCAGCTATTGGTGAGAACTCTCCTGTTGAAAAAGTTTTAGTTATTGAGAGAAATAATGAAGAGGTGACTTGGATAGCAGGACGTGATTACTCTTATGATGAATTGATAAAAAGTAAATCTGCGGTATGTGCATCTGAACCAATGGATTCTGAAGATCCACTTTTCTTACTTTACACATCAGGTTCCACGGGTAAACCTAAAGGTGTTCAACATAACTCTGCTGGTTATATTCTTTGGGCCCAGATGACTATGGAGTGGGTATTTGACGTTAAAGAGAATGATACTTACTGGTGTACTGCTGATGTTGGTTGGATTACAGGGCATACATACATCGTTTATGGTCCACTTGCAATGGGTGCGACAACAGTAATGTTTGAGGGTGTTATCACTTACCCTGATGCTGGTCGTCCTTGGGCAATGGTTGAAAACCATAGAATTAACCAGTTCTATACGGCTCCAACAGCGATTAGAGTTTTACATAAAATGGGTGAAGATACTCCTGCCAAATATGATTTATCTTCCCTTAAAGTTCTTGGTACAGTGGGTGAACCTATCGATCCTCCTGCATGGAAATGGTACTACGAAGAAGTGGGAAATTCTAAATGTGCTATCGTAGATACTTACTGGCAAACTGAGACTGGTGGACATGTAGTTTCTCCACTTCCAGGTGCTACACCAATCAAACCAGGATGTGCAACACTACCACTACCGGGAATTATGGCCGAAGTTTTAGATCCTGCTACGGGTGAAGTGGCTGAAGTTGGTGAGACTGGCTATATGTGTATTACAAGACCTTGGCCTTCACAAATTCGTGGCGTATGGGGCGATAAAGATAGATACATCAAATCATACTTCGGTGATGTAGAAAGAGATGGTAAGGGTGTTTATTTTACAGGTGACGGTGCTAGGTATGATGAAGATGGTTATATTACAATCACTGGTCGTACGGATGATGTTATCAATGTTTCTGGACATAGAATGGGAACAGCTGAAGTAGAAGCTGCTATCAAAAAACATGATAACGTAGCAGCTGTAGCTGTAGTAGGTAAGCCCCATGAGCTTAAAGGTGAAGGTATCTTCGCCTATATAGTACTTAAAACTGATAAAGATGATATTGCAGATGAGATTGAAACTATGAAAGAGATTAACAAGATCATTAAAACTGAGATAGGAAACATTGCGCTATGTGATACTATGTTATTTGTTCCAGATCTTCCTAAAACAAGATCTGGAAAGATCATGAGAAGAATCCTTAGAGCAATTGCGAAAGGTGAAAAGATCACTCAAGATATTTCCACGCTCGAAGATCCTAGTATTGTAGCTACAATAGAAAAATCATATGAGAGTAATAATTAAATATCCCCTTTTAGGGGGATATTTAATTTAGCCCTTGAAATCTATAGCATGATAATATTCGTTATATATTATGGAGATATTTAAATTTTATGGAAAATTTTATTCTAATCGTGTTGGCTATTTTAATTGGATATGTTTTAAAGAGATTAAAAGTATTTCCTTCAGACTCAGCAGTAATATTAAACCAATTTGTAATTTATATTTCTCTCCCTGCTATGATACTTCTTCAAATACCTAAACTAACGTTTTCTATGGATATTATGATCCCTGTGATCATTGCCTGGATGGTTATGATACTAACAGCTATTGTGACACTGATTGTTTCCAATGTACTTCATTTTACAAAAAAGATCACCGGTGCATTAATGCTTGTTGCTGTATTGACTAACTCATCCTTTTTAGGCATTCCTATAATCACTGCATATTTAGGAGCAGGGGCACTGCCGTTTATTTTGGTGTATGACCAAATAGGTACTTTTTTGGCACTTTCAACGTATGGTATATTTGTAGCTGCCTATTATTCAAATAAGAGTGAGATCAATTTTCAAATTATGATAGTAAAAATTCTTACATTTCCTCCATTTATTTCCTTAATTATTGCACTGTTCCTCATAGGTATACCTTTTCCGGATGTACTTTCAAAAGTATTGGAAACTTTAGCTAATACAATTGTACCTATTGCATTAGTGGCTGTTGGATTACAATTACAATTACAATTACCTAGACATGAAATAAAACCTTTTACTGTAGCACTATCTATCAAGCTAATTATTGCACCTATCATTGCGCTAGCTATAGTGAAAGTAGCAGGGTGGACCACTTTAGCAGCAAATGTATCTATTATGGAAGCAGGGATGGCACCAATGATCACAGCAGGAGCGATGGCATCTTTAGCTGGGTTGGCTCCAAGACTTAGTTCCGCAATTGTGGGGTATGGAATAATTATATCATTTGTAACTACAGCGTTATGGTTTCAATTACTAGTCTAGAACCTTTTAAACGAGCTTAAAAGGCTCTATTTCTTCTGTGTTTTGTAGTCTATGAAATCACCATTTATAGAGTTAGTTTTTCTTACAACATACATTTCGATGGTCTTTTATCTTATTAAAGTGTTAAAAAAAAGTCATGGATAGTAATATTTTTTAGGCGCTGAATATATGTATGTAAAAACAGATGTTACTTTTGATTTTGATAAGCTTGAAGAAGATTTTTCTGGAGAATCAAATGTAGCTTCATTTAGTCTATTGGCAGAGTACGATTCACGAGATAATCAATTTTCTCCAAACAATGGGCAATTTATAAGTTTGGAAGCACAGTTTTATGCTGAAAACTTTGGAGAAGATTATAATTTTATCAATTATAAGTCTATTTTTCATCGTCATGATTTCTTAAGAAGGTTTAGATGGGTATGGTAATTTGGTATGGCTTATTGTAGGAATAACAGGTATGCCAATACCCGTATTTACTACAAAGATCACTTTAATATTATTAAGTGGGCTTTATTATGGGAGTACATTTATAGGACTTGTGACACTATTTTTGAACCTTGTAGTTCTTATGGGGTCTATGACCGCAGCATATGGTATAGGACAAGTTGCGGCTCTACTTTATAGCATAGCCTTGATTGATTATTTTGGGAATTATAACGCTACTCTTTGTCTGACGGCACTAATAGTATTGATAGGTATATCATTATTGCTCTGTATAAAAAGAATGGCAAGATGAGGGTATTAATCTACTTCAATCTCTTCAAGGTTCTCAAATTCTTCAGTAGTAAATAGCCTAGAAAGTGTGATAAACCTAAGTCCTAATGGAATTTCAATAGAAAAA
>JGI24023J19991_10001199_pt1 | contig 20190 bp, 21 predicted proteins | sample Cruoilmetagenom1_FD_19991 | JGI IMG/M metagenome (IMG submission 19991) | reverse complement strand
GGTCCAGCGGCTTGCCGCGCGCCACAAAACACTCACCCGCTTCGGCATTTTCCCAGGTTGCCAGCTTGAGTATCTTGATCATCTCGCGCGGTCGCATGGTCTGAAACACGAGCTCGCACAATCGCTCTTCTTCCTCACTCAATTTTACTGGGCGACGTTCCAACAGTAACCGAACGATCCAGAAAATATTCAACGCGGTAAACGCCAAATTCCAGTAAATAGGCGTCAAGAGCGGCTCAGGGCGAAAATAGAAATAGGGAACGAGACACACCGCAGCGACCACCGTGAGAATTCGGAGCCACAAAATGTCGCGAACCATGAATGCTAAGAGATACAGCACGTTCGCCGCATGGATCAGGAGTTCGAATTGAAAACTCATGGCAGTTCTCCGATGTGGCCTACAGGCGCCTTTTATCTTTCATCATTGAGTATGGCGAGTATCTCGCCCAGCACCATTCCAATAGCTTGCGGCGCCAACGGTGCGGCGCGTAGGCTTGCGGTATGCTACACCTCAACGACGCCATTGGACGGATCGGCACCGAGAGTGCCTTCGAGGTGCTGGCCCGCGCCAAACATCTGGAGGCGCAGGGGCGCTCCATCATCAATCTCGGCATCGGCCAGCCCGATTTTCCAACCCCGGAGCATATCGTCGAGGCGGCCGTAAAGGCCCTGCGCGACGGGCACCATGGCTATACGCCGGCCAACGGTATTCCGGCGTTGCGTGAAGCGGTGGCGGCGGATGTGCACCGGCGCTTGGACGTGGAGGTCGACCCGGACCGGGTGCTGATCGTCCCCGGCGGCAAGGTGACCATGTTCTTTGCCGTTCTCATGTTCGGTCAGCCGGGGGTGGAGATCATCTATCCGGATCCCGGCTTTCCGGTCTATGGCTCGGTCATTGATTTCAGCGGCGCCAAGGGTATTCCCGTCCCGCTTTTGGAGCGTAACGGATTCGGCTTCTCGGCCGAAGATGTGCTCTCGCGCATCACACCGGCCACCCGACTGATTATTCTCAACAGCCCGGCCAATCCCACCGGCGGAGTTAGCGAGCGCGCCGAAGTGGACAAGCTCGTCGCCGGTCTGCGGCGGCACCCCGATGTGGCGATCATGTCGGACGAGATTTATGGGCAGATGCTCTATGACGGGCGCGCGCATGTTAGCCTGCTGCAGTACCCGGAACTCCGCGAGCGTCTGATCCTGCTGGATGGCTGGAGCAAGACCTACGCCATGACCGGCTGGCGGTTGGGCTATGCGATCTGGCCCGAGGCGCTAATCGAGGCGGCGACACGCCTGGCGATCAACTGTCACTCGTGCGTCAACGCCGCGGCGCAGTACGCCGGTATTGCCGCCCTTACCGGTTCGCAGAAACCTGTCGCCGAGATGGTCGCCGCCTTTGCCGAGCGCCGGCGGGTCGTGGTGGACGAACTGAACGCCATTCCCGGCCTGTCGTGTGTCGAGCCGGGCGGCGCGTTCTATGCCTTTCCCAACATCAGCGCGGTCGGCCTTACCGCCAAGGAATTGGAGGTCAGTCTGCTCGAGGAAGCCGGCGTGGCAACGATCGCCGGCACCAGTTTTGGCGAGCATGGCGAAGGCTACCTGCGCCTGTCCTACGCCAATTCGATCGAGAATATCCAGGAGGCCACGGGCCGCATCCGGAAGTGGCTCGAGAAGCGCAATTCTGCCTGATTCATAGGCTGTTCGCCTGTTTTTTGGGCAAAATCCAATTGCGCCACCCAGCGACCTTTGGCGCCAACTATTGAAATAGCCCGTATTTCAATAGTTTGAAGGCTCCGCACCGGGCCCCGCGCGGTTGGTACGGCGTATGCAATATGGCGTCTGTGGCGCGCGCCGTGCCGCCGCACGCGGATTCCTGCCAGCCACAAAACCATTGGGGGCTACGCCATGAAAAAGATCGAAGCGATCATCAAGCCTTTCAAACTTGACGAAGTGAAGGAAGCCCTGCATGAGGTCGGCATCAAGGGCATCACGGTGACCGAGGCCAAGGGCTTCGGCCGGCAAAAGGGCCATACCGAGTTATACCGTGGCGCCGAGTATGTCGTCGATTTCCTGCCTAAGGTGAAAGTAGAAGTGGTGCTCGAAGAGACTCTGGTAGAACGTGCCATCGAGGCTATTCAGCAGGCCGCCCACACGGGGCGCATCGGCGACGGGAAAATCTTCGTGAGCAGTATCGACGAGGCTATACGCATCCGCACCGGCGAGCGCGGCGGCGACGCCGTCTAGCCCCAAGAGTCAATCAAAGCATCGAGAACGGGAAACGCACTCATGTCCGATTCAAAGAAAATCTTCGAGATGATTAAGGAACACGACGTCAAGTACGTCGATTACCGGTTCACCGACCCGCGCGGCAAATGGCAGCACTTGGCCATGCATGTCAGCGCCGTGGACGAAGACGCCTTGACCGAAGGCATCATGTTCGATGGCTCGTCGATTGCCGGTTGGAAGGCGATCAACGAGTCCGACATGACCTTGGTCCCGGACTTGTCCACCGCGGTCATGGACCCCTTCGCGGCGCAGCCGTTGCTGATCCTCTTCTGCGACATCGCCGAGCCCTCCACCGGGCAACCCTATGACCGCGACCCCCGTTCGACCGCGCTCAAGGCCGAAGCCTATCTCAAGTCGACCGGTATCGGCGATACCGCGGTCGTCGGGCCGGAAGCCGAGTTCTTCGTCTTCGACGATGTGCGCTTCAAGGTGGAGATGAACGACTGCTTCTTCCGCTTCTCCTCGGAGGAAGGGCCGTACATGTCCGGTGAGCACTTCGATGAAGGTAACGTCGGTCACCGCCCGCCCATGAAGGGCGGCTATTTCCCAGTGGCACCGGTCGACACCGGCGGCGATCTGCGCGCCGAGATGGTCACCGTCATGGACGAGATGGGCCTGACCGTCGAGAAACATCATCACGAGGTCGCGCCGTCGCAACACGAACTGGGCATCAAGTTCGACACCTTGGTGCGCACCGCCGATAATATGCAGATCTACAAGTACGTGGTGCATAACGTGGCGCATACCTATGGCAAGACCGCCACCTTCATGCCCAAGCCGGTCTTCGGCGACAACGGCTCGGGCATGCATGTGCATCAGTCAATCTGGAAGGGCGGCAAGCCGATCTTCGCCGGCGATGGCTATGCCGGCCTGTCGGAGACGGCGCTCTTTTACATCGGTGGCATCATCAAGCACGCCCGCGCCCTGAACGCTTTTACCAACCCGGCGACCAACAGCTACAAGCGGCTGGTGCCGGGCTTCGAGGCACCGGTTCTGCTGGCCTATTCCGGGCGCAACCGCTCCGCCTCGTGCCGCATTCCGTACGGCGCCGGGCCGAAGGCCAAACGGGTCGAAGTCCGCTTTCCGGACGCAACGGCGAACCCATACCTCGCGTTCTCGGCCATGCTCATGGCCGGCATCGACGGCATCAAGAACAAGATCCATCCGGGCGATCCGATGGACAAGAATCTCTACGACCTGCCGCCGGAGGAATTGCATGATGTGCCGACGGTGTGCGGCTCACTGCGCCAGGCGGCGGAGTCCTTGGCCGATGACTACGAGTTCCTGCTGGCCGGCGACGTCTTCACCAAGGACCAGATCGACTCATATCTGGAACTGAAGTGGGAGGAGATTCTCCGCTACGAAACGGCCCCGCACCCGATCGAGTTCCAGATGTATTACAGCGTCTAGGCGTGCCCCGCCGGGTTCTTCGGCAGCGACCTTAGGAACGACAGCAGGGCAAAGCGCCGGCCTTTGGTCGGCGTCAGGGCCGTGTGGATGAGAGAGCAGGAGAATATAACGGCGCCGCCACTTTCCGGGCGGTAGCCGTGGCTGCCGTACTCGGGAAAGACCAGGGCACCGCCTTCGTACTCCTCGGTATTGAGATTCAGGGTAATCGCGAAACGCCGGTCCGCCGTTTCCGGACTGGTGTTGTCGCGGTGCGGCCGGAAATGGTCGCCGCGCGCGGCGTCGTAGCACACGACGAGAAAGCGGTCGAAGCGGAAGCCCTGAAACTGAAACGCCTTCTCGACCTCCGGCGCGATGCGCCGGCCGATGGTCCGCTGTAGAATCCGGTTGAGTTCCGGATCGGCGATGGCGTGGTCCAGCCGCTTCTTCGCCGCATGCGCAACGGCATCCTGCTCGCGGCCGGCGGTTACCAGCCCGACGGTACCTTCCTCATGGCCGGCCACGTGCCATTGATCGATCAGGCTGCGGCACATGCCCCGATCCAAAATGCGCGGGATCAGCAGGACCGGCGCGTTGGCGCGACGCGCCTCGGCAGCTTCGGGCTTCGGTTGAGCGTCGTAGAATTTCAACACCCGCGTCACCAAAGTCGCATCCGCGCCTTGCTGTATCTCAAGAACGCGCTGATTTGCGTCCAGGAGAACGGCGGTCACGTCCTCCCCGTCGAAGGGAAGACCGAGCTTGCCATGGTAGGCCCTTGAGATCGCCTTCTCAGGATCGGACCAGGTCAAAAACGGATAATCGAGCGCCGCATTGTCGTCGACGGAATCGAGACTGACGCAGAACAGAATGATCCCCCGATCCGCAAAATCTTGAGCCCTGTCGGCAAATGCTTGCAAGGCCGCGCGGGCACCCGGCACCCCCCGGCCAGGTGTGAAAACCAGAACCGGCTGGAGCCCCTTGGTCTGGTCATAGAACATCAGGAATTTGCCGTTCGCCGCCGGCAGCACAAAGTTCGGCGCTCGGTCACCGACCGTCAGTTCATGTTTGGGTTCCTGCAAGATAGTCACTGCTAGCTTTTATATTCCATCAAGGAACAAGTATAGGGATGGCCAGCGAATTGGCACGAGCCTTCACAGGCCTAGGCCTGCACCGACTGAGGTATTATATGGATTGAGAAAAATCTCGCCACACGCAGAGCCGGTCGGATAGGCATCCGTTGTGCCAAGCTGGAACACCGGCACAACCGGCCTTGCTCAGTTTTTCGTCAATTCCGCTGCTGCCAACGGCAACGCCGCGTCACGCCGCGCGGGTTTTGCTGGGTCGCTTCGTCTTGCGCTTCGGCGCCGTCGTGGCCGGCCCGTCATCATCCGCCACGGCCAGGCTTGTCCGCACCCGCTCAATCAACTGGCGCACTTCGCTCTCGCCCGTGCGGTCGCCTTGCATCAGGAGACGAACAATGGGGTCGTGGAGTACCTCGTCTAGGGAGGGTTCCGTATTAGACGTTTCCCAAGTCGTGCTCATTATTAAGTCCTCTTTCAAGTGCGCGACCCTTGATCCCCTTAATCGACTTCCCGGCTGCACCATCCGACCCCAAATCCAGTGTTTGTAGGGGCTGGAGGTTGCTTGTGCATACAGCCGCACCTGACCCGTCGATAGTCCGGACATTAAACGACAAGTGTAGCAGTCGCAAGTAAATACTTATCTTCAATTTGATTCATAAGGTGACTACCTTGGTGTGTACCGGTTGCTTTCTCTGATTTATAGGACGGTCCGCCCTATTCGGTAAAATCGACACTGGTGATTTTGTTGACTCTAGGGCCGGTTGGCCTAATAACCTTCTGTTAGGTCGTTCTGCCCTATAACTCAGCCCAAGCGCCACGGATGCTGCGATATCCGTGGCGTTACTGTTGAAAAAGAGGCGGTCAATCAGACACATGGCACGAGAAACAACCCAGAGCCGCCCGATGGACGCGGCGGAATTGAGCCGGCATTGCTCGCGCCTATATGGCGCGCGCCGGTGGCAAACGGCCTTGTCCCACGAAATTCAGGTCAACGACCGGACGGTGCGCCGATGGGCCGCGGGCGCCTCGCCCATTCCGCAGTCGGTCGCGCTATGCGTCCGTCTGATGGTCTTTCTCGATGAGCTGAGCTGGCTGGGAGAATGGCGCAAGATGCTGGAGGAAGAGGACCTCTAAACCCCAATTCTTTTAGGTGGTACCATGCGCCGTTGAGCCGCGCGTGCACGGCGATAAACCGAACAAATATTCTGTAACAGGGGTGAGGGTCCTCTGAGTGTGCCGCCCAGTCAGATCTGTTACGCCGCGCTGCCCACCGAGCGCCAAGACCGCGTCATGCGCCACAGCTCCAGGGTCACTGCGCCGAGCCCCAGGGACAAGGCAACTACCAGGATCAGGAAACCCAATACCGGAACGATCCCGATAAGGCCGAGCAGCAGAAGTCCGAGAAAAGTCCACAGCACCCGGCGAAACAGGCCCTCGCCTTCGTAAGACCAGGCGAAGGCGCGCGCGAGCCGCGAGCCCAGCCCGTACGCGGCGACGACCACGGCGCCGGCGAGCAAAACCGCGAAAATTGCGTAGGACAGAAACGCCAGCGGAATGCCAACCACCGTAAAGAGGAGGATGCTGGACGCCACGGGCACGGCAACGAGCAGGGCGAAACCGAGACCGAAGCTCGGCCAGGGTCGCACAGCCAGGCTCCGCGTCGCGCCTGCGACAAGTCCTGGAACCGCGCCCTGCAGCAGCAGGCCAAGAAGACCGAGACCCAGAACTATCGTAATCCAGGCACCGATCCCAAGGCCGATGACCAGCCAGATCGACGGTTCGAAGCCCTCGACCTGGCGCCGCTCGACGCCGCCTTCCACAACGGCTCCCGGCGGAATCTCTACCTCCGACCTGCTGCGGTAGACGAGCTTCCCGCCGATGCGGGCGGTCGGGGTCAGTGTGATTTCGCCGGCCGCCAGATCGACATCGCCGGCCACGATGCCCGCGAGCCGTATCCGCCCACCCGCAGCCTTGAGATCTCCCTCGATGCGCCCTTCGAGATCGAGCTTTCCTCCAGCCAGAAGGGCATAGCCCGCGACGACAGAGCCTTTTCGCAGTTCGATCCGTCCTCCCGCAGCCATCAGGTGATCGCGCACGTCGCCATGGATCTCCACATCGCCGCCCGCAAGTATGAGGGTTTCGATATCGAGGCCGCGCAGCCGCAGCGTGCCCGCCGCCATCGTGACGTCATCCGCCACCAAGCCGTCCGCTAGGATCTCACCGCCCGCCGCGAAAAGGTCGCGTGCCGTAACCGAGTCGATGCCTATTTCGGTCCCGGCCACGAAACGATCGCCCTCCAGTGGCCCCTCGAGGCGCACCCGTTCGTCGCCATCNAACCCGGCATCCACGAGGGTCGGGTTCCCGATCACAGCAACCAGCACGGCCAGCAACACCAGCCCGCGCCGCAGACTGCCCGGCGATTGCAAAGACCTTGTTTCCGTCATGCACTTCTTCCTGATGACTGCTCTCTACCCGCTTAGCGGACATTTCCCAGATCGGGTTTACATGAGCCCTCAATTCGGTTGAAAATCATTGATCCATGTCAGCCAGATGTCCTTTACGTCATTTTTCGTCATCCGCTGACGACCCGCAAATGAGGCTCTCTGGATTCTCCCGCCGGGTGAGACGGGCTCGGCCCTTACCCGCCCTCAGCAACCGGCAAAAAGATGAAATTGTTGATGTAGTCGGCAGGCGATGCCGGGGCCCGGTGCTGCCGCTCGGGGTCGAACTCGGCCAAATCGATCAAATGCCGGCGGTGCAATGCCAGGCCGCGGTACCCCAGGGCCTTTACTTCGGCGATGGCCGCCTCGATAGGCTGGTTGCGGTGCCGTTCCTCCATTTCAATGAGCAGGACCGGCCGATCGCGGACGATGGTTTCTCGCGCGCCTTGCAGGACCTGAGATTCGAAGCCCTCCACGTCGATTTTGATGAATCCGATATCGGAAATATCGAGATCGTCTAGCCGGCTCGTTCTTACGGTCACCGACCGGAAATTGTCCGAGACCTTTACGGCGCTAAGCGAGCTACCCTGATTGGAGAATCCGCTGGCGCGCTGCGGCACCCGCAGTTCCGCTTCGCCCGTTTGGTCGGCAAGGGCCAGGGGCGACAAGGTGACGTTGGCCGACCGCCCCATCGTGCGTTGCAACACGGAAAACAGCTTCGGATTCGGCTCGAAGGCATGCACATGCCGCGACCGGCGGCGGAGGAAATAGCTGTAGACCCCTTTGTTGGCCCCGACATCCACGCTCACCCGCGCCGGATCGACCAAGTGCGATAACAGATGCACTTCGGGTTCGCCCCGGCACCATTCTTTCGCCGCCCGGTAGCGGATATAGAGAGACGCCGGGACAAGCGCATATTTCAGGCGCTCCTCCCAGGTGAAAGGCGGTGACCAGGCTTCGACCGGCGGGGCCATGTTACCGGCTCACTATCGGGGCAGCTGAACGGTCATTTCCCGGCCGCCATACTCATGCACGCTGTCGTGTGCCCTTAAGGTAACCTCGGTCACATCCGGCGGGATGAAGACACCGCCGAGGGACCGGGTAAACGGCTGTTCCGCCTCGTGCGGATGCGCCAGCGTACGGGTCCCGAGGACCTTGCCATCGGGGCCAACCACATCCCACTTATCGGCATAGTGATCCCAGCCCGTATCGCCATGGGCGACGCTCACATCGAAACGCCAGGTGTCGCCCGAGTCCGGCCGCGCCTTTACGCCGACCACATCCGCCTCGCCCGCATGGGCTGGCGCGAAAGAACCCGCCACCGCAAAAACCAACACCGCCAACAAGATCCCCAATCGAGCCATAACCTAAGCCTCCACTATGTCTTTGGGCACCGGGCGCGACCGGCCGTCGGTGCCAAGGGCAACATAGACGAATTGCCCCTCGGTCACCCGCACGCGTTCGGTCCCGCGCCCGCGCAAGGCCCAGGCCTCGAGCTGCACGTTCAGCGAAGTGCGGCCGATTTTCTCGATCGCCGCATAGACGCACAGGACGTCGCCCACATAGACCGGCAGATGAAACGTCATGGCGGTCACCGCTACGGTCACCACCCGGCCCTGAGCCCGGTGCGCGGCCGAGATTCCACCGGCGATATCCATCTGCGAGAGCACCCAGCCGCCGAAGATATCGCCGCTGGGATTGGCATCCGCGGGCATGGCNAAAGTCCGGATTGCCAATTCGCCGCGTGGCTCGTCGATTTTACCCACCATTTCGCATTTCCAAATTCTTAACTATATGTTGTGAATAGTCCGAGCATAGCCTACATCATAGGGCAATTTTATCCGCGGAATATAAGGCAAAAGGGGAGCGCTCAGGTACGATGTCGGACCTCTTTGATAACGTCGCACACAATTCACAAGACTATTCCGCCAAGGACATCGAGGTCCTCGAGGGCCTCGAACCCGTGCGCCGGCGTCCCGGCATGTATATCGGCGGCAGCGACGAGCGGGCAATGCATCACTTGGTCGCCGAGCTGCTGGACAACGCCATGGATGAAGCCGTCGCCGGACACGCGACGCGCATCGAGCTGGAGCTGGGCGTCGACGATTGCGTCACCGTACGCGATAACGGCCGCGGCATTCCGGTCGATCCCCACCCCAAATTCAAAAGCAAGTCGGCCTTGGAAGTCATTCTGACCACCCTACACTCCGGCGCCAAGTTCGGGCAAAAGGCCTATACCACATCGGGCGGCCTGCACGGGGTTGGCGTCTCGGTGGTCAACGCCCTGGCGGATACCTTGACCGTCGAGGTGGCGCGCGACCGCAAGCTGTACCGGCAGACCTACAGCCGCGGCAAGCCGCAGGACAAACTCAAGCAAACCGGCGGCGCGCCGAACCGGCGCGGTACGACCGTCGTTTTTAAACCGGACACNTCGATCTTTGGCAAAGAGGCGCACTTTCAGCCGGACCTGGTATACCGGATGGCGCGCTCCCGCGCCTATCTGTTCCGTGGCGTCGAAATCCGCTGGAGCTGCGATGCTTCCCTGCTGAAAAGGGGNGGCACCACGCCGGCGACAGAGGCCCTCCACTTCCCCAATGGTTTGGGTGATTTCCTTGAGGCCAGCCTGAACGGCCGCAAGACGCTCACCCCCGAGCACTTTGTCGACCAAGCGAAGTTTCCAGACGATGAGGGACATCTGGAATGGGCCATTACCTGGCCGAGCGACGAGGAAGGCTTTGTCAATTCGTACTGCAACACCATCCCGACGGTAGATGGCGGCACCCATGAGCAAGGCCTGCGCAGCGGCCTGCTGCGCAGTATCAAGGCCTATGGCGAGTTGGTCGGCAACAAGAAGAAAATCGCCCAAGTAACCGCGGACGACATTCTCGGCGGTGCCTGCGCCCTTCTCTCGGCCTTTATCAAGAACCCGCAGTTCCAGGGACAGACCAAGGAGAAACTGGCCAATCCCATGGCGGCGAAGCTGGTCGAAACGACCATCAAGGACCACTTCGACCATTGGCTGTCCGGCCATCCGGAGCGCGCCCGCACCCTGCTCGACCGAATCCTGGAGCGCGCCGACGACCGCCTGCGCCGACGCCAGGAAAAGGAGCTGAACCGCAAGTCGGCCACGCGCAAGCTGCGCCTGCCCGGCAAGCTTTCGGATTGCTCCCGCAACCGGCCGTCCGGTACCGAGGTTTTTCTGGTCGAGGGCGATTCCGCCGGAGGCTCGGCCAAGCAGGCACGTAACCGCGAGACCCAGGCGGTGCTGCCGTTGCGCGGCAAGATCCTCAACGTGGTCAGCGCCACCCAAGACAAGATAAAGGCCAATCAGGAGATTGCCGACATCGTGCAGGCGCTTGGCTGCGGTACGCGCGCCACCTTCGACATCGACAAGTTGCGCTACGAGCGGATCGTCATCATGACCGATGCCGACGTGGACGGCGCCCACATTGCCTCGCTGCTGATGACCTTCTTCTATCGCGAGATGCCGGGGCTGATCGAGAATGGGCGCCTGTTCCTGGCGCTACCGCCGCTCTACCGGCTGACCCAGGGAAGCGAATCTGTGTACGCCCGCGATGACGAACACAAGGACGTCTTGCTGGAAAAACACTTCAAAGGCCGTGGCAAGATTGAAATCAGCCGCTTCAAGGGCCTCGGCGAGATGCCGGCGAAGCAGCTCAAAGAAACGACCATGGACCCGAAGAACCGCACCCTGCTGCGCGTCACCCTGACCGATACCACGGGCGCGGAAGCGAAACAGCAGCGCAAGCAAGCCGAGGACCTGGTCGAGCGCCTGATGGGGCGCAAGCCGGAGTTGCGCTTCGCCTTCATCCAGGAAAACGCCCGCTTCGTCGCTGACCTGGACGTCTGACACAACCCCTCTTCCGTTCTGGATCTAGTTGCGATCGCGACTCTCACGAATGTGAGGCGCGCTGGCCTTGCATTCTCGGTCTTGCGCGCCAAAATGACTGGTATGCGGTCAGTTCAGGGAGGTCATTTGAGATGTTGAGCGTCATTCGCCTGTCGTTTGCTGGGTTTGCGCTAGCCGCGCTCTCTGCCTGTGCGGTGGGCAGCGTCACTCAGCCGGCGTACGTAGGGACCTTCAACCCGCAAACCCTAAGTTACATTGCAGGTAAGGGGCCCCTTTACACGGAAATCGTCGGTAACCCCTTCCCGGCATCGGACGAGGACGTCGGCCGCGCCATCACCAGCACCATGGTGGGTGCGCACTTCGGCCCCGTGATTCAGTTCACCACCGAGCGCGATGCGACAAACCCGTCGCCCTATCGGGTCGTCCTGGTGCTTAACCCGGGCCGGAGCGTGAACGCGCATAGTATGTGCCGTAAAGCGCCACAGCCTGCCGATTCGATCGCCGCTCAGACCGCCGGGCCTTTGCGTGTGACGGCCGCCTTGTGCGCCGGCAAGTACCGCGAGACGTCGTTGACCGGGTCCATCGCCGCGGCCAGCAGCCCGGATGACGCCGCATTTCGCGCCCTAATTCGACAAATGACGACAGAGCTTTTACCGCCGCGCAATCCCAATTTGATAAGTCCGAACGACTTCCAGACCTGAGGGAAGCGCGTCAGCCGCTGAGGGCACCAAGCTACTGACTTTTGCGCCACGAATGGCTTCAGCCATCTCCTCGTGCCAGGCAAGAGGCGTCACAGCATCCTCGCGGCCGCAAAACATCAAAGTCGGGCAATCGATGTGTGGCAGAAGATCACGATGGCGCAGCGCATCGCACGATATATCCAATTTTGAGACGGACTCTTAGGAGCGTTTGCGCGTCTTACCGAGGTGATACGTCAGGGCCAAAGCCACGCAATGGCGTAACGGTCCTTCGGGAATATTGGCGTCCGCATCGAACTCGATGCTCCGGTTGCCGCCGTAGGTGAACTCGGTCGGATAGAGCTCCCGGAAGGTCGGGACCAGATCGGTTTGGCAATGGAAATACATTGCGTACCGGCCGTCGCCGGATTTCATCCGGTCGATGCGGATCGTGCTGCCGCTTTTCGGGTTTTTCGTGAGATAGGCCGGCTGTCCCCATTTGAGCGTTTCTGCCAGTTCGCCCACGCCGTCGGTCGCCGATGCAGTGTCGAAGATCAACTCACGGAGAGACATCAGCTTCGATCTGACATCTTTCGAATAAGACTTGAAGACCTCGCCGACCTCCGGGCTTGCGAATCCGGTTCGGCGCTTCTTCGCAGCGGCAGCCGGCATTTTGCGCGTCATGTCAAACCTCGAATGCGGCCGTTCTGAAATGCTACGAGCGCATAGCACAGCATACCCTATTTTGAGTCGGACTCTTAGGATAGCGCGGTCAGCCGCTGAGGACACCAAGCCATTGACGCAGGGCTGCTGTCACCTCGGCTGGCCGTTCCAGTGGCGATAAATGGCCGCAGGAATCGACGACCACCATCCGTGCGCCCGCGATAGCTCCCGCCATCTCCTCGTGCCAGGCAAGGGGAGTCAGTGCGTCCTCACGGCCGCACAGCACCAGCGTCGGACAATCGATGCCTGGCAGGAGTTGGCGGCTATCCGGCCGCGCCATGATAGCTTTTTGCTGGCGCAGGAAGCCGTCGCGGCCGATCCGTTCGGCCATGGCCATCACCTCGTCCGTCAGAGCGGTATCGGCCAGGCGGTCGGCGTGAATGAGCATGGGCAGCAGGCGGCGGGTTACTCCCTTGAACGTACCCTTTTGGGCCAACTCGATCAGGCCGCGCCGGCGGGCCGTTTGCTCGGCCGTATCCGGCCGCGCCGTTGTATCCAGCAGGGCCAGAGCCGTCACCCGCGACGGGGCTTGCCGCAATATCTCGAAGGCCACATAGCCCCCCATGGACAGCGCTGCCAAGGCAAAGCGGTCCGGCATGGCGGCCAGGACATCCGCGGCCATGGCCGCCACCGAATCTTGAGTCGACAGGTCGGCCACCCAACAGTCGGCCATATCGGCAAGATCACCCACCTGGACGCGCCAGAGGGCGCCGTCCAACAAGAGGCCTGGTAACAGCGCAAGCGGTATCGGATTTTCCATAGGCCCCCCGGTCCTGGCTAGTCTTGGGCGGTAGCATTAACGCTAAGCGAAATAAAGAAAGCGTTGGTTTTCCGAATTTTCAAGATTCTTGCGTCTGTGGAGCCCAATCCGGCGCTCCCCGACTTATATGCTATTCCGTTGACAGAACCGTTTGACTTCCTATTATGAGAAATTAAATGAAGTGCAGGCGATAATTCGCGAGCACTTAGATGATTCCCCCCATTACAAACGAGATAAATGCACTTTACCGATCTTGGACTCAGTCCTGAGGTCCTTAATGCGGTGGCAGACGTCGGATATACGACCCCCACCCCAATCCAAGCTCAGGCAATTCCTCACGTTCTCATGGGCCGCGACGTTCTAGGTTGCGCCCAGACGGGAACCGGAAAGACCGCTTCCTTCACCCTGCCGATGATTGACATCCTGGCCAGCGGCCGCGCCAAGGCGCGCATGCCACGGTCCCTAATCATCACGCCGACCCGCGAGTTGGCCACGCAGATTTCCGAGAATTTCGATCTCTACGGCAAAAACAGCAAGCTTTCCATGGCGTTGCTGATTGGCGGCTCCTCATTCGTCGAACAGAATAAGCGCCTGGGCCGGGGCGTCGACGTGTTGATCGCCACGCCGGGCCGCCTGCTCGACCTCTACGAGCGCGGCAAGATTCTGCTGGCCGACGTGAAGATTCTGGTGATCGACGAGGCCGACCGGATGCTCGACATGGGGTTCATCCCCGATGTGGAGCGTATCGTCGGCCTGCTACCGAAGATTCGGCAGACCTTATTTTTCTCCGCCACCATGCCGCGCGAAGTGCGCCGCCTGGCCGATGCGTTCCTGATGAATCCGAAGGAGATCAGCGTCGATCCGCCGTCCTCGGCGGCGGAGACGGTGACCCAGGTCCTCGTCAAAGTACACGGCGACCCGAAGCAGAAGCGAGCGACCCTGCGCGCTCTTCTGGAGCAGGAGAACGTAAATAGCGCGCTGATCTTCTGCAACCGCAAGAAGGACGTGGATGTCCTTTACAAGTCATTGCGCCAGCATGATTTTTCCGTCGCAGCCCTGCACGGCGACATGGCCCAGCCGGTGCGCACCGCCACCTTGGAGAGTTTCAAGGCCGGTGAGGTCACGCTGTTGGTCTGTTCCGATGTGGCGGCGCGCGGGCTCGATTTGCCCGCGGTCTCGCACGTCTTCAACTTCGACGTGCCGGTGCACGCCGAGGACTATGTGCATCGCATTGGCCGCACCGGCCGCGCCGGCCGCTCGGGCCGTGCCTTCATGCTGGCCCTGCCGGCTGAATCCAAGGCGCTAGCGGCAGTGACCAGACTGTTGGGGCACGAAATCGCCCAAGCCGAGAAGGGTCAAGCTGAAGTGGCGGAACCGGCCGAGCCAGCCGCCGCACCAGCACCTGAGGCCGAGAAGCCCCGCCGCCGGTCACGGCGCGGCGGATCGGGACGCAAAACGGCCGCAAAGGCGGCGCCAGTGGAGACACCGGTGGAAACGCCGGTGGTGACATCGGTGGAAACACCGGATGTGCCGGAGGCCGCGCCGGCCATTGCCGTGGTTGACACCCCGGTAAAGAAAAAGCCCGCCCGCGCACCCCGCACAACTGCCGCCGCGAGCCCGCCGTCGCCGTCCTTCGGCGAGCACACACCCGCCTTCATGTTACGGCCCGTGCGCGTCGCCTAGGCTTCTCAGAGACTGTTATTTAGACACAGGCGCCCGGTCCCCGGGCGCCTTTCGTTTGTGTGGCGATCCGCTATCATGGGGCCCGAGTGATTTTCTCCCAAGAGGCGGATGGTGGCATGCAAACGATCTTCATCATGGTCAAGTGCGAGCTAGGTCGCGCCTATCAGGTGGCCGATCAGGCGGTGCAAGCGGTCGAACAAGTCTCCGAGGTCTATTCGACCTCCGGCGAGTACGATCTGCTCATTAAGTGCTACCTACCGGAAGACGCCGACATCGGCCATTTCGTGACCGAGACCGTGCAGACCCTGGATGGGGTCAAGGACACCTTCACCCTTATCGCCTTCAAAGCCTTCTCATAGAGCCCTATAGGCGCACGGGGGCCTCTGCGGTAGGATAGCCGCGAATTCGCAATATATCTTCGGACAAAACACGAAGACAGGGAGATAAAACCATGAATCCACGACTAATTGCGCTTGGCCTGGCCGGGGCGCTTCTGGCCGCACCGGTGGGTGCGGCGGAGCCGGTGAAGATCGGCATGATCACGACCCTTTCCGGCGGCGGCAGTGCTCTGGGCATCGACATCCGCGACGGCTTCGCCCTGGCCATTGGCCAGGAGGGCGGCAGCCTGGGCGGTGTGTCGGTCGAACTGGTGGCCGAGGACGACGGGCGCAAGCCCGAGAAGGCGACCGAGATCGCCAACCGCATGGTCGAGCGAGACAAGATCGGCATCATGACCGGCATCGTCTGGTCCAACCTGGCCATTGCCGTGGTGCCGAAGGTAACCGGGAAAGGCGTCTTCTACATCAGCCCGAATGCCGGCCCGTCGAAGCTGGCCGGTGCCGGGTGCGGCCCCAACTATTTCAACGTCGCCTGGCAGAACGACAACTTGCACGAGGCGATGGGCCAGTACGTCACCGAGAAAAGCTACAAGAACGTCTATATCATGGCCCCCAACTATCCGGCGGGCAAAGACGCGCTGAAAGGCTTCAAGCGTTTCTTCAAAGGTGACTTGGCCGGCGAGGTCTACACCAAGCTGGGGCAGACCGACTATGCCGCCGAGATCGCCGCTCTGCGCAGCGCCAAGCCGGATGCGGTATTCTTTTTCCTGCCCGGCGGCATGGGCATCAGCTTCCTCAAGCAATACGCCCAGGCCGGCCTGACCGATAAGGTTCCGGTCTTCGGCCCCGCCTTCTCGTTCGATCAGACGATCCTCGCTGCCGTGGGCGACGCCGCGCTCGGCGTCATCAACAGCTCGCAGTGGAACAAGGATATCGACAACCCGGCAAACGCCGCGTTCGTCGCCGACTTCCAGAAGGCCTATGGCCGCCTGCCCTCGCTCTATGCCAGCCAGGGTTATGATGCCGCGCGGTTGATCGGCAGCGCCCTTATGGCGGTGGGCGGCGACGTCAGCAACGCCGACGGCTTCCGCACGGCCTTGAAGAAAGCCGACTTCGCCTCGGTCCGCGGCAAGTTCCGCTTCGGCGCGAACAACCACCCGGTTCAGGACATCTATGTCCGCCAGGTGGTGAAGGAAGGCGACGTTCTGACCAACAAGATCATCGCCACCGCCTTCACCGACCACGCCGACGCCTACGCGGCCGAGTGCAAGATGTAGCTTCGCGTCCGGGGCGCTTCCCAAGGGAGCGCCCCGACTTTGCGAGCAAGATAACATGTCGCCGCTGCTGATCCTCGAGCAGGTGCTCAACGGCCTGCAGCTTGGCGTCATGTTGTTTCTCATGGCGGCCGGGCTGACGTTGGTGCTCGGCATCATGAATCTGGTCAATCTGGCGCACGGCTCGCTTTATATGGTCGGGGCCTTTGTCGCCGCGACGGTGGCGCGCTGGTCGGGCTCGTTCGTGGTTGGCCTGTTGGTGGCCCTGCCCGTGACGGCGTTGGTGGGCATCGTGGTCGAGAGAGTGGCCCTGCGCCGCCTGTACGAGCGCGATCATCTGGACCAAGTGCTGGCGACTTTTGGCCTGATCCTGTTTTTCAACGAAGCGGCGACGATGATCTGGGGGCCGCGCGCGGTCTATCTGGATGGGCCGAGTTGGCTGGCCGGCGCCGTCGAGATCATTCCCGGCGCGCCCTACCCCGCGTTTCGTTTGGCGATCATCGCGGTCGGCCTGGCGGTTGCGGTGTTGCTCTATCTGCTGGTTACGCGTACGCGCNTGGGCATGCTCATTCGCGCCGGNGCCTCGAACCGGGAGATGGTCTCCGCCCTGGGTGTCGACATCAAGCGGCTCTACACCCTGGTCTTCGGNCTGGGNGCNATGTTGGCGGCACTGGGCGGGGTGATGGCCGGGCCGATCTATGCGGTCGAGGTGGGCATGGGCGAGCACATCTTGATCCAGACCTTCGTGGTCGTGGTCATCGGTGGCATCGGTTCGGTGCGCGGTGCCCTGGTCGGCGCGGTTCTGGTCGGCCTGGTGGATACCCTGGGTCGGGCGTTCCTACCCGGGATGCTCACCCTGTTCCTCGGCCCGGCGACCGCGGCGAGCCTGAGCGCGTCGCTGGCATCCATGGCCATCTACATTCTCATGGCCGCCGTTCTGGTCTGGCGGCCAAGCGGGCTGTTCCCGGCCCATGGTTAGACGGGCGATTCTTGTCGGCGGCCTGGTGCTGGCCCTGGCGTTGCCGCCATTGGCCGCGGCATTCGGGCTCGACTATGTGGTCGGCGTCGCCGCGCGCATTCTTATCTTCGCCCTCGCCGGCGTCAGTCTGAACCTGATCCTCGGTTACGGCGGCATGGTCAGCTTTGGCCACGCCGCGTTCTTCGGCACCGGCGCCTATGTGGTCGCCATTCTTAGTTATCACACGGATCAGGGTGAACCGCTGATCACCTGGCCGATCGCAATCGGCGGCAGCGAGTTGGCCATCGTGGCCTGGCCGGTGGCCATGTTGGTCTGCGCCGTGCTGGCACTGGTGATCGGCGCTATCTGCCTGCGCACCAGCGGCCTGTATTTCATCATGATCACGCTGGCCTTCGCACAAATGCTGTTTTTCTTCTTCGTTTCGCTGGAACCCTATGGCGGCGACGATGGCTTGAGCCTGGCGCAGCCGTCGCGGGCGTGGCCGTTCGACTTATCCGACGACCGGCAGTTCTACTACCTGGTCCTCGCCCTGCTGCTGTTCATTCTCTATCTCATGCGCCGGTTGATCGCCTCGCGCTTCGGTCTGGTGTTGCGCGGCATTCGTGAGAACGAGCGACGCATGCAGGCGATGGGCTTTGCCACCTATCGGTACAAGCTGGCGGCCTTCGTCATCTCCGGCGCGGTGGCCGGGTTGGCCGGGGCGTTAATCGCCAACCACACCGAATTCGTCAGCCCCTCGTTCCTCGACTGGCGCCGCTCCGGCGAGATTCTGGTGGTGGTGATCCTGGGCGGCATGGGCACCCTGTACGGGCCGGTCGCCGGGGCGATCGCCTATCTGATGCTGGAAGAAGTGCTGGCGCGGTGGACCGAACACTGGATGATCATTCTCGGCCCCCTCCTCGTCCTGGTCGTGCTCTACGCCAAGCAAGGCTTGTGGGGCACGATTGAAAAGATGAGTGGCCGGCGATGAGCGCGCCGCTGCTCAGCATCGCCGGATTGCGCAAGGCCTTCGGCGCCGTCGTCGCCTGCGACGGCATCGATCTGGACTTGGCGGAGGGTGAGGTGCACGCCCTGATCGGGCCGAATGGTGCCGGCAAAACCACGCTGATCGGACAATTGGCCGGCGAGATTCGCCCGGACAGCGGGCGTATCGTCTTTGCCGGCCGAGACATCACAGCTCTGCCTGTCCATGCGCGCGCCGCACGCGGCCTGGCCCGTTCGTTCCAAATCACCAGTGTGCTGCCGGGCATGAGCGCCCTGGACAATGTCGCCCTGGCGGTGCAAGCGCACGCCGGCCACAGCTTTCGCTTTTGGCGGCCCGCCGGCGACGAGGCCGTGGTGCGCGAGCCGGCGCGAGAAACCCTGGCCCGCGTCGGGTTGGCGCAGCGAATGGACATCCCCGCCGCGGCATTGGCGCACGGCGAACAGCGCCAACTGGAGATCGCCATGGCGCTGGCCAGCCGACCGCGATTGCTGTTGCTGGATGAGCCCACTGCCGGCATGGGCGCCGAGGATAGCGCGCGCATGGTCACGCTTCTGGAAAGTTTGCGCGGCGATGTGACCATGTTGCTGGTCGAGCATGACATGGACGCGGTCTTTGCTCTGGCCGAGCGCATCAGCGTGCTGGTGAGCGGCCGCATCATCGCCAGCGGCACGCCCGAGGCGATCCGCAACCACCCGGAGGTGCGCCGCGCCTATCTAGGCGAGGAGGACGTCTGATGCTGGCGGTCGAGGGCCTGGAGACGTTCTACGGCGATAGCCAAGTGCTGTTTGGTATGGACTTACGAGTCGAGGCCGGTGAGGTGGTCACGCTTCTGGGCCGCAACGGCATGGGTAAGACCACGATCGTGCGCTCGCTCATGGGACTGGTCACACCGCGGGCCGGGACGATCCGGTTTTGCGGCCATGAGATCACGGGGTTGCCGCCCTTCGTGGTGGCCCGCGCCGGCTTGGGCCTGGTGCCGGAAGGGCGGCAGGTGTTTCCGAACCTGACCGTGCGCGAGAATCTGGTGGCGACCGCCCGGCCATCCGTCGCCGATACGGGCGAATCGTGGACCCTGCCGCGCATCCTCGACCTCTTCCGGCCCTTGCGCGAGCGCTTGAGCGCCTTCGGCGATCAGCTTTCCGGCGGCGAGCAGCAAATGCTGGCCATCGGCCGGGCGCTGATGACCAACCCGCGCCTGCTCATCCTCGACGAGGCGACCGAGGGTTTGGCGCCCCTGGTCCGTACCGAGATCTGGCGCACTCTGGCGGCGCTGAAGGCGGCCGGACTGCCCATTCTGATTATCGACAAGAATGTGGCGGCACTGGCCCGCCTGGCCGACCGGCATACGATCATCGAAAAGGGCCGCGCCGTGTGGACCGGTACGTCGGCGGAACTCTCCGCCGACCCGGCACTCAGCCATCGTTATCTCGGCGTCTAAAGCAACGGCTGTCATGCCCGGTGGTGACAAAAAGAAACTGGACCTCGTGAATCGAGTCTCATGGCCGATCCTTCGAGACGCGTTCTTCGAACGCTCCTCAGGATGAGGATATGTGTTTCATACCAATATATTACCTCGTGCTGAGGAGCCGCGCAGCGGCGTCTCGAAGCAGGGTGGCGGCTGAGTATGCTGCGCGGCTACCGTCGGTCCGAATCGGGATCCACCCATGAGGCCATCCATCGCAGCCGCCGTTCCCTACGCGGCCTTTTACGG
>JGI24023J19991_10001198_pt1 | contig 20192 bp, 15 predicted proteins | sample Cruoilmetagenom1_FD_19991 | JGI IMG/M metagenome (IMG submission 19991) | reverse complement strand
CAAGGACAAACCTCAATATACTCCCCATGCGGATATTGGCGATTTCGTTATTGTCGTCAACGCAGAGAAACTAAAATTTACAGGCGATAAGTGGAACCAAAAGACATATTATCGACACACTCACCATCCCGGTGGAATTAAATCGATAACAGCAGGGGATCTTCTTAAAACAAAGCCTCATGAAATAATTGAGAAGGCCGTTTATGGAATGCTCCCTAAAAACAAATGGCAGAAAAAATTAATAACCAGGTTAAAGGTTTACGCTGGGAACGAACACCCGCACGCACCCCAACAGCCTGAAACATTGGAGGTATAAATAATAATATGGCTGAAGTTAACTATTATGGAACCGGAAGAAGAAAGAATGCTATAGCGCGTGTGTGGCTGCGCCCGGGAGCTGGGAAAGTTTCTGTCAATAACCGAGAGGCTGATGAATATTTCTCACGCGAGACATGGGTAGTGCATGCATTGGAACCTCTTGATACAACAAGTACAAAAGGGAAGTTTGACGTTTTAATCACTGTAAAAGGCGGCGGACTAACCGGCCAAGCAGGGGCCGTCAGACTTGGGATTGCCCGAGCACTATTAACAGTTGATGAATCTCACAGAAAATCTCTTAAATCAGCGGGTCAGCTTAGAAGAGACCCCAGAATGGTCGAGAGAAAGAAATACGGACTCAAAAAAGCGAGAAAAGGACAACAGTTCTCTAAGAGGTAATATCTATATTGGCAACTACCAAGAAAAAAGCAAAAAATACTTTGAAACAAAAAAACAATATTGCCCCGCCTACGGGGAAGCTGGGTGTATTGCTTCCGGGTATGAGCGGTGCGGTTAGTACTACTTTTATTGCCGGAGTNGAGGCAATAAAAGCCGGGCTTGGAAAACCCATCGGATCCCTAACGCAATTAGGCACAATCAGAATAGGCAAAAGGACAGAGAATAAATCCCCCTTGATTAAGGACTTTATACCCCTTTGCAATTTAGAGGATCTAGTTTTTGCAGGATGGGATATTTTCCCTGATAATTGCTATGAGGCGGCCCTTAAATCAGGAGTTTTGGAGAAATCTCTTGTTGACGACATAAAAGATACTCTTCAGGAAATGACGCCTATGCCGGCGGTTTTTAGCAGGAAATATGTAAAGAACCTAAACGGCAAACATCTTAAGCGCGGCAAAACCAAAATGGATCTTGCCGAGCAGCTTATAGACGACATAAAAAAATTCAAAAAAGAAAGCGGTGTCGACCGCCTTGTTATGGTTTGGTGCGGAAGTACCGAGATTTATATTCAGGCCTCTGAAGTACACAGTTCAATTAAGTCCTTTGAAGAGGGTTTAAAGAACAACCATCCGGGCATACCTCCCAGTATGATTTATGCTTATGCTGCAATCAAATGCGGTGTTCCATACGCTAACGGAGCACCCAATTTATCAGCGGATGTCCCTGCTCTAACCAAGCTTGCACGACAAAAGAAAGTTCCTATTTCGGGTAAAGATTTTAAGACTGGTCAGACCCTGATGAAGACTATTCTCGCCCCTGGACTTAAGAGCAGAATGCTCGGGCTTAACGGATGGTTTTCTACTAATATTTTGGGAAACAGGGACGGAGAAGTTTTAGACGACCCCTATTCATTTAAAACAAAAGAAGCAAGCAAGCTAAGCGTGCTTGAATATCTGTTCCAACCAGATCTTTATCCGGATCTTTACTCAGATTATTACCATAAGGTCCGAATTAACTACTACCCTCCGAGAGGGGATGAAAAAGAGGCATGGGATAATATAGATATATTCGGCTGGTTAGGCTACTCAATGCAGATTAAGGTGAATTTCCTCTGCAGAGATAGTATACTTGCAGCCCCCATTGTACTTGATTTGGTAACATTTCTTGACCTTGCCGGCAGAGCTGGCATGTCTGGGATACAGGAATGGCTTTCATTCTACTTTAAAAGCCCTATGCACGGGGAGAACCTTTATCCTGAGCACGATGTATTCATACAGCTCATGAAGCTTAAGAATACGCTGAGGTATTTGCAAGGTGAGGAACTAATAACCCATTTAGGGTTAGACTACTACGATGTTGCTTAACTAACACCCCTAGGCGTTAATTAAACTAAATAGTAATCCCACAGAATTTTACTTCCATGTATATTTAGAATTTCGAAATGGGTTTATGCTTGGGCGCTAATGGCAAGCCATTTACGTGTAATGTAGGGTTCGCCGTCCTGGTCTCTGTTCCCATGTAGCTCTATTGCGGGGCCGACAGAATCCCTCATAGCATTTACGGCATCGTCTATTGGATATCCCCTGAGTGCTCCAGCAGCATATTGCTGAAAAGCGCTTATATATTCCCACGCTTCCTTATGCATATCTACTGCAAACTCCTTGGCATCCACAAGTTTGAAACCCGCCTCTTCCACCAGGCTCTCATAATAAGCGCGAGGGAGAAATTTTGCAGCCTCAGTCTTAATATCAGTCTTTTCCCTCTTTATACCATGATCACGCATATATTGGACTGCGGTTTTGACTTGTGTACGGTAAAAAGGCAATGTTTCAGCAGGCCTGGCTTCTTCGTAAAATGCTGTGTTAAAGAAAAGCAGCCCTCCTGGTTTTAAAGCTCTTCTAATCCTTTTAACACAATCCAGCTGATCATCCGCGGATAGGTAGTGAATACCATTACCCCATACCGCTATATCCACACTTTGATCAGGAATTGTCATATCCTCAATTGAAGAGTGCACAAGCTTTAATTTCTCTACAGTTTTTTCTAATTTAGACTGAGCCAGCTTAAGGGCTTCAGAGGATTGATCCAGACACAATACCGCAGTTTTTTTCCAACTCTCAGGCAGACTATCAAACACGAGCTGAACCATAGTGCCAGCACCGGTTGCAACGTCCAGAACTCCTTCTAGTCCGTTAACCCCTTTCTGCTTCATAATCTCAATCCAACTATTTATGCATTCGCTGTTTACTCTTTTATATTCTTCAGTATCCGCAAACGGTTCATAATTATAATCTTCTTTATGAAGTTCTACTTTATTAAGTTCTTCTTTCATTTTGTGCATTTCCTGCATTCAATACCTCCGCTTTATACCCCTACCCTGAGAATCGCAAGATAGAATAGTAAGTTTCAAATTATAACATAATATTGGACAAAAATAAACATTAACAAACTCTACAGCTCTAATCACACCCCCCTTTTATCTCCCCAGATAATTTTGTGGAGCTGGGGCAAAACTCTAACATTTTCTAATTTATCATAAATCACTTTTTCAGTTATCCAACCCAAGCGAGTCCCATTTGCGGGTTGAAAAATGATATTAGCTTTGATGTCATGTCTGTTTAATATACCTAANGCATATTCATAATCAGCTTCATCCTGTATTACNAATTTAAGTTGATCCTTTTCCCGGAGTCTTTTAAAAAGATCAAAGTCCATTTTGTGCTGCATNTTGGAGCTCGGGCATTTACAATCCATGCTTATCGTACTATTTTCTGTCCACAATATAGGTGGGGGCATTTTATGTCCGCTCGTTTCAAGCAGGATGGAATGACCATTGCTGATTAAATCGCGTGCTAATTCCTCAACTTCCTTAATTTGAATAAGAGGTTCCCCGCCAGTAATACAAACTCTTTTACACTCGTATTTCTCGACCTCTCTTATGACCTCAGCAATCGTATAATCCTTAAAATCGCGCCCCTCTACCGCATACATGGTATCGCACCAAGCGCATCTCAAATCACAGGCGAATAAGCGAACAAACACCGTGGGAAGGCCTATTTCGAGACCCTCACCCTGTAGGGAAAAGAAAATTTCGCTGATTTTCATCTTTCATACTCGGTCGGATCCCAAATGTCGGATTCGATAAATGCCCTTTTCCTCTCCCTGCAGGAGCTGCATACTCCGCAGTGTCTTTCTCCGCCTTTATAACAAGTCCAGGTATCTGCAAAAGGCACCCCTAGTTCTGCGCCAAGTTTAACGATCTCTGATTTATCAATATCAACAAACGGGGCATCAATTACCAAGTCGGGATTATCCGTCGCCAGTCTCTCTGAATTTTGGAACGCATCGACAAATTCTTTCCTGCAGTCAGGATAAACTCCTCTATCTGAGAAGTGAGCGCCGAAGAATACATGATTAGCCCCAATGCTCTCCGCATAGCCTATCGCAATGGAAAGAAAGATTGCATTTCTGTTGGGCACTATAGTTGATTTAAGGGTCTCGTAATGATCCGCAGTCTCAGGAACTTCTGGAACCTCTACATTTGAGTCTGTAAGAGCTGAGCCTGAAAGGAGGATTTTCATTGCGGAAAGATCAATCACCTTATGATCAATTTCTAATTTCCGGGCAATAGCTTTAGCGTATTCAATTTCCTTTAAGATGTCTTTGACCATAGATAAAGGTAAGGTCATAAATCTGAAATCCCTCGCTTACCATCTTGTATAGCAGTGTCGAACTGTCGATACCGCCTGAAGCTATAATTACAGCCTTTTTGTTCATGATCTTTATAATATATGCTCAAAATGACATGGACAAGGGATATGGGGGTTGCTCCCGGAATAAAATTCAGTGAACTTTGGTAGGGTGTTCGGTATTTTTTGAGACAACGTCGTAGATGTCTCCTAATTTAGTTTCGAGCTCATCTACATGGCTGATAACTTCTTGAATTTGTTTATCCAGGTCCTCAGCTTCAAGGTCTATATCTTCACATTTTCTCCACTCAAGTATATGTCCTTTAATGTGATCAAAAGCAGCCTGCATAGATTTCATATCCTCTGATATCCGGGATACTGTTACAACAAGCTCTTTCTTTTCTCTCTCCCTTTTAACATAACCTAACCAGAAGGTTGCGAGGATGAACGCTAGTATTAACAGGGCCTGAGGAACTGAAGTTTCCATTGTAGGATAAAAACCTATGGCATCTATATGAGGCAGGAAATCCAGAGGGGTCACATTAACTACCCCCGCCTCTTGAAGCTCTTTTATACCCTTGCCCAATAGTATGAAAGCAAGAAAATACAGGAAGACACTCGTGAAAGTGAAAAAGTATTTTAGTGGTATTCTAAGGGCCAATTTGAAAATCGCAAAAAAGAGAACAACCAGCACAGCCCCGCCGGCAATTATTCCCCATATCACCGCAGATTGGGAGTTTTCCGCCTGGAGCCAAAGGGCCTGATAGAATAGTACGGTTTCAAATGCTTCTCTGTAAACTGCGAAAAACGATACGCTCGCAAGGGCTATAACGCTGTTTCTTGAAACAGCATTTTCCACTTTACCCTGAATGTATTCCTTCCACTTGCGAACCTCTATCTTGCTAATAAGCCAATAGCTCACATAAAAAAGCACCGCCGCGGCAACAAGAGCTGTTATCCCTTCGATTATTTCACGTTGCGCGCCGCTTATGGAAATCACAGTTTTAGCCAGAAACCAAGTCAATACTCCCGCCACTAACGCTGCAATCCAACCATAGTGTATATATTTAACCGCTTTTCTTGAGCCTGTAGCATTTAAGAAAGCAATAATTGCTGCTATTATCAGGATTGCCTCAAGCCCTTCTCTCACCATAATTGCAAAGGAATTAAGAAAAGATATGAATTTACTTGTGGATTTACTCTCCAAGATAACAGATGCCGAGTTCAAATTGTCCTGTAGCTTAGTATTTAAATTTTCGATTTCTGCTACGGATTTCCCCGATTTAATTGCATTCCGATAATCCCCGAAATTTGCTTCCATTTCCGCTGTAAATTTTCTGTCTTTAACAAATAGATCGGGCTCCACCTGCTCAAATCCCAAGAGATATGCATCAAGGGTTTTCTCATAAGACTCTTTTGTCCTACCCGTCTTATATAACTCTAAAGATTCATCGAGCAGTCCACTTGTCAGAGCTAATGCTGAAGCTTTGGATGAAGCATTATCACTAAATACTCCTTTACGAAGATAGGAGATTGCCAAATCCCGCTCCTCCTGACTACCTCCATGCTCACTTATCTTATCCCCTAGCTGATTGTTGGAGAGTGTCGCGAGGCTTTTATAATCCTTTAATTCCTCTGGAAGTAGAGATGCAATTTCCGCTCCGGAAAGACCGCCTTCGTTTTTAGACGCAAGTGACAGCACGTAAAACGCCAAATCCCATTTCTTGTCGTCAGAAATCTGAGGGAAAGAGGGCATAGTCGTACCCGCTATTCCAAAAGTCGTGGTGTTGTAAACTTTAAAAGGTGAAAGCCCTAAAGTTAAAGCAGGGTCAATAAATTTAGTCGGAGGTGGATTTAATCCATTAGCCAATGGGCCGTCTGCAGCACCGCTAAGACCGTGACACTGTGAACAATTATTGCCATATACCTCTTTTCCTATCTCTAAAGAGGGGCTTCTCCCGGGATATGAAACCATGCTATAAGAGGAAATAATTTTCCCCTTTATGCTATTTGAAACTTCCTCGACTCTTTTAACGGAAGATTTAGCAGCTATAAGATTTGATAGCTCGTTAATCTCAGATTCTATATTCGCTTTATCCCCTGCCGAGGACTTTAAAGCTTGAAAGAGCTCTTGGGCTTGAGAAGAAAACTCAAGCATTTCCTTATATTCATCACCATTTATCACCTCCCCGTCTAATACGGCATTTTGATAATCACCGCCTATATAATCTACTAGAGATAGTATCCTCCTCTCTGTAGATGAGGCGAAAGATGGTAAGGTGATTAAGAGTAGAAGGAAAAAACAGATGCAAGAAATACCAAGTATTCTAATTGTTTTATTGATATTAAGGATATCTAAAGCCTCCGCCCAAATTTCACAAAAAGAATCAATTACCTTGATTAAGAATGCGTTCAACAGAGATTAATAATAGGTTTAACCGAAATTGAAAATGAATATCAATTAGCAAAGATTCCAGATTACCATAAAGACCTTTAGTGTCAAGAAGTAGGGGTTGTAATAATAAGGGCTTTAATTATTATTATTGATTGAAATATTAGAAATCAGAGAAAATTTGTACGATTATAGCCATTTAAATGAGCGACCAAGCTAAAAATAAAGAAAAATTATTTGAAGAGTTCCCCCCGGTATCCGAGAAAGAATGGAAGGAGCAGGTAGTCAAGGATTTAAAGGGGAGAGAATTTGAAAAATTAATCTGGAAAACCTACGAAGATATAGATGTAGACCCTTTTTATACAGAAAAGAGCTTAAAGTCTATCAACTATTTATTAAATTCCCTTCCAGGAGAATTTCCTTTTGTTAGAGGCTCCAGTTCCACAAATAACGACTGGAATATTAATCAGGAAATTAGTGAGACGGATGTAAACCTTGCAAATAAACTGGCGCTAAACAGCCTAAATGGCGGCGCGGATTCCCTCACCTTCAATTGTGAGATAGACAATGAAGGATATTCAGCTCTTGCTGTTCAAAACAAAGAAGACATGGCACTTCTCCTAAATGGTATAGATATAGAAAAAGCACCTATCCATTTCAAATGTGGCAGTGGGAATATTGGAATTTTGTCTCTCCTTATAAACGAAGCCAGGAAAAGGGGGGTAAACCTAAAAACGCTATCAGGCTCAGTTGATTGCGACCCGTTAAAAGAATTGACCTTAGACGGATCATTCTCAAAAGGTGAGGAGAACTCCTTTAAGGAATTAGGGGCATTAATATCATATCTAGGTAATTATATGCCTGATTATAAGGCGCTTAAAGTACATAGCTCTGAGTTCCATAACTCGGGAGCCTCAATTACCCAGGAGCTTGCGTTCACATTGGCTAAAGGGGTGGAATATTTAGACCGGCTTACTGAGATGGGCCTCTCCACTGATCAAATTTCACGGCAGATGTCATTTTCATTCTCCATCGGCTCAAATTACTTTATGGAAATTGCCAAACTAAGGGCAGCCAGACTGCTTTGGGCGCAAATAATGGAGCAATATGCGCCAAAAAATGAGTCATCTAAACAGATGTCTATAGAAGTCAAAACCTCTTCGTGGAATAAAACACTTTACGATCCGTATGTGAATTTGCTTAGAGGTACGGTGGAAACCATGGCAGGAGTATTTGGAGGGGCAAGCTCAATCACGGTTAGGCCTCTTGATTCAGAGTATAAAACTCCCGACGAATTCTCTCTTCGGATGGCAAGAAACACTCAGCTTGTATTAAAGAAGGAATCTTATTTGGATCGTGTTACAGACCCTTGTGCAGGATCGTACTATATTGAGAACTTAACAAATTCAATAGCGCAGGAATCCTGGAGGCTTTTCCAAAGAATTGAAGCGGAGGGAGGATTTGTAGAGTCTCTTAAGTCTGGAGTTATTCAAGAGGAAATAAACAACACAAAAAAAACAAGAGATATGAACATAGCAATCAGAAAAAACACCTTTTTAGGTGTGAACCAATATCCGAATTCTGGAGAAAACATGTCAGGTCAAATCAAAGAAAGCACCTCCAGTATTCCACTAAAAAAATCAGGCAACACTATTAATACCGAAGATAAGCTTTCTATCCAATTCACTACTGCATACCTTTCAGGTGATGATGTTTACGCCGGGGATGTACTATTGCAAAACTCCGGTGAATCAGAAATCAGGGTTGCCGCATTAAAGCCCTACCGCGGGGCACAGGCGTTTGAAGAAATTCGCCTGGCAACGGAACACCACATTAAAGAGACCGGGCACAAGCCCAAAGTCTTCTTATTTACAATAGGCAATCCATCAATGCGAAATGCCAGGGCAGCTTTTTCGAGCAACTTTTTTGGATGCGCGGGTTTTGAGATAATCAATAATATAGGATTTGATACACCGAAAGGCGGCGTTGAGGCCGCTATTGAAAATAATGCGGATATTGTTGTGATCTGCAGCTCAGATGATGAATATCTAAATGTAGCCCCACAAATCACAAAAGAGCTAAAGGGGAAAAATCCTAACATAAAAATTATTATTGCAGGCAACCCTAAAGAGCATGTAAAAGAGCTGGAACAAGTGGGAGTAGATGATTTTATTCATGTTCGTTCAAACGCACTTGAGACTTTAAAGAAGTATCAGGGAATATTAGGAATCAGAGCTTAAGGAGAGGTGATTAGATTTGAGACCGGATTTTTCAAACATCGATTTTAGTCATACTGAAACTAAGGGCCCGGATCACGTATCTCGAGATTCCAATAACGTATGGATGACCCCTGAAGGGATAGAGGTAAAACCCCTATATACCAAAGACGACCTCCTGGAAATGGAGCACCTTAATTATGCTGCGGGCATAGCGCCCTTCCTACGTGGTCCCTACTCTACAATGTACGTTACTCGCCCCTGGACTATCAGACAATACGCCGGATTTTCAACGGCTGAAGAGTCTAACGCTTTTTATAGAAGGAACCTGGAGGCGGGCCAAAAGGGCTTATCGGTTGCTTTTGATCTCCCAACTCACCGCGGATACGACTCTGATCACGAACGTGTAGTTGGAGATGTGGGAAAAGCAGGGGTTGCCATAGATTCCATTTTGGACATGAAGATTCTTTTCGACCGGATACCGCTTGATGAAATTTCGGTTTCAATGACAATGAACGGTGCGGTGCTTCCTATAATGGCCTTTTACATCGTAGCCGCCGAAGAACAGGGAGTCAGCCCGGAAAACTAAGCGGCACGATTCAAAACGATATATTAAAGGAATTTATGGTACGGAATACTTATATCTACCCACCAGAGCCCTCGATGCAGATCATAGCGGATATTTTTAAATACACTGCAGAAAAGATGCCGAAATTCAATTCAATAAGCGTAAGCGGCTACCATATGGAAGAGGCGGGCGCTTCATCCGACATAGAACTTGCCTACACTCTTGCAGACGGGCTTGAGTACATACGAACAGGCATTAAAACCGGAATGAATATTGATGATTTTGCCCCCCGTATCTCGTTTTTCTGGGGTATCGGGATGAACCATTTCATGGAAATAGCAAAAATGAGGGCAGCCCGTATGCTTTGGGCAAAGCTGGTAAAGCAGTTCGACCCTAAAAACCCTAAATCTCTGGCGCTGAGAACCCACTGTCAGACATCGGGCTGGAGCCTTACCGAGCAAGACCCCTTTAATAATGCGGTAAGAACGTGCGTTGAAGCACTTGCCGCAGCCCTTGGCGGCACACAGTCACTCCACACTAACGCTTTAGATGAGGCGATTGCCCTGCCTACCGATTTTTCAGCCCGCATTGCAAGAAATACTCAGATATATCTTCAAGAGGAAACAAACATATGCCGGTCCGTTGATCCCTGGGCAGGCTCATACTACGTCGAATACCTTACCGATAGAATCGCACACAGGGCATGGGATCTTATAAGTGAAGTTGAAGAGCTCGGGGGAATGGCAAAGGCCATAGACACGGGGATACCCAAAATGAGAATTGAAGAGGCCGCAGCCAGAAAGCAGGCCCGCATAGATTCCGGTCAGGACATCATAGTCGGCGTGAACAAATATCAGGTTGAAGAGCAAAACCAAATAGAGATATTAGAAGTTGATAATACGGCTGTAATGCACTCACAGATTGAGCGGCTTAAACAACTTAAAGAATCAAGAGACAACAAAGCTGTAAAGCTTGCGCTGGATGCTATTACCAAATGCGCCGAGTCGGGCTCTGGAAATCTTTTAGAGCTTGCTGTGGAAGCGGCTCGAAAAAGAGCGTCTCTCGGAGAGATCTCCTATGCGTGTGAGAAGGTGTTCGGCAGATATAAAGCTGTAATTCGTTCGATTTCGGGTGTATATTCTTCTGAAATGTCTCAAGATAAAGACTTTGTCAAAACAAGAGCGATGGCAGACGAATTTGCCGCACTCGAAGGAAGGCGCCCGAGAATCATGGTTGCGAAGATGGGCCAGGATGGGCATGACCGCGGAGCAAAGGTTATAGCTACCAGCTTTGCCGATCTTGGATTCGATGTGGATATAGGACCACTTTTTCAAACCCCTAAGGAAGCGGCAAAACAAGCCATTGAGAACGATGTCCACATAATTGGAATTTCAAGTCTTGCAGCCGGTCACAAGACGCTTGTACCAGATTTGGTAAGTGAGCTTAAAAAGCTAAACCGTGAGGATATTATGGTGGTTGCGGGCGGCGTTATTCCTAAACAAGATTATGATTTTTTATACGGCGCCGGCATTACAGCTATATTCGGACCTGGGACTGTTATTTCACAAGCTGCCGAGAAATTACTNAAAATATTGATTGACAATATGAAAGAAACAAATTAACAAAAGATTNTCTAACAAATCAAATCCGAGTACANATCTGAAAGACCCACAATGGGAAAGATAAAACGAAAAACCGAGCTNTCGTTTAAAGAGTATNCAGAAGGGATACTTCAAGGGGACCGCTCTGTGTTAAGTCAGGCNATTACTCTGGTAGAAAGCACCTTACCAAAACATAACGATCTGGCACAGAGGATTATTGCCCATTGTCTCCCTCACACAGGAAAATCAATTCGGNTCGGCATAACGGGGATCCCTGGTGTNGGGAAAAGCACATTCATAGAAACTTTTGGATTGTATCTAACTCAGGAGAAAAAAAGATCAGTTGCGGTATTAGCAATTGATCCAACGAGCGANCGCACAAAAGGAAGTATCTTAGGGGATAAGATAAGAATGGAGGAACTCTCACTCGAACCAAACGCATTTATACGCCCCTCCCCTACCGGAGGCTCATTGGGTGGTGTCGCCAAGAATACGCGTGAGAGCATACTGTTATGTGAGGCTGCGGGCTTTAATACGATAATCATTGAAACCGTAGGAGTAGGTCAATCAGAGGTTGCGGTAGATTCTATGGTTGATTTCTTCCTCTTACTTCTTCTTGCGGGAGCGGGGGATGAGATTCAGGGTATGAAAAGAGGGATCATGGAAATGGCTGACGCTGTGGCTATTACAAAAGCTGACGGGGAAAACATTGTCAAAGCCGAGCTGGCTAAAAGAGAGTTCGGAAACGCCATTCACTTGCTCCCGCCCAAAGAGAGCGGGTGGGTGCCTGAAATTACAACTTGTTCTTCCCTACAAAACAAGGGCATAAATGAAATCTGGGAAACAATCATTAAACACCAAGAGTTAATTGAACAAAGTGGAGAATTAGAAAAGAAAAGACAAAAGCAAGCAAGAAAGTGGATGCATGAAACAATATTATATGGATTAAAAGAAAATTTTTATTCCAATGAGCAAATAAAGAGCACTCTTCTCGAACTGGAAAAACAAGTGACCCAAGGCAAAAAAAGTCCATTTGCCGCAGCCGATGAACTTCTAAATACACACTTCAAGAATTCTTCTTAATTAAAATCTACCTGGACATATGAGTCCAAAACCGAAAAAATAGAGATATATGGAAAAAGCTGCAAAATATGAAATAGACTATATGAGGCAAGAAGACCTGGATGAGATAGTGGCGATAGAGAATGTCAGTTTCCCATCCCCGTGGCCAAAGCGCATATTCGAAAGAGAAATAGAGGCGCTAAATTCATATAAAAGAGTTATACGAATGTCCGGCATTGTAATAGCATATATAGTGACCTGGACAATTCACGATGAGGTACATATCTTAAACATCGCTGTACATCCCGATTTCAGGAAAGCGGGTTTAGGGGAAATGCTAATGAGACATTGTATACATTGTTCAAAAGATAACGGATTGAAGTATGCAATTTTAGAGGTTAGAGCATCAAACGTCGGGGCTATAAAACTTTACGAGAAAATCGGATTTAGGACAACGAGGCTAAGGAAGAAATACTATTCAGACAATGGTGAAGACGCTTATGTAATGATGTATGAATTAGAATCTTATGAGTCCTGATTTAATTACTACCCTCTTCTATCTACAATATACTCGGCTAACGAATCCAGGGAACTCTTATAAGGCGTGTCGGGAAGCAAAGATATAGCCTTTTTCGCTTTATCTATATAGTTCTCCGCCATGTCATTTGTTTTTTGAACGCCTTTATATCTTTCCACAACATCGCGGACAAAACTTAAATCATCCTCGGTAAAGACTTCCTCGCTTACGAGAATATCGTTTATCTTAGACCTCTCTGAGCTTGAAGCTTCTTGAATTGAGTAAAATAACGGAAGAGTCATCTTGCCCTCAATTAAATCCTGGCCAACTCCCTTTCCGAACTCTTCCTCAGTTGAAGAATAATCAAGCGCATCATCGGTTAGCTGAAACGCAATACCTATATTAAATCCATATTGTCCTACCGAGCGCTTTAGACCATCATCTACACCAGCCAGTATGGCGCCCACTGTCCCGCAGCTTTCTAAAAGCGAGGCGGTTTTATTTTCGATAATCCCAAAGCATACCTCTTGGGTAACTTCCAGCATATTATTAGCATTCATAACCTCAAGCACCTGACCTTCCGCTAATTTTGCCGCCGCGTCAGTTACCGCCTTAATAAGTTCCAGGTCACCGCATGACTGGATTAGTCCAAGTGCTTTGGCCAGCATAAAATCTCCAACCAGCACAGTAGCCTTATTTCCCCAGACAATATTTGACGATGGCTTGCCCCTTCTTAATTTTGCATCGTCCACCACATCATCATGAAGGAGGGTTGCGGTATGTATTAATTCCAGAGCGGCAGCAGAATATATCCTTTCCCTGCCTTCTAGACGACCACATGCGCCACTTGAAAGAAGGAGTACCGCAGGACGAAGCCTTTTCCCGCCGCTGCCGAGTAAATGTTTCGAGATCTCATATACAAGAGGGACAGGGGACTTGATATTAGCTTCAAGCTCATTCTCTACTTCTTCAAGGTCACTACTTATAATAGATAGAATATCGGGAAAACCCATTGCGGGTTTTAAGTTATCTGAACACCGGAGATAAGTCAAAACTAGCTAGTCAGATGGTAATTTAGCCAAATGTTATATAATCTATACTAAGAATCTGATCAGATTATCATCTAACCATATGGTTCCATTAAAACTCACTTTAAGAAATTTTCTAAGTTATGGTGACGACACCGCCACCCTTGATTTCAGAGACTTCGACATAGCCTGTCTTTCCGGAAAGAACGGCCACGGAAAATCGGCTCTTATAGATGCCCTGACCTGGGCCTTATGGGGAAAATGCAGGGTCAAGATAAAGGATGAAGTAATTAAAAGGGGCGCAAGCGAAGCAAGGGTAGAATTTGAGTTTGAATCTGAAAACAACATTTACAGAATAGTGAGATCGATTGAGAGAAAAAAGGGGGGATCCTCAACCTCAATTAACCTTAATATTCTTGATGGCGCAAGCGGTGTTTTTAAGCCTTTAGACGAGGGCGCCAAGACACAAAACACAATAGAAAAAATCCTTAAGATGGACTACAACTCATTTATATGCTCCTCGTTCATTCTCCAGGGAATGGCGGATGAATTCACAAAAAGAACTCCGTCGGAAAGAAAAGAAATTCTCTCAAAGATTCTCGAGCTAGATGAATATGAACTTATTACCAAGAAAGCGAGGGAACAATCTCAGAGCTCTAACATAGAATTAAACACACTTGAGAACGAAGAAAAACAATTAGAGGATGAGATTGCAGGAAAGGAATTATTTGAAGAAAAGCTCAAGCAGGCAAGAGTTGAAGAGAACAAATTATCAGCTCAGATAACAGAATTTGAGGTTGTACAGGGAGACCTTATAGCCCAAAATGAATCGATAAAAGCAAAGCTTGAGAACTTAGACAAGCTGATGAGCGATAACCAAGAGTGTGCCGAGAAATATCGAAGATTAGGATTGGAGCTTGAGCAATTACGAGATCTAATCCAAGAAGATAAAAAAATTGTCTCTAGAGAAAAAGAAATTCTCAAAGGATTTAAAGAATACGAAAATGTTTTAGTCAAAGAAAAAATCCTCTTAAAAAAGCAGCTTACCAAATCAAAATTGGAAACAGATTTAGAAAGCACTCAGAATCTGATCAACAGCGAAGAGGCAACAATAAGAAACGTATTAAACTCACTAGAGGCTAAAAGAGAAGAAATTGAAAAGATTCTAAAGACGGCACTGGAAACAACCTCTAGAGAAAAAGAAATTACTGCAGGATTTAAGAAGTTCACCCAACTTCAATCACTAGAGAAAGAGCTTGAAAAGAAAAGCCAATCCAGCCAGAAGTTAAATTCAAAAGAATCGGAAATCAGAAACAAAATTGAGCAGAAGAGAATTGAGCTTGAAGCCTCGGCAAGAGAACTCAAATTAAAATCCAGGGAGCTTGGGGCTAAATCTGAAAAGATAAATAGATTGAGTCAAGAAATCGGCAATTTAAAACTAGATTTAGAAAAGCAAAAGGAAACCCAGAGCAAATTGGATAGGGCAAATGACAATCTCAATAAATTGAGGGAAGATAAGAGCGCGCAAATTTCAGGGAAAGCCGAACTTGAGAAGAGAAAAGAAGAAGAGATAAAGAAATTAAGCGTTATAAGCTCCGAGACCAAAGACCCGCACTGTCCCTTATGCGAATCACCTCTAGCGCAAGAAGCAAAAAGGCACTAATCGAAAAGCTAGAGGGTGTAATATCCGATTTGGACAATCAGCTTATTCACACCAAAAAGTATATTAATAAATTGCAGTTAGAAGAAAAGTCTCTATCTCTCGAAATTAAGGAAACTCAATTCGAGACAAAAAGGATTGTAGCGCTCAACAAGGAACTTGGAGAAAAAGAGCAAAACCTCAAAGAAGCCAAACGGTACTCAAAAGAGCTTGAGGCAACCAATGCTCAACTCGAAATTCTTACAAAAAAGATAAAAGACCGGGAATATAATCAGGAATTCAGCAAAACACTAAATGAATTAAATCAAAAAAAATCAGAATTGGGTTATGATGCAGATAGCCATATGGAAGTTAAAAAAGAGCTTGAGAAATTTAGAGGATATGTAACCGAGAATGAAATCCTAAAGAATGATAAAATCAAAAAATCTCGATACGAAAAAGAAATAAAAGAGATTCAAACCAAACTAATACCCCTGATGAAGAAACTTGAACAAGGGAATTTTTCTCAAGAAAACAGGAAAAAAGCTCTCAATATTAAAACTGCATTAAAGGAGCTTTCATATGATGAGGATAAACACAAAGAATTAAGAGACGAGGCCAAAAAGCTAGAGCTATACTCCGGAGACAAAGAGAATCTTGATAAAGCGAAACTTGGGCTCAGCATTAGAGAAAAAGAGGAGAAAAAAATTACTCTTGAGCTAACCGACGAAAAGAAGAAATCAGAAGCAATTCAAAAAGAGCTTACTAAATTAGAAGAAATTAATTCCCGGAGCAAAGAAACAAAGCAAAAACTCGAATCAGCAACAGACAGAATAACCATATTGAAAAAGAACAAGAATGAAATTCTTACTGAAATCACCAGGAGCGAGAACCATCTTGAGAGGATTGAGAAACTATTAAATAAAAAGAAATTGGTCGGGGAAAATATCAAGAACATAAATCGGGATTTAGTTATATTTAAGGAACTCGTAAAGGCTTTCGGCAAGAATGGGCTCCAGGCGCTAATAATAGAAAACGCGATTCCCGAAATAGAAATTGAGGCAAACAAGATTCTGAGCAGACTTACAGAGGGCAGCATGGCGCTAAGTCTTGAAATGGTGAAGCCAACGCAAAAGGGTGGGGAGAAGGAGACCCTTGAGATTTATATTGGGGATTCATCAGGAACCAGAAGTTATGAAACTTTCTCCGGGGGAGAGGCATTTAGAATTGATTTTGCACTCAGAGTCGCAATCTCAAAATTTATTGCAAACCGCTCAGGCGCGCAACTGAGAACCTTAGTTGTTGACGAGGGGTTCGGCACCCAGGACAAAGATGGCTTGGACCAATTTGTTCAGGTAATTAATACGATAAAAGACGATTTTGACAAGATATTGGCAATTACCCATGTTGACGAATTAAAAGAGAGGTTTCCGGTAAGAATTGAAGTAACTAAAGAACCAGGAGTTGGCTCCAGCTTTGAAGTAATATATTCATAGCCGCAGTTTGCTAACATGAGAAAATGAATTGGATCGATATAACAGTTTATGTAATCATTATATTTTTCGTCCTTATAGGAATGACCAGGGGTCTTGTGAGGCAAGTCTTTTCTATTTCCGCCCTTGTTGGCGGAATTATAATTGGACTTATCTTTTATGATGTTTTTGCAGCAATATTCATTAAAGACAACCTGGTCCGAAACGAGTCAATCGCAAATGTCGGTGCTTTTTTAATTGTAGCGTTCATATCATATCTAATTATTCAGATACTCGGATGGCTGACGACAAAACTCATCGGCACACTTCATCTCAGCTGGCTTAATAGACTGGGGGGAGCAGTACTGGGAATCATAATAGGAGCTATAGCCGCATTACTGTTCACATCTTCTTTGACTCTCTTTATCTCGGAAAAAGACCCTGTATACACAAATTCTGTAACTATCCCTTATATAAATGAGACTTATGAGACGATAAAAAAGCAACTGCCCGAGGATTTGAGAGAAAGCTTGGTAAAATCAAGAGAACTTATTCGCGAAGAAGGATTAAAAGCCGCAATGAGGATTAAGGATTCGGATAAGATCAAAGAAATCCTTAATAATAAATAATTTGAGGCACTTATCCTGGCAACAAAGATAGAGCAATTTCCTTAATTTGAAAATTTTGGTAATATAGTCATTATGATAGGCGTTCAAACCTTAGACGAGTTTATTATAAGAAGGCAAACTGATTTCCCATATGCAACAGGGGAATTATCCAGACTGCTGCGCAACATCGCACTAGCTTCCAAGATTGTAAACCGAGAGGTAAACAAGGCAGGTCTTGTGGATATTCTTGGAACTACCGGGTTTACGAATGTGCAGGGTGAGGAAGTAAAAAAACTCGACATACTAGCCAACAAAACCTTTATAGCTTCACTTGAACTCGGCGGCCAGTGCTGTGGAGTAGCTTCGGAAGAAAATGAAGAATTCATTGCATTTGGGGATGAATCATCAAGAGGAGGGGCATACATAGTCGCCATTGACCCACTTGATGGATCATCCAACATCGATGTAAACGTCTCGGTTGGAACTATTTTTTCAATCTATAGAAGAGTCTCCTCAGCGGAAGGTCCATGCATAGCTGAGGACTTTCTTCAAAAGGGCAGCGAGCAAGCCGGAGCGGGATACGTTATATACGGCTCATCTACAATGTTAGTTTACACAACAGGGCACGGTGTAAACGGTTTTACTCTTGACCCTTCAATTGGGGAATTTTGTTTATCCCATCCTGATATGAACATCTCTCAAGACGGCAGAACCTACTCAGTGAACACCGGGAATTTCTATGACTTCCCTGAAGGTGTAAAAGGGTACATAAAATATTGCAAGGAAATAGGTCGGCAAACAAAATCACCCTATGCCGCACGGTACATAGGTTCAATGGTTGCGGATGTTCACAGAAATTTAATAACCGGAGGAATATATATTTACCCTTCTTTAAATGGGTTCCCAAATGGGAAATTAAGACTGGTCTATGAATGTAACCCCATGTCCTTTATAGTAGAGCAGGCAGGGGGTCTGGCAACAGATGGATCCAGACGCATTTTAGATATCGAGCCCCGGGAGCTTCACCAAAGAACTCCGATCTTCATTGGCTCAAGTAAGATGGTATTAAAAGCTAAGGAATTCTTAGAAAAAGGCGACAACGATTAACAATCAAACGCCACTATAAATCTCTACCTAATTTCATTATTCGCAAATTGATTCCAGCAAGACCCTATATATCATAACCGCCTCTAATCTTTACAATATTTGCCAGTTTTGAATACTTTATAGGGCTGATTAATATTTAGAATTCTCTCTTGACATTTTGATGTCAGAATGTAACTTTTCAAATAAGTCATTACTACGGGAGAAAACACATGAATACCGAACTTGAATTACTAATAAAAGATGAAGAATTTGATGACGAGGATGAGGAGTTAGACGACGAAGAAGAATTTGATGATGACGATTTCTTTGATGACGACGAAGANGATTGGGATGACGATGACGACGAAGATGATTGGGATGATGAAGAAGAGGAAAAAACAATCAATTAATGTTTGAGGGGAATATCCTAAACTTTTTAACCCTTTATAAAACCTGATTTAAACTACCTTAATTAAAACCTGATTAACAAAAAAAGCCCGAACTTCAAATAGCCTGTTATGTTAACAATTCATATGGAATTTCGGGCTGGAACTTCTTGTAAAACTGGTATCCGGGGCCGAATCGGGGCATTGCGGTTTTGCAGACCGCTGCCTTACCGCTTGGTTATACAGTTTTTGTATTAAATTCAATTAAAAATCTGAGATTTAACTCACCCACCTTAGTTATAATTAGCTGATGTCAGGAAATAAGACATTTGACGAATAAATTAGATAGAAAAGACCTAATTATTGGGATAAATTCTGGCATAGCAATTGCATTTGTTTGATATATTACAATAGGTTCAATGTATGTTATCATTGAATCTTGTAAGGATTACTATGGCACCTCAAAATAAAAATGAAGGATTTGTTAAGTCTTTAAGATTGGGGCCAATTTTATTCTGGTTAATAATATTATCAGTTCTTCTAATCTGGAATGGGCTCAACTTTTGGCCTAAGGCACCTTCCCAAGCTCCTATAACATACAGCGAATTTACGGAGCAGTTGAAAACTAATAATGTTAAAAGAGTCTATATTGACGGTGATAAAATCACGGGTGCTTTCGAGGCTCCAATCTTATGGCCCCCTGAGGGCGAAGAAGATCAGGCAGCTACCGAACCTCAAGTTTCATTCTTTCGTAAACAAACCAAGCTAGCTGAGTACAAAGAGTTCTCAACCGTTTTTCCGCAAGAAATTGGTGACCCCAATCTACTTTCTCTTCTGGAAAAACATGCTGTAAAGGTTGAAGTAAAATCCCTATCTAGCAATAAGTTTTTAACATTGATATTGAGCTGGCTACCATTAGCGTTGCTATTCATATTCTTTATATGGATGAGTAGTAATATAGCCGGAGGCAGAAACGGAGCTTTTAAGTTCGGTCAAAGCAAGCCTCGCCGTTATAGTGGGGACGAAACTAAAATAACATTTGACGATGTTGCCGGAGTTGAAGAGGCGAAAACCCAACTGCAACAAGAAGTTGATTTCCTACGCAACCCAAAAAAATATCATGACATAGGTGCGCGGATTCCAAGAGGGGTATTACTTATGGGGCCACCGGGTACGGGCAAAACTCTATTGGCAAAAGCTCTTGCTGGAGA
>JGI24023J19991_10001197_pt1 | contig 20212 bp, 18 predicted proteins | sample Cruoilmetagenom1_FD_19991 | JGI IMG/M metagenome (IMG submission 19991) | reverse complement strand
TTTCCGTTTACACCCTGGAGCGGCCCGTTAACTACCACAACCTCTTTTCCTCTGACAAAATACTGATACGGGTCGAACTCAACATTTTTGTCCAACAGAAGTCTTATCGTATCTATTTGTTGAGCAGGTACTGTCTCATAGCTTCCGCTTGTGCTCAGAATTTTTATGACACCTCTCGTATTCAAAATATTCAGTATGCTGTATGTATCTTTCTCTAATATCCTTACGAATATGTATCCGGGAAAAAGCGGAAGCTGAAGCTTTTTTCTTCTGTCTTTCCATTGAGTCAGAACTTCCCTCAAAGGTAGAAATGTCTCGATGCCCTTATTCAACAGCAAGGCGTTTACAGTTTTTTCATGCCTGACAATTGTGTAAACCGCGTACCACAATTTATCTGCTGAGGCATCGGTAACTTCGCCCGGATATATCACACCTTCATTTAGAGATGTGGGATTTCTTCTGTTTGCCGCTATATCCATTTAATCTCTTATGTCCTTTAGAATCCAACCCGTTTTAATCATTGTCTGAACACACAACTAATCCGTTCTTTTCAACCATTTTTCTTATAATTTCATTAATTTCATCAAATCCGGTGGATTTATCGAGAAAATGATCTGCCCCTTTCTCAAAGCATTTTTTTCTATACTGAGGGTATGGGAAGTTTGTGAGCATGATAACGTACGGGGCAGATTGCTCACTCTTCACTTGTTGTAGCACCTCTAATCCACTTGCTCCCTGCATCCGTATGTCCAGTATTAAAACCTCCGGCCTCAGCTTGCGGTAAGCTAAGAGTGCGTTCTCCGCATTTTCTGCCTGCTCCACAACACACACTCCCTTAATCACGTCAAGTAAATTCACCAATCTGTCACGAATAATCCTCGAATCATCCACCACCAGAATTTTCATTCGTCCCTCGTAACTGAGCACATACACCCAGACTAATACAACGGTCATAGATTTAAAATCAGACAACGTCTATTAATTGTGTAGGATTATGCAATTTTTTTTGTAGGGGTTTGACCTACAAACGGATGAGTCAAGCAAACAAAAAAGACAATTTTGGAAGATATTGGGAAACCGGGTTGTTAAGCTACAAATTCATACTCTATTGGGATGGTCTTGGATCCAGAAAAGGTGATTATACGAAAAGAATAAATACTCTACTGCGGGATTATAAATTCAGTGATATTAATTGTTGCCGGATAAATGTTGCCGAGTTATATTCAACAGAGTACAGATAAATACTCAACATATAATCAGATTATTCTTTATAGAATAGTTGATCAATTCAGCATTTGTCTTCATATTCATTTTTGTCAAAATACGGGCACGGTATGTGCTTATAGTTTTCTCGCTTAAATAAAGTTCATTGGATATTTCCTTTATTGTTTTGCCGTTGGCGATCATACACATGACTTGAAATTCGCGGTTGGACAGAGCTTTATCCGGGGGTGCATCAAAATCATCTGCCAGACCAAAAGCCAATTTTTCAGCGAGGGAAGAACTCACGTATTTACCCCTCGAATTTACTTTCCTAACAGCTTTAACGAGATCCTCGGGGGCGCTATCCTTGTTCAAATACCCGGAAGCGCCTTCCTTGAGAACTCTTACGGCGTATAAGTCCTCCGAGTACATACTTATAACCAACACATTAATTTCCGGAAATTCACTTTTCAATTGACGTAACACTTCCAATCCGCTTCTATCCGGCAATGATATATCGAGCAATAAAATATCAAATTCCGTATTACGAACTGACTCCAGAGCTTCCCGCGCGGTTCTCACCAGATCACTCACAAAAATGTCGGCTTCCTTTTCGAGAATTGATTTTAAACCCAATCCTACTACCGGATGGTCGTCAGCAATTAGAACCTTAATCATTGACATGCCTCGCCATAGGAACGGTGACTGAAATCTTTGTGCCCTTTTTGTGTTTACCTACTATCTTGGCATTCCCCCCGATAAGCAGAGCTCTTTCCTTCATTCCGAGCAGTCCCAGGGACTGCGGAGCAGAAATCTCTTTCATCGGAATCCCTATTCCATTATCCTCAACTTGAAGTATGTACTTGTTGCGGCGCTCTTTTATATTTACCTTTACAATAGTTGCTTGTGCATGGTGGGAAATATTAGTGAGGATCTCCTGAAAGATACGGAATAATGCAGTAGAGGACTCCCGATCAAAGGGGATATCCTCTACCTCAGAATTGAATATGCATTTAATGCCGGTCAGTTTTTCGAAATCCTGTGCCTGCCATTCGATTGCGGCAACTGTTCCCAGATCATCAAGAACCCCCGGTCTAAGCTCCATCGCTATCCTGCGAACGGCCTGAATATTAAAGTCAATGAGTGCCGACATCTTCTTCATTGTTTCAATAACCACATTAATTTGAGGCTTGTCACATATTTCGTTAATCTGTTTACTTAACGATTCGAGGTCTATTTTCAAACATACCATTGATTGACCCAATCCATCATGAACCTCACGCGATATTTTAGTTCTTTCTTCTTCCCGTACTGATTCCAGATGGTTTGTAAGTGCGCGCAACTGCTTATTTGAATTTCTGAGCTCTTTTCCCTTTTGCCTCTTCTCAGATACTTCTTTTCGCAATGAATCGTTAGCAATCATAAGTTGAGCGGTTCTTCTACTTATCTTTTTTTCCAGATATAAGATATCCTCTTTCATCTTAATCTGCTCTGCCTTGCGCTGGGTGATATCTTCGGCTGTTCCCTCATAAAACAGTACATTCCCGTCGCTTGATCTAACTGCGTAAATATTTTCTAAAACATATATTTCAGTGTCGCCCCGTTTATTCCATACGGATTCCAAGCCATTGATCTCCCCCTCTATCTCTATAGTCTCTTTAATTTTTTCCCAGGAAAGCTCAGATCTAAAGTTTTGGTTTTCAAACCCGTATACGGCTAATTCTTCAATAGAAGAAAAACCAAGCATTCTTATGAACGCCGGATTCGCATCTAAAATTTTGCCGCAGGAAGTAAACCTATATATGCCGGTCGACACATTTTCAATTAGGGACCTAAAGCGCTTTTCACTTTTTTGCAACTCTAGCGTTGTCCGCGCCAAGGTTTTTAAGCGCGACTTTAAGGAAGACGTATCAGAATCATTTTTATATATCTGTTTATGACGTAAAGAAGTAGACATTTCTATTCGACCCTTTAACACTTAAGCGTTAAAAATTAAAATGTATAACTTCCGCGTACATTTCTGAAAAATCTGAGGCTACCGACCCATAATATCCATTGTATTATTAATGAGTATTAATGTAAATTAGGCTTAAGTAGTATATATTATAATATTTTTGACTTACATTTCACCTTAACGCCGTACTAAAGCATTATGGCTCTCGCCATACTATAGTCTATCCATTCTTGGGTATTCTTATCTTGGTTGCCAGCCCCTTTGGAACGCAGCTTTTTTCATTTTGTCCACAGCTCTCGCACCTCATACAGTCCCCAATCTCAGCTTAATCAAAACTGTAGCTGCGAATTTTTATTAACTGGCATACTGTTTGCGATAAATAACATTATAAAGAATCGTGTTTTTTGGATACAGTATTATTTTTATCCCTATGTGCCGGCAGGCGGGTAAAATATCTATGACTATATACATATGCGTAAGATATTGCTTTATGATTGATATCAGAACAGACACTTAAGATATAATTTGCAATGAGGGTAAAGAGAAGGGCCTATGACTAAGAGCAAATTAAGTTTTACAGTGATTGGGGCACTAGTGATTATCGCGGCGCTTGCGGGCTTGTACATCTGGTGGGAGTATTACAGAGTACCTCCCCTACTCGGTATTGCGTCTGGCAACGGGCGTCTTGAAGCAACCGAAGTCGACATAGCCACTAAGTTTTATGGGAGAGTCTCAGAGATTCTTGTGGATGAAGGGGACGACGTCCAAGCCGGGCAAGTGGTGGCCCGGATGGATACCGAATCTCTCGAAGCCCAGTTAAGAGAGGCCAAGGCATCTGAAATCAGCGCGGAAAAACAGCGCAGCACCGCAATAGCAATTGTCGCTCAGCGTGAAAGCGAGTGTCAATTAGCTAAAAGAGACCTCCTTCGTTCAAAAAGGCTTTATGAAAACGGAAACATTTCACTTCAAAAACTCGATCAGGACAGAGCCAAGTTTGATGTAGCCGAAGCAATGTGCGATGCGGCAAGGGCAGACGTTGCCAATGCCGAAGCCGCAATTGACGCTGCGAAAGCTCAAACCGAAAGGCTTGAGGTCGATATTAGAGACAGTGTTCTAAAAACCCCCTTCAGCGGCCGTGTCCAGTACCGCCTGGCCGAACCCGGTGAAGTTATCTCCGCCGGCGGAAAAGTGCTTACTATAATCGACCTTTCAGATGTTTATATGACTGTATTCCTGCCTATGGAGGATGCGGGCATCCTGGCAATAGGCGCTGAGGGCAGGATAGTGCTTGACGCGGCTCCCGAGCTTGCAATTCCCGCCAAGGTGTCATTCGTCGCGTCTAAAGCTCAGTTCACGCCAAAAGAAGTTGAAACCGCCAAGGAGCGCCAGAAGCTGGTTTTCCGCGTGAAGGTCAGTATCACGCCTGAAACTGTAGAAAAATACGAGGCCTGGATAAAGCCCGGACTCCCGGGTGTGGCATTCGTCAGAGTCAACCCGAAAGCACAGTGGCCTGAAAATTTAGATCGGTATACCGGATATTAAAATGAGCGACTGCTCTAATGAGACAGGTCCTGTAGCCCGCCTCACCGCCGTATCGCAAATCTACGGCAAAACCAAAGCTTTAGATAATGTTAGCATTGAGATACCATCTGGATGTATGGCGGGGCTTATCGGCCCAGACGGTGTGGGCAAGTCCACAATGCTGGCGCTTATATCCGGGGTCCGCAAGATCCAAAAAGGCAAAGTAGAAGTCCTCGGATCAGACATGTCTGTGTCCTCGAACAGGGCCGCTATTTGTCCCGGTATAGCCTATATGCCCCAGGGCCTCGGAAAAAACCTTTACCCGACGCTTTCGGTTTACGATAATGTGGACTTTTTCGGCCGCCTTTACGGGCAGTCAAAAAAAGAGCGTGAGTGGAGAATCGAGGAGCTTCTCAGCGGCACAGGCCTCGCTCCGTTTTCCACGCGCCCCGCGGGGAAGCTCTCTGGCGGCATGAAGCAGAAACTCGGCCTTTGCTGCGCTCTTATTCACGACCCTACGCTCCTGATATTGGATGAGCCCACAACCGGTGTCGACCCCCTGTCACGGCGACAGTTCTGGGAGCTCATCGAACGTATTCGCCACAGACGCGAGGGTATGAGCGTAATAATAGCTACAGCATATATGGAGGAGGCCGAGGGTTTTGACTGGCTCATTGCCATGAATGACGGCAGGGTACTCGAAACCGGAAGTCCTGAAAAGCTAAGACAGCAAAACGGCTCCACCAGCCTTGAAGAGGCGTTTATACATCTCATGCCCGAGGATGAGAGCAAGTATTACAAAAAATTAGAAATTACTCCATACCATAATCACGACGGTGAAACAGCCATAGAAGCCAGGAATCTCACGAAGCGGTTCGGCAGCTTTACCGCCGTAGACGACGTAAGCTTCCGCATTGAGCAAGGCGAGATATTCGGTTTCCTGGGCTCTAACGGCTGCGGGAAAACGACGACGATGAAGATGCTCACAGGGCTTCTGCCGGTAACTGAAGGTGAAGCTTACTTGTTCGGGAAAAGCGTTGACGCAAGTGACCTGGAGATAAGAAAGCAGGTCGGTTATATGTCTCAGTCTTTTTCCCTGTATAACGAGCTTACCGTGAAGCAGAACCTCGAGCTTCACGCTCGCCTTTTTCATCTTTCCAAGGAATATATCCCGAAGCGGGTATCGGAGATGATTGATCGTTTCAGTCTTGAGGGAGCAGAAGATGAACTACCTGAAAAATTGCCACTCGGTATAAGGCAGCGGCTCTCACTTGCGGTCGCTCTCATCCACGCGCCCCGGATGCTGATTCTGGACGAGCCTACTTCAGGAGTCGACCCGATTGCGAGAGACGGTTTCTGGGAGCTTCTGATTAAGCTTTCAAGAGAGGACGGCGTAACCATATTTATCTCGACGCATTTCATGAACGAGGGTGAGTGGTGCGACCGAATATCCTTAATGCACGCAGGTAAAGTGCTCGCTCAGGGAAGCCCCCGGGAGCTAATAGAGAGCAAATCCTCCGTCAACCTGGAAGATACGTTTATAGCCTATCTTGAAGAGGCTGAGGGCAATATTTTACATGATGTCGATCAGGAAGCCTCTGAAAAAATAGCCTCTCACGACATCAACCATAAGGAAAGTCAGGGTATATTAAATTTCGGGCGTATGTGGGCATACGCGCGCCGCGAAGCAATGGAAATCAAGCACGACCCCATCCGGCTGGCATTCGCTATGTTCGGGCCCATTATATTAATGATAATATTCGGATACGGCATAACTTTCGATGTAGAAAACCTTCCCTACGCCGTGCTTGACCGTGACGGTACACCCGAGAGCAGGAGCTATCTCGAGAATTTTTCGGGATCACATTACTTCGAGGAGAAGGTACCCATTTACAGTCACGAAGAGTTGGAAAACAGGCTCAGGAGCGGCGAGCTCAGGCTCGCACTTGAAATACCCCCCGACTTTGGGAAAGACCTTAAGAGAGGGGCGGCCCCGGAGGTAGGCGTATGGCTCGATGGGGCAATGCCCTTCAGGGCTGAAACAAGCCGGGGGTATGTAGATGGCGTTCACCGGAGCTACCTTGAAGAGTATTCACGGGAGAATCCGGAGCAGACGCTCTCAACTTTACCTGTTAACCTGCAAACGCGCTTTCGCTACAACCAGGATTTTAAAAGCGTGTTCTCAATAATTCCCGGAACAATAATGACACTTCTCGCGTTTATTCCCGCAATGATGATGTCCCTTGGAGTTGTCCGGGAAAAAGAGCTCGGCACAATAACCAATTTTTACGCTACTCCCGTTACAAGACTCGAATTTCTACTGGGTAAGCAAGCCCCGTATGTGTTTTTGGCTATGGTCAATTTTTCCACCCTTGTGCTCCTATCCCTCTTTTTGTTTAAAGTCCCNGTAAAGGGAAGCTTTGCGGCGCTCACACTCGGCGCTCTCTTCTATGTCGTGGCTACTACGGGCTTCGGGATGATGGTTTCTACCTTGGTAAAGACTCAGATAGCCGCTATATTCGCAACCNCCATTATTACCATGACCCCGGCTATTAACTTTTCGGGTTACTTAGCTCCAGTATCGTCCCTGTCAGGCACTGGAAAAACAATAAGCCTCATCTTCCCATATGGATATTTTCAGCTTATCAGCATGGGGACTATCGCAAAAGCGCTCGACTTTAGTGATCTCGCGATTAACTATTTAGCGCTCATAATCATAATATTCGCATACCTAACCTTCGGCCTTTTACTACTGAAAGCTCAGGAGAGCTAACTATGTTGCAGAGAATAGATAACATTTTCAGACTGGGCATAAAAGAGCTTTTCAGCTTGCGCTACGATCTATTTCTGGTTTTCCTGATCGTGTATTTTCTTAGTTTCGGTGTCTATCAGGCATCCCAGAGTGGCGTTGACGTCGAAAACGCTGCTATCGCAATCGTAGATGAGGACAGGTCCACTCTCTCGGGTCGGATACATGACGCGTTGCTCGAGCCTTACTTTAAACCCCCCGATGTAATTTCTGTGAATGAGATTGATCTAGCTATGGATAACGGGCTATACAGTTTTGTTATAGACATCCCACCTGATTTCCAGGAGGATTTGCTTGCGCAAAGGAGACCCGATGTTCAGATAAACGTAGACGCAACGGCAATGAGCATCGCCGGCATGGGCGCCGGATATATACAAAACATTATATCGGACGAGATCGGGGAGTTTTTAAGATACAGTGATCAGGACCAAGCAGCAGATATCGTTATTAGGGCGAAGTTCAATCCCAACCTGGAATCCATATGGTTTCAAAGCGTGATGGAGATCATTAACAACATTGCGATACTGGCAATAATCCTCACAGGCGCCGCGGTTATAAGGGAGCGGGAGCACGGTACAATAGAGCACCTGCTGGCCATGCCTCTTAGACCCTTCGACATAATGCTTGCTAAGATTTGGGCAAACGGGCTTGTTATAATGGTTGCCGCAACTGCCTCACTGTATTTAGTCGTACAAATGCTGCTGAATGTGCCTATCGCAGGCTCAATACCCCTATTTCTCGTGGGTATGATGGCCTTTCTGTTCTCAGTAACCTCGCTCGGGATCTTTTTAGCGACTATCGCGCACTCCATGCCTCAGTTCGGTCTTTTGGCAATACCGGTTTTCTTAGCAATGATGATGCTCTCGGGCGTCTACACGCCAATGGATAGCATGCCTGCCATACTCAGGTACGTGATGTACTTTTCACCCTCTACACATTTTGTAAGCTACGCGCAGGCGGTACTGTTCCGTGATGCCGGGATAGATGTTGTGTGGCGTGATTTCATTTTGTTGGTTTTTACCGGATCACTCTTCTTTATTGCAGCATTACTAAGGTTTCGCAAAAGTATTACGGTTGAACAGTCCTGATAATCCGTACTTATTTATTCCTGATTCTCTCTTAATAAATCCATAAGATGCAGTTTATTACCAGATACCAGGAATGAGACGGTAGCGAGTTTTGGCGGTGTATTCTGTATATCCCGCAAGCTCATTCTTTAGAGTGTTGTCTTCAAGTAAGGTGCGGACAACGAGAATGAAATCTCCTATCAGTGCTGGTACAAGCGCCCAGAGCGATCCCAGCATCAGCGGGATAGCAAATGATGTCACAATAATCCCTGTGTAGCCGGGATGGCGCACGTATCTGTACGGCCCGTCTGTTATAACGTAATGGCCCCGGTCAGTTTGAATCCGCACGACAGCCGAGAAGAACTTGTTTGTGATAATTGCCCAGGACTGGAGGGCGCTTCCCATGAGAAATCCGAGAAAAGCCGCTATCTGAAGCCATATCGGGAAGGGAGGCGACCAATGGTAACGACCGGCGTCCAGACCCGCAACAAGAAACGTAGCCGGGAACAAAAAGACGACTGCGAGGCTGGCTATTACAATGTCCCACCTTTTAGCCCCAGGCCCTATATGACTACGTTCTTCTATTAATCCAGGATCAACGAAAATAACGCCTATTAAGATAATCGCCGTATAAATTATCAGAAACACCCACGCCGCCGTCCAGTCTAGTCGCCCTGCCGACAAAAAGAGAATGAGGGCTACAAATATTATATATACGACGAATCTGATATACGCTCTTAACATCATTTGTGTATTACCCCGCTTATATCAATTATCGGGATATTTTTAATAGCCAAAGAGTTATCCCCACTATAATCCTATAGCTTAAATCTCAGAATTCCCGCCATCTCTCTTATTCTCTTCTTAGATTCTTCCCCGCGGACAATCTCTATTTCCGCTTTTTGCCTAAAGGCTTCTTCAATTGCAAGGTCGGCCACATCGACAACGTAAAAGGGCTCGGCATCTTCGGGACAAAGCTCTTTATTCTCCTCCGTTAACAGCACTCCTGTTTCAGGACACACAAAACCGGTGACGCTGAAATCTTCTTGTACGAAGAGCACCCTTAACTGCCCCCTTGATAGAGCGCTTAATGTGGAGTCAACACCGTCTACAGTTAAACCCGTAGCGTGCTTTTCCTCAAACTCAGAGAGCAATTTTTCTTGCTCCTCAATTTTCTTAGACAGTAACGCCTCCAAAGCCGCATCCATCACCCGGTAAGGCTTAATCTTATCTATGTCAGCCGTAATGGTGCCTGCCATAATGTCCTTCAAATACGTGTGCAGATGCTGAGAGAATTCGGAAATATTCTTTTCCGTACCCCCTACGATCAGCCGCTTGAATTTATTTTCTTTGTAATACTCAAACACCTTGTCCGCGATGTACTTATAGTGCTGATGTATCTCGTTTTCAATTGTTCTTTGAAAGCTGTGCTCCCCATAGCTCTGTGTCATATTACCAGTACCCTCTCCCTGAGAAACTCTCTGTTTGAATGTGCCTTCTGGTGAGCTGAATTTCCTGGTCCTCGACGCTGCCGGATAGAAGTAATCCAGTATCTCATGTGCTCCTTCGGGGCTTAGTCTGAAAATTCTGGCCTTTTTTCTATCTACCAATACCGTAACGATATCACTGTATTCATCGTTTATTTTTATCAGCTGACCAAGAAGCGGCGTCCTGTCCACAACAAGCTGGTTACGGTATACCTCGGGGAGCTTAAATACCTCCCAACAATCTTCCCCGGATGATGAAAATATAGCTAAACCCCTGCATTCGGTGATATCGGCNGCTTTCTCCAAGTACCCTGTAATTTTAGCGAAATCTGAATCCATGGAGTCAAGTGCGGATTGACTTAATCCCCGTTTTGCGAGAGCTTGTCTCATATCTCTTACCAGGTTCTTTGCCGTCAATTTATACTTTAGATTCTGCCTGTCCTGAGGTCCCAATCTTAGGAAAAGAGATGTAACGGGACAGTCTTTATATTTATATTCTGAAAGGTTTTTTATTCTGTTGTTAAATTCCATGATTTTTCCCTCTCTTCAATGTATTCATCCGAGCCTGCGTCATATTTCCGCCTCGCTTATCACAGCTTATTCCTGCGTGTAAAGAGGCTCTGAAAAATGAATTGCCGTCGGTTTAACCAAATCCGCGTAATCCTTGTAGCCCATTCTAATGGCGTCTGTATGAGTGCCGGCGTTGAAAACTATTTCCTCATCATCAGATAAAGCCGATGCTGAATATACCGCCATACTGTATAAATTGCCGAACGGCGGCATCGCTCCAAGTTCACAGTCAGGAAATAAATTACGAAACTCATCCTCGTCCGCCAACCTGAGTCCCTGGACTCCTATATATTCTTCAAGATACTCAACGTCTATCATCCTCGAAGCCGGCAGTACCGCCATCACGTATCGATCCTCTGTTTTAAGAATCACGGTTTTGGCTATCTCCTTGCCTGAAATATGGACGGACTCGGCAAGCTCCTGTCCCGTATGGGAAGGGGAGTGAGCTATCAATATATATTTGATATTATTCTCATCCAGATATTTTTTTAACCTCTTCAAGATACTCATTTTTTAATACCTCCCATTCTGATTTTTCATACCCCGTTCTCAAGCATTCACATGTCTATTCGTGATGGTGCTTCTGAGCCTCTCCCACCATCGGAACAAAGCGCACAGGAGTCACCCTTTTTTCGTCTATACCCCCTTTAGTATGTGTAATGAGGATGAGCTCTTGAATATTCTCCCCAACAGGAATTACCATCCTTCCCTTTTCCTTGAGCTGCGCTTTTAACGGTTCGGGAATCTCAGGAGGCGCGGCGGTTACTACAATTGCATCATACGGAGCGTGCTCCTCCCATCCCTCATATCCGTCTCCGACTTTAAAGTGAATATTCTTATAGCCCAAGTCATCTAATACTGCTATAGCGCTACTTGAAAGAGGCTCTATTATTTCAATCGTATATACTTCGCAGCCCATCTCTGCAAGTATTGCGGACTGATAACCCGAGCCTGTGCCGATTTCAAGCACTCTATCCCCCTCGTTCAGGCTCAGGAGCTCTGTCATATAGGCGACTATATATGGCTGAGATATAGTCTGCCCCATCTCGATCGGAAGAGCGCAGTCAAGGTATGCCTGATGCCTGAAATCCTGGTGAACGAACNTATGCCTCGGGACTTTCAGCATAGCCTCTATTACCCGGGCTTCGCTAATCCCCCGCGAGACAATCTGAGACTCGACCATATCCCACCGCCTCTGGGAATACGCCCCGTCGTCCTTCTCAGCACTATGAACAGCGGCCATCAGCAAACACAATGAAACTGTTAAAATTAATAGCTCCATTTCAAGCCTCCTCTTAGGTCTAATACCTACTACCTCTTACTTACATATTTAAGGAGCAATTATAGTGCCAGGAGCTTTCGTTTATAGAGGAATCGGGTCAATATCACAATTACAGACAGATAACCGGTTAAATGTTCAATTTAGTACTCTAAACACCCCAATACTTGTATCAAATCCGGACCATTACTCCGTCGGTATATCTGACATCTGACATTATCTTTCATATTTTCTCTCACAAAGGATGCATAGCCTGAGCGCTCTTAAGTCTGCTTGTGTTACAATTTCTTACTGGTATATGTCTTGCAGGACTACTTATATATGAATACTGAGGAAAATATATTCCTAGGTCCGCTTACTGATACGCTGGCTCAGGACCGCGAAATAGAAATTGTCGAAAGAAAGGGCCTCGGGCATCCCGATACGATATGTGATCTCATTGCCGAGGATGCTTCGATAGCGCTCTGTAAATACTATATCGAAGAATTCGGCTCTATCATGCACCACAATGTGGATAAAGCGCTGCTGGTCGGGGGAGCGTCGGAGCCCTCGTATAACGGCGGCAAGATAGTAAAGCCCATAGAGATAACCATCGCGGGAAGGGCGGTAATGGAAAAGAATGGGAAAACCCTTCCCATAGAGCAAATAGCTAAAGATGCGGTCAAGGAGTCTGTGAGTAATAACATCCGCCACCTTGACGTCGAAGATCATATTAAAATCGATGTGAAGATCAGACCCGGGAGTAAAGACCTGATTGAGCTGTTTGAGCGTTTTGGCAGGGGTGATATCCCCCTATCGAACGATACGTCCATAGGGACCGGATTTTACCCTCTCGATACGCTTGAGAAAACCGTATTAAAAACCGAGAAAGCGCTGAATAATCCCGATACCAAAAGGGCTTACCCCTACATAGGCGAAGATATAAAGGTCATGGGACTGAGATTTAGAGAGAAAATAACCCTGACCGTGGCAATCGCTATCGTTGATAGATATGTAAGCTCGATAAGTGACTACGTACAGAAAATAAATGACGTTAAGGAACTTTTAGAAACCCGGGATTGGATCGGAGAGGGAGCGGAGCTAAAAATAAACGCTGCGGATGATTACGAGAGTGAAAGCGTATATCTCACCGTTTCAGGGACAAGCGCCGAGGGTGGAGACGACGGTCAGGTCGGCAGGGGAAACAGGGCAAGCGGATTGATCACACCCTACAGACCAATGACGCTAGAGGCAGTGGCCGGGAAAAACCCCGTTAGCCACGTAGGGAAAATCTACAACTTATTCGCAAATGAGCTGTGCCGCCTGATCGTTCAGGAAGGCTACGCTGAAGAAGCTTACTCTTATATAGTGTCCTGTATTGGGAAACCCATAAACGAGCCCATGGCGCTCGACATACAACTTAAAGGTCAAGACTACAACGAAGATGCCATAAGGCTTCTTACTGAAAAGATGCTCGACGAAATGCCCGTAATGTGGAATAGAGTGATTAATGGACAATTCCAAATAGCTTAGCAGAAATTGATTACATAGAACCGCTCTTACAGAAGCGGCCCCTCGTTTTCTATAATATTAGCCACATCGGCCATCTCTTTTCCCAAAAGTGTGATTATATCATCGAGCGTGATAATACCTTTGAGATTTCCATCTATGTCCACGACCGGGAACCTTCTGACAGCGCTCCTTCTTACCTGCTCGAGCGCTTCGAATAGTCCCATGTCGTCTCTCAGCGTTAAGACTATATTCTGTGTCATCACATCATCAATCGGCGTGATTGCGGGGTCGAGATTATTGTTTATAACCCTAAGCGCAATGTCCCTGTCCGTAACAATGCCGAATTTCCCTCTTTCCCTACCCACTATAATGTTCTGTACAACCACACTCCCAATGTTCTTCTCTTCCATAATCTTTGTTACGTCGCTTACCATAGTCTCGGGGCCCACGGTAACAACATCTTTTCTACACAGATTTCCTAAACTCATAACTGTTACCTCCTACCGCATAAATTTTTACTACAATGTATTTAGATAAAGTGCAAATGTCATGCCGTGGGAAAAATTACTGTAACATGCCTGCATTTATGTATATTAATTTTTTTCAATCTGAATGGCTGGAGATTATGTCAGAATATGATACACCCGGGGTTTAGTGGATCGTATTTTTCCACTACGGTCTTACTACAAGAGTCGNGCAGTGAGAGGACCTAACTATTTTTTCTGTGATGCTGCCCAGAATTAGCTTTTTAATTCCGCTTCTTGAGTGCATATTGATTACTATAAGATCAATATTTTTCGATGATGCATAGTCGGTTATGGCTATTGCTGGATTTACACCGTGGAGCACTTGTGTGCTAATCCTGAGTTCACTAGCATCTCCACCCCTGAGCCTGTGTTTGAGTTTTATTTCCTCGACTCTTTTGATAAGCTCTGCCTTAGTATGTTTAATGAGTTCGTTCAGAATGCTCGGCACCGCATAAATGTGGCGCGCAAGCCGTATGGAATATACAACATGTATTTTTGCATTCAGGGTAGTCGCTAAGTCGGCCGCATATTCAAGTGCATGACCTTTATGTTGAAACACATCGACCGGAACTAGAATATTTTTAATACTCGCTCTTTTCCTTTCACTCTTTTTAAAGGCAAAGACAGGTATTCTAGACTTTTTTAGCACTTTAAGCGTTGTGCTTCCTATAAGCATTTTATCTATAAGTCCGTGCCCCCGGGTTCCGATCACTACAAGGTCTGCTTTTTCTTTGTGAATAAAACTTACAATCTTGGATGCCGCCTCCCCTCTTAAAATTGTGCCAGTAAAACGAACGCCCTGAGACTTCAGCTTAGACTTCGTTGAAGTAAAATTAGCTTCAAATTCTTTCTTTTCAGTCTTGTCTAGATCGTTGAATAGCTCCTGCATTAGTTGGTAGAAATCAGAGGAAAGACTGTTAACTTTTTTCGTGCTTACATATACTCCCGATATCTCAGCGGAATATTCCTTGGCCAGATAAACCGCATATTTAAGAGCGTCTTCCGCTTCATTCGACCCGTCCGTTGCCCACACAATTTTCTTAATCTGCATAAAACAACACTCCCATGTACCTTCTTATTTGTATGTAAAAAAAGAGGTTTTTGAAATATTTCAGACGATTAGTTCCCATCATCTCAGCCCACACGTTGCACCGTATATTTAGTATTGTTGATAAAACCCGATAATGCTAGCTATTCAGATTTGCCGTTACCCCACTTCACCCGATTTTCTAAGTTGCCATAATGTAAGTATCGGACCTATAACCTCAAAGATAATAGTGCTTGCTATTACAATCGGTAGAATCTTGATTCCAAAAGCCGGCAATCGTTCAACTACTAGTAAAGCCATACCCACGGCAACTCCCGCTTGAGGTACTAAACACCATCCGATACCGCGGGTGATTACTTGAGGCGCTTTTGATATTTTCCCCCCGGCCAAGCCCCCGAGAACCTTCCCGATCAGTCTAGCAACAGTGTAAGCGGCCGCAACTCCGCCAATTACATAAAAGCTTTCTAACTCAAACTCATAGCCCGCTAAGAAAAAGAACAGCGCGAGGAACGGTTCGCTTATTCCTTTTATATCCCGAAACGGTTTAGTATGGTGTTTAGCTCTGTTGGCAACAACCGCTCCCAAAACCATAGAGCTAAGTAAAAATGAAACATTCAGGTAAAGTGCCAACCCTCCGCAGACAAAGACAAAACCGGCAGCTTCGAGTAGTGACGGCTCTCCTTTTCTAACCCTGCCCATAAGCCAAGCCATGGGCACTCCCAATATTACTCCCAGCAAGACAGCACCGAAAATTTCCCATAGTCCGTGAAGGAAATGCATTTCTGACATTGATCCATTAACAGATCCTTCCGCCAGGATAAGCATGATGCTAAACAAAATAATTCCCCACGCGTCATCGAGCGCCACAACCCCGAGCAGAGTATCGGAAAGCGGGCCCTTTGCCCTACTCTCTTGTACCAGATCGATGGTTGCCGCAGGAGCTGTAGCGGGCGCAATTCCTGCAAGAATAAGTGAAATTGCAAGCCCTGCTCCGGACATAAAAAGCACAGTAAATACGAAGAACGCAACCACCACTGTTTGTGCTGCGGAAATCCAAAGTACATCCCTTCCTGTAGACTTTAGATGCTTACCATAGAAGCGTTCACCTAATAAAAAACCAACCATGGCAAGAGCCATATGTGCTATAAAGGGGAACCATTCTTCAATACCTTTGGGAATTAGATCCAGTAAGTAAGGACCTGAGATAAGACCTAATAATAGCAAAAGAGTCACTCTCGGTACATGTGTACGTTTACCGACTATGTGTGCAGCATATCCGGTAAGGAGCAAAACCCCAATAATTAAAAGAACAAGAGATATGTCACTCATTATTAAGAGATTACAAAATACGTACTAAAAACTTAAGCCTCTTCCTCGAATTGATTCAATGCTTCCATGGCTTCGCATCCATAGACCATTGAAGGCCCACCGCCCATAAGTATTGCAACTCCGATAGTCTCGATTATCTCCTTTCGCGTTGCTCCCGCCTGCAGCGCATCATGCACGTGGTAGGAGATACAGCCATCACATCTCACGGCTATTCCAATACCTAGGGCTATGAGCTCTTTGGCTTTTGTATCCAGCGCAGCATCGGTTATAACCTCTTTATGCAGTTGACCAAAGCTTTTCATTGGACCGGGCAGCTCCGTTGAAAGTTTTTTCTGCATTTCTAATAAGGAGTTGTAACACTCCGGATAATTTTTTACCATTTCCAAGTTCTCCTTAAATTATTATTTCCCACTATTTAATATTTGCACTCAGTCACTGCTTTTTTGGTTTTGATTTATTGCCAAGCTCCTCCTCAATTTCTAATACCCTGAGCGTGGTTTTCATAACTGAGTCTGGGTTAAGTGAAATCGACTCTATCCCTTCCTTCACGAGAAACTCCGCGAATTCCGGGTAATCGCTTGGGGCCTGCCCGCAAATACCGCAGTGGCTTGCGTTGCGCTTTGCGCCTTCGATGGTCATAGAGATCATTTTCATCACTCCCGGGTCCCTTTCGTCAAAATCGTGCGCTATCAGCTCAGAGTCCCTGTCAACTCCCAGAGTAAGCTGTGTAAGGTCGTTTGAGCCTATGGAAAAACCATCAAAAAGCTCGCTGAACTCATCGATCAGGATTACGTTGTTTGGTATCTCGCACATCACGTAAACCTGAAGCCCGTTCTCGCCCCTTACGAGGCCGTTTACGGCCATTTCCTCCAAGACTTTTTTAGCCTCATCCACCCTTCTGCAAAACGGGATCATGAGCACCAAGTTTGTGAGCCCCATTTCCTCTCGCACTCTTTTCATGGCCTCGCATTCGAGCGCAAATCCTTCTCTGTACTTTTCATCGTAGTAACGTGAAGCTCCGCGAAAACCGATCATAGGGTTTTCCTCCTCGGGCTCAAAGTACTTTCCCCCGAGCAGGCTTGCGTACTCGTTTGTCTTGAAATCGCTCATACGGACTATTACGGGATTGGGATAAAACGCCGCCGCTATAGTTCCTACTCCCTCAGATAACCTATCGACGAAATAGGACTTTTTATCCTTGTAGCCGTAGGTCAGGTAGTAGATCTCATTCCTTGCCTTAGGGTCTGTGACTTTTTCGGGATATATAAGGGCCATGGGATGAATTTTAATGTAGCTTGTAATTATAAACTCCACTCGCGCAAGCCCCACTCCGTCATTCGGAATCATCGACAGTGAAAAAGCAAGCTCGGGGTTTGCCAGGTTCATCATTATCTTTGTTTTAGGACGCTTTAAATCTGTTAGAGTGACCCTATCCACATGAAAAGGAAGCTCACCCTCATATACCAAGCCCTTCTCACCCTGAGCGCAGCTTACCGTAACCAACATGCCGTCATCTATATTTTCCGTAGCGTTTTCCGCGCCCACAACAGCGGGTATTCCAAGCTCACGGCTTACTATGGCCGCGTGACATGTCCTCCCTCCCCTGTTTGTTACGATTGCTGACGCTGTTTTCATCACAGGCTCCCAATCGGGCGTGGTAGTGTTAGCCACTATAACCTCTCCGGGCTCAACCATAGAGAGACTCCCCGAGTCTCGTATCAGCCTGGCTTTACCGCTTGCAATCTTTTCTCCTACGCTTTTGCCTGAAGCAAGCACCTCCCCTTTTTCGTCCAGGCGGTAAGTCTCCAGAACGTCTCGGTCTTTTAACGCCTGTACGGTCTCGGGTCTTGCCTGAACTATAAACAGCTCTCCGGTGATACCGTCTTTGGCCCACTCTATATCCATCGGCCTCGGCTCCCCAGCCTTCTCTGTGTAATGATCCTCTATTGTAATTGCATACCCGGCTAGCCTGAGAAGGTCCTCATCTGAAACACAAAAGCGCCTCCTATCAATAGCCGACACTTCCACATTTCGGGTCAGCATCTTGGAGTCGCCGATTCCATAGACCATTTTAATCTTCTTCTGCCCCAGATTTTTTTTGATGATTGCGTTATGACCTTTCTTAAATGTAGGTTTAAAAACGTAATATTCATCAGGATTAACCGTTCCCTGAACTATGTTTTCACCGAGCCCGTAACATGCTGTGATCAGGACCACATCTCGGAAACCGGTATCCGTGTCCAGAGTGAATATCACTCCGCTCGTTGCCAGGTCCGAGCGAACCATCTTTTGTATGCCAACGGATAGCGCTACCTTAAAGTGGTCAAATCCATTATCGATACGGTAGGAAATTGCTCTATCGGTGAAGAGGGAGGCAAAACATTTAGAGCATGCTTCCCGAAGAGCGCTCTTCCCACTTATATTGAGATAGGTTTCCTGCTGTCCCGCAAATGAAGCCGTTGGCAGGTCCTCGGCAGTGGCTGAGGACCTTACGGCAACGTCGGTGTTAGCGCCATATTCCTCACACAGCTCATCGTACGCAGCTTCTATTGCCTGCCACAGATCATCCGGGATACCCGCGCCCAGGATCAAATCCCGGGCGTGCTTGCCGCGCTTCATCAGATCAGCCACATCGTTCTTATCAAGACCATGCATGGCATCCTTAAGCCCGCTTAACACACCGGGAGATTCCATTATCTTCTGGTAGCTCTTGGCTGTGATCGCGAAACCGTTTGGCACCTTTACACCCTCGGCCCCAAGTTCTCTATACATCTCCCCAAGTGAAGCGTTTTTACCGCCGACCAGGGGAATATCTTCAATGCCGATCTCTTCAAACCAGAGAATATATTTTGATTCTTTCGTCAAATGTGTCCTCCTTACTCACTTATACCGACAATGCTTATTTACAAACTATCGAGCCCATACTGTGTGTGCATATCTCGGTTGCGCCCGATTGGTATATATTAAGCGTGATCCAGGTTTCGGGAGGAAGATCGACTATGTCATCTTCAAAAATTACACGGAGCTCAATACCCGATTTTTTACCACCCGGGTGTCCAATGTCCGGAAGCTCTTTTCTCTCTTTCGCGTAAATAGATTTGATAATCCCGAATTTTGGGCTCTCCACAGGAGTCACTATAACACCCCCGCTCCCATTTTCCGAAACCAAATACGCTGTGAACTCATTGGGCCTTTCTTTATCAACTATCCCATGCGATTTGTTAAGCCTAACAACATGAACCTTCTCTGCATAGGAACGTACCGCTCCTAGCATAGAGAATAAAGCAAAAGCGAGTAATGCCGTTATCACAATATTTCTCATTTTTTCATCCCTCCTTACTGCAAATTTTAATGAATCTAATCAATATATTTGACCAAGCCTTTTGGTGTCTCTTATATCTATTGAGAGCAAGATTTGTACCATACTTAAGTCGGCAATAATGTAAGTTAAGAAGCTAGAAAACAGCTTACAAAGCTGTAAGTTGTACGATTATCATACATGTTTAATCAGACTTCTGACGTTAACATGCCAAGCCTGCTTCTGAAAGTGCCTTGATTATGAGCACCGTGGGAATTACTCTCTATAATAACGGGGTGATTCACATGAAAGTTGCCGTATTTAGCACCAAATCATATGACAGGGAATTCCTAGAGGCTGGGAATAGATTATATAATCACGAGCTCGTTTTTTTTGAACCGCCTCTTAATAGAGAAACCTGCTTACTAGCTTTGGGATTCGAAGGAGTCTGCGTATTTGTCAACGACATACTGGACAGCGAAGTCCTTAAGGCAATCAAGGAAGGGGGGACGGAGCTTGTAGCTCTCCGCTGTGCTGGCTTTAACAATGTAGATCTCGTAACAGCAGCAAAGCTCGGCATTACCGTCGTAAGAGTGCCTTCTTATTCCCCCCAGGCTGTGGCTGAGCAT
>JGI24023J19991_10001194_pt1 | contig 20246 bp, 25 predicted proteins | sample Cruoilmetagenom1_FD_19991 | JGI IMG/M metagenome (IMG submission 19991) | reverse complement strand
CCGTCCATGCCGTGGCCGGTATTGATCCGACCGATAATCTCTTCCTGCTCGATCTGTGGCGGGGTCAGACGGCCTCGGATGTCTGGATTGAGATGCTGTTGAACATGATGCAGCGGTGGAGCCCGATCGAGTGGGCCGAGGAGGCCGGGCAGATCAAGAAAAGCGTCGGGCCCTTCATCCACAAGAGAATGCAGGAGAGCCGAGTATATTGCTATCGACGGTCCTATCCCTCGGCAAAGGACAAGGCGACCCGAGCCCAGGCGATCCGGGGTCGGATGGCACAAGGCAAGGTCTATCTCCCACGGAAAGCGCCATGGATCGAAGATCTCAAATCCGAACTTCTGGTGTTCCCTGCGGGCATGAACGACGACCAGGTGGACGTCCTGTCCCTGTTCGGCCGGATGCTGGCCCGGATGGTCAAGGGGCAACGGGAGGATCAACCGCCGCCGCCGATCTCCACGCTCGAGGACGTGACCATGCAGAAGCTTTGGGAAGACCAGGGGCCGCAGCGGCAACGCTCGCGGATCGGGCGGTGATCCGGTGGGCTGGTGAGATCGTGGCGCAGTTGGAGATCAATCCCCGGGTCGGCGCCAAGCTTGTGCCGGTCGGTAGTTCACGCCGGACCATCACGCGGTTGAAGCGCGAGTTACGCCGGCACCGCCGGTATCTCATGGCTGGCGTGTTGCCACCCGGGCTAGGCCAGGGTTTCACCATCGAGGCAGAGGCATGAGCGAAATCTTCGATCCATACCGCATCCTCGACGTGCCGAAAGACGCAGCGGCGCCCGCTATCAAGGCGGCGTTCCGGGAGCGCAGCAAGGCAACGCACCCCGACGTGGGCGGCAACATCGAAGCATTCGTCGCGGTGCGCCGGGCCTACCTGGTTCTCTCCGATCCGGCGAAGCGCCTGCGCTATGACGAAACGGGCGCGGTCGACGACGATAGCGACCTGCGGTTCCACGGTTATGTGGCGTCCCTGCAGGCCAAGCTCTTCGAGGAAGTGATTGGCACCGGCCAGGCGTTCCGGAAGGACGTCGATATCGTCAAGGCCATGGTGAACTGTGCCGGAGAAGCGGCCGGTATGGTGGCCAAGGGATTGTCGGAGGCCAGGGAACACCGCGACCGGTTGCGGGCGTTGGCGGGCCGGATCAGCCGCAAGGAGGGCGACAACCTTTTCCGCGCCATCGTGGAGCGTAAGGCCACGGACGTCGAGACGCAGATCGCCGTGATGGAACGGGAGACCAAGGGCTTCGCGGCGGTGCTGGCGGAACTGGAAACCTACGAGTGCGTGACCGAGTTGGCCCAACACGTCTCGGTGTTCCACGGCCTGAGCACTACCACCAACATCTTTGGTTCGTACTAGGAGGCGATCTGACCATGCTGGAAAACATCCCGCTGGATATCCCGAGCCGCGCGCATCTGTCGTTCGAGGCGGTCGCCGCTGCGGCCCGGACCGTGACCGAGAACAGTGATGATATCAAAAACCTCGGCTTTCGAGGCGTCACGCTGTACCTCGATATCACGGCGGCCTCCGGCACGACGCCGACGCTGGATATCAAGCTGCAGACCAAAGACCCGGTGAGTGACGGCTACGTCGACATGCCGGGCGCGGCGTTTGCACAGAAGACCGGCGCCGGCTCCGACACCCTCACCGTGTACCCGGGCGTTGGCGAGACCGCGAACCGTTCGGTCAGCGATGTGTTGCCCGAAGACTGGCGCATCGTCTCGACCATCGGCGGCACGACGCCGAGCTTCACGTACTCGATTGGCGCGGTGTATCTGCGATGAGCAAGAAGCAGCCGCGAGAACGGCAGTGAGGTGAAGACCAGTGTCCAGTAGCCGACATCTGCACGGTCAAAACCACGGCGGCGGCGTTAGCCAAAATGTGTCGCTAACAGGCGGTGTGTTATCGCGCCGCCAGTTCTTCATCGCCTTAGCGGCCAGCGCTGCAGCGGCGGGGATGGGCTTGCCGATCGGCGTCGCAGTAGCAGGAACGCACAGCCCCGGCCGACTTGTCCTCAGTTGCGGGTATCACCGCGGCGACATTGACGAGCTATTCGGTATGGAGCCCGAGCATGATTGGGAGCCAAGCACGCGCCTCACAGAGCGCGAGCAAACCATGGCCCGGCTTATAGAGCAGCGCGTTGAATATCTGTTGTTGCCGCCATGGCAACGGGACGGCATGGCGTGATCACCCTCCGCACAGTGCAAAGCCTAGTTAAGACACTTTTCGGCGATCGACGTGTGAAGTTCGTCCGCGCCGAAACGCACTTAAACATGGATGCGATCGCCTTCATCGGTACTCGGGTTCCCCGGGGATTAGAAGGCCTTATCGAGCCGAGCAAGCCGTGTCTGGTCCGCGTGATCGTTACTGGCCTTGAACTCGTGGTGTACTCAAGCAGGAGAAAATTGAAGAAGGCGCTGCGCCGCCGAGTGCATGACGCAATCTATGCGGTGTTTCCCTGATGGCTGAGCCCACCGGCACCCAGGTCGAAACCACCAAGGACTTCGGCAAGGACACAGCATCCGTGGCCCGCCGCTGGCATGCGGAACTCAAGGCCTCGGAGAAATATTTCAGCGACCACATCAAGCGCGCCGACAAGGCGGTCAAACGGTTCCGCGACGACGAGGACGACACCGGCCGGCGCGACGACAGCGACCGTTTCAACGTCTTCTGGTCGACAATCAAGACGCTCCAGCCGCTGGTCTATGCCCGGCCCCCGAAGGTGGAGACCGAGCGCAAGTTCAAGGACCCCGACCCGGTCGCCCGCGCCGCGGCGCAACTGATCGAGCGCACACTCGGGAACATCGTTGATGTGGATCCCTTCGAGGAAGCCATGGAGGCGGCTCGAGACGACTACCTGTTGGCCGGTCGTGGTCAAACCTGGTGGCGGTATATTCCGACCTTTGGCGAGCCGGAGAAGGGAGACGACGGCAAGGAGTTCAACCCCGTGGTGGCCGAGCGGGCCGAGCCCGAATTCGTCCACTATAGGGACTTTCGACATACCCCGGTGCCGCTGTGGGGTAAGGTCACCTGGGTGGCCCGCCGGGTTCTGATGACCCGTGACGCCCTGGTGGACCGGTTCGGAGATATCGGCAAGGAGGTTAATCTCAACCAGCGCACGCCTGGACTTACCGACGATGAAGCCAGCCAGTACGGCGATGTCTTCCAACGCGCCGCCGTGTGGGAGATATGGGACAAGACCAAACGCGAGGTGGTGTGGGTCGCCGAAGGCTTTCTTGACAAGACGCTCGATACCAAGGCCGACCCCTTGGGCCTCGAGGGCTTCTTTCCGTGTCCCAAGCCGCTCTACGCGAACTCAACGCCCAACACCACGGTGCCGGTCCCGGATCATCACCAGTGGCGCCATCAACTGGGCCAGCTTGATTCGATCTCAGAGCGCATCTCGCTGCTGACCGAGGCCATCGCGGTGCGCGGTGTCTACAATTCACTGATCGGCGAAAGCATCCAGGACCTGCTGTCGAGCCGGGCCGAGAACCGCCTGATCCCGGTCGACAATTGGGCCCAGTTGCAGGAGACCGGCGGGCTCAAGGGCAACGTGGATTTTCTGCCGCTCGAGCAATTGGTGTCCGCTCTTGGCGTGCTGCGGGCCGAGCGTGACCGTTTGAAACAGGACTTCTACGAGGTCAGCGGTGTTGCGGACATCATGCGCGGTGCCAGCGACCCAAAGGAGACCTTCGGGGCCCAGCGCATCAAGGCGCGCTTCGGCTCCGTCCGGGTCGAGGACCGGCAGGCCAAGATGCAAAGCTTCGTGCGGGCTAATCTACGCATAGCCGCCGAGATAGCCGGCGAGCACTTCACCCCCGAGACCATCGAGTCCATGTCGAACTGGTTGCAATCCAAGCAGGGCGACGAGAAAACGTTTGCCGCGGCGCTGGAGTTGCTCAAGAGCGACAAGCTCCGGGGCTTCCGCATCGATGTCGAAACCGACAGCACCGTGGCGCCGGACCGAGCGGCCGAGCAACAGGCCAGGGTGGCTTTCTTGACCGCCGTCACGCCGTTCCTGGAGCGGGCCGTGCCGGCCGCCAAGGAAAACCCAGCGCTTGGCCGACTCTTGTCCGAGATGCTGATGTTCAGCGTTCGCGGTTTCTCGACCGGACGGCAGCTTGAAACGGTCTTCGAGCAGGCGTTGTCCGATATGGAGAAAGCCAGCGATGACGGACCGTCACCCGAGCAGCAAGCCACAGCGGCGAAGGCCCAGGCCGATATCAAGTCCATCGAGGCGCGTATCGAGAACGACCGGGCCAAGCTAGAGATAGAAGCGGCCCGTCTCGACATGGAACGCCGCCAGATGGACGGCTCGGCTGACGGCGACATGGCCCGGCAACTGGAAGACCGCCAAGTCGATATCGACCAGCGGAAAGCCGAACTAAACCAACGGCAACAGGAGATCGACAACAAGCGGGTCGACATGGAAGCCGCCCGATCCATCGAGATGCTGAAGCTGGTTGTCGATGGCGCCTTTAATACGGAACAGCTAGACGAAGCTCAGGGTCGAACCAGTCAGGGCGTCGAAACCGTTCGACAAATCGTCGCGCAGCTCGGAGCGGGGCCTGCTCAGCACAATGAGGCGATGCTGCAAGCGCTGGCACAGCTTGCCCAGGCCATGCAGGCAATGGCGGCAGCGTCCACCGCGCCGCGGCGCTTGGTGCGTGACGCAAGCGGGCAGATTGTCGCTTCTGAAATCGTGGTGCAGTAGGGGGATCTCATGCCTATTCGCATCGTCCTGTGTCCAGTCACGGGCGGATCGTAAATGACCGCGCTTACCACCTACAACAAGACCGATGTAACACAACGTACCACGACCTCGACGTCTGCCGCAGAGGTCACGCAATACACGGTTGCCTGGAGCGATTTGACTACCGCCGGGTTTGCCAATGGCGACGATGTCATCGTTCTCGTCCGCTGGTCTGTCGGCGGGGCCAGCACGACGACCAACTCGTTGTCCGATTTCCGCATCGGCTCGACATTCGCCGGCGCCACCGTGCAGTCGTCCAACCGTACCGAGCCGGATAGCTCTAATGCAGGTCGTGGTGCTCGGGAGTTTGTATGGCTCGATCGGATCACACTGGCGACCAACGACAACTTCTACATCGCGCTTTCCTCAGCAGCGGCGGGCACGGCGCGGGCGGATAACTTCTCGATCTTGGTTCTTAAGCTGGACGACTTGGCAGCCGGAGACTTCCGCTACGCTGAGGATACATCCAGCGGCGATGCCCCCGATTACGGGTCGGAGGCCGATGGAGCGTCCGTTACCCTGCCGTCAGGCGGCGGCGATGATTGGCTTGTTATCGCTACGGCTGATTGGCTAGTCGACAGCGTTACCGACGCGATGCGCCAGCAACTTAGCCTTGGCGGCACGGTTGCCATGATAAACCAGTGGGAGGGAGAGGACCTCGCGGAAACATGGTCGATTGGCTCCGTGGGGTATCTGGCGGCGGCATCGGCGAGCGCGGTCTGCAAACTGCAGTACGCGGCGGAAGGCGGAAACACCCATGACTACACCCGCTCGGCGATCTTCGCCCTGCGGATGGATGCTTTCGAGGCTCATATCGGGAGCCAGGACGGCACCGATGTTAATCTACCAACGACCGCAGATGTTTTTGTCGAGACGAACACAGTCGATTTGGTACTCTCCGCGACCCGCGACGTGGTGTATTTCGCCCAGTCCATGTTTCAGGTCAACCATGTGCAGACCTCACCCTACAGCCGGGTCCAGGAGAACAACACGGACATCATCGCGTGGACCGACTTAGGCTCCGGCCTGCGCGGAACCACAGATATCGTCCCTCAAACACGCTTCGCCGTGGCGTCCATGACTAGCGGCACCAAGACTATCGACGAGGACAGCGCGACTGACTTTGCCAACGCATTGTTCCCGGTGGCGGTTGACCACGCCCTGGTTGCGTTCACGACGGAGCTTGCGGCTGCTGGTGGCGGCCGCGTCATGAGCAGCTTGGCCGGGCCGGGAGGTCTGGCAGGGGCAGGTGGAATAGCAGGTGTGGGCGGAGGGCTGGCGGGATGACGGATTTCCAAGTCGGCGATACCCTGCATTTCCTCTTCACCACGCGTGCTTTCGCGACGGGTGTCCCAACTGTGCTGGCCGGTACACCGGTGCTCTCGGCTTACGAAGATGCTTCGCTGACCCAGATTACAGCGGGTGTCTCGCTTGGCGTCGATCATGATTCGGTGGTGGGTCTCAATCTCGCGACCATCGTGGCCACGGGGGCCAATGGCTTCGAGACCGGCAAGAACTATTCCATCGTTATCACCACGGGTACGGTGGGCGGTGTCTCGGTCGTCGGTGAGGTTGTGGAGTCGTTCTCGCTAGGCCGCAGTGCAGCCGCACAGGACTTAGCGAACGGCACAGATGGTCTCGGCGCACTTAAGGCATTGATCGACACTATCGATGATTTCCTCGATACCGAGATTGCCGCCATCCTGGTGGACACCGGTACCACGCTTCAAGCAGAATTGGATGCCATTCAAGCGGCGGTGATTACCAACGCGGCAGGGGATGACATAGCCGCCGATATCATTGCCCTGAAAGCAGAGACTGCGGCGATTGTTGCAGACTCTGATGAGCTTCAAGGTGACTGGGCCGACGGCGGGCGGCTTGACCTTTTGATAGACGCTATCAAGGCCGTCACTGATTTGCTAAATGCTGCCGATTCGGAGCCAACGGGCGTGCCGGCTGCCAATGAGACGCCGCTTGTTAAGCTCGCCTATCTCTTCATGGCGCTGCGCAACAAGGTCCTCGTAAGTGCGACGAAGAAGCAATTCTTCGACGACGGCGGAACGGTCGAATGGGAGAAGGACCTGGCTGACGACGGCACCGACTACACCGAGAGCGAAGCGAACATCCCGTAATGGCCATAGACAGCGCCGAGAAGCGCCGGAGCGCGGCAGGTGTCGGCTTCTTCGTAGTTGGGCCCGGCGTTACACCGAACGCGTCACAAGACGGTGAATGGCGGCAGCAGTCGTGCTGGGGCTACTCCGGGATTGCCGTAGGCGGGGCAATCTCCCCCCCGGCGACACTGGGCGAGGCCGGCGGTATCTGGCCCAGTCCGGCAGAGGATAGCCGATCACACCGCCGTTCCAAGGAATGGCGCAAAAAGGCGGCCGAGGCCGAGGCACTTCGAGCCAAGATGCGGGAGATTTGGGAATACGGCACCGAGGGCCGCCCGCCCGAGGCATTGGAGGCGCAGGACCTTGATGCCTTGGAGGCACCGCCGCCGGCACCGCCCGGCCTCACCGAGGAGCAGCAGCGCCAATACGCCGCCCTGGCCAATGAATTGACGGCGCTCATTGCCAAGATCGGAGGTATTGGCCCGGCGGCCGAAGCCGAGCGGATCAGGCAAATTCGCGACGACGAAGAGGCCGCAACCCTGCTGCTGCTCCACTGATCCCAGCCCATCCCCAACGGATTGTGAGACTTCGCGTGTAAATTAGTGCCGAAAAGGGAGTAGGCCGTGCGCGAACGCTTCGTTTGGGACAAAGAACAGCACAAATTCGTACCCGCCGAGGCGTACTACGCCGCCCAGGCCGCCCAGCTCCACGGCCGTGGCCCGATGATTATGACCGACATCTCCCCGTACCGCTCCGCCGTGACCAACGAGGTGATCGGCGGCCGTCGTCAGCACCGGGATCATTTGCGCAAACACGATCTCGTCGAGGTCGGCAACGAGCGCCCGGTCACGGGATCGAAGCCCCAGGCGACACCGGTCGCGTCCGACATCAAGGACGCAATCGAGCAAGTTGCTGCGGGCAACGCCGGGCCGCCGGACGAAACAGTCAATCAGGACGAATTTAGGATGCTGGCATGACCGAGCCCGCGATCCAGACCGACTCTATGCCCGCCGTGGAAAGCGGCCACAACGACATCGTGGCGGACTTGCGCTCAGCCATGGAACCCGAACCCGCCGGCGGTGCATCGGAGCTCGCTCCAACGCCTGAGCCGGGCGCTGACCCATCGCCCAGCCCAGAGCCTGTTGCGGAACCTCCTGCCTCGACTCAGCCGGAGCCGTCGGCGGGCCCGGTTCGAGACGGCAAGGGCCGGTTCACCAAGGCCGGTGGAGACCCGGCTGAACCGGCAGCCACCGATCCCGCCGCGCCCGAAGACCCGGCAGCGGCAACGGAGCCAGCAGCAGCGGCCGCAGACCCGGCCGATCCGGTACTCGGACCGCTGGAGCCGCCCCCGCATTGGCCGCTCGACCAGCAGAAGCTCTTCCGCGAGCAACCGGAAGCGGTTCAGAAATGGATGACGGAGCGAGACCGGGAGACCGCGAAGGCCTTCACTGAGAAAACCGAGGCCGTGGCAGAGCAGCGCCGCCGGTACGAAGGCCTGGACCAAGTTATCGGGCCACGCGAGCAGGCTATCAAGATGCAGGGCATGTCGGTGCCTCAGTACGTCGATCATCTCCTGGCCCTGAGCGATTATGCCAACAATGATCCGGGGGCCTTTATCTCCTGGTTCGCCAAGGAGCGCGGCTTTGATCTCGGCACGTTAACCGGCGCGATGCCGGCGCCGGGCGCTGATCCAACAGTCGTCCATGGCGCGGACCCGGCAACGGCGCTGGACCCGGAGGTCAGCCAGGTGTTGGCCTCCCACGTCGCGCCCATCGTTGCCCCCTTGTTGGAGCAGGTCAAAACCCTCCAGGGCCAGATCCAGGGCATGACCGCGGCCGACACCCAGGCCCGGGCGACCAGCGGTCAGCAGACTGTCGAACAATTTCAAGCCGCGACCGATGAGTCCGGCGTATCGAAACACCCGTACTTCGCCGAGGTGCGGGCAGTGATGGCCGATCTAATGGAGAAAGGCCACGCAGCCGACATGGAGTCGGCCTACGACATGGCCGTATATGCCAATCCCGTGACCCGTTCAAAGCTTGAGGCAGCCCGTGAAGCAGCGGCGGCTCGCAAGCGACAGAACGAGGCCGCGGCAAAGGCAGTGGCAGCCCAAAGGGCGGGATCGTCAGTCACCGGGACACCGGCCGGACACGGCGAGCGCCAACCTGCGGACAGCGTGTTGGATGAAGTCAGACAGGTGTGGAACGGCCATGCCTGATCAACACAAATCCCCAGGAGTGACAAATGGCATCCCCGAATATTTCGGAGGTGGCGAGCACCACACTGCGCAATCGCTCGAAGAAGCTCGCCGATAACGTCTCCAACAACACAGCCCTTCTCTACCGGCTGAGAGAGCGCGGCAAACGCCGTCCATTCTCGGGCGGCCGTACCATCCTGGAGGAGATCGCCTACCAGGAAACCGGGACCTACAAGCGGTATTCCGGCTACGACAATGTGAATATCGCGGCCTCGGACGTGTTCACCGCGGCGGAATTCGAGATCAAGCAGGCCGCCGTGGCGGTCACCATGTCCGGTCTCGAAGAGTTGCAGAACGCGGGCGACGATCAGGTCATCGATCTATTGGCCGGTCGTATCGAGAACGCCGAGCGGACGATGATGAACAACATCTCGTCCGACTGCTACTCGAACGGCACCGCCGACTCCGGCAAGCAGATCGGGGGCTTGCAGCTCCTGGTCGGTGACGCCGGCACCGGCACGGTGGGCGGAATCAACAGCACCACCTGGACGTTCTGGCAGAACCAGTTCTACGACTTCTCTGCCAACAGCGTGACCCCGGGTCCGTCGACGATCCAGACCGCCATGAACACGCTGTACCTCAACTGCTCGCGTAACCGGGATCACCCGGACCTGATCGTCGCGGATAACACGTACTTCCGCTACTACTGGGAATCGCTGCAGGCGATCCAGCGCGTCACCAATGCGAAGCTCGGAGAGGCAGGGTTCGAGAACCTGCGCTTCATGGGCGCCGACGTGGTGTTCGACGGTGGCCTCGGCGGCAACGCCCCGGCCAGCCACATGTACTTCCTGAACTGCGATTACCTGTCGTACCGGCCGCACGCCCGGCGCGACATGGTGCCGTTGAACCCGGATAGATATGCAACAAATCAGGATGCTATGGTCAAGCTCATCGGTTGGGCGGGGAACATGACGGCCCGCAATCGCTCATTGCAAGGAGTAATTGTTGCCTGACGTGATTGTCGCATAAGGCGGAGTTTTCGCTTAAACTGTTGTCTCCTAAACAAGGGGATAGCATATGCGGAAAATACACCGGCTCGATTTGACAGGGCAAGGTTTCGGCAAATGGATTGTGCTAGGGCGATCACACAGGAACGAACGAGGAGAAGTGTTTTGGTTGTGTCGATGCGAATGCGGCACCAAGCGAACGGTAAGGGCAGGGTACTTGCGCTCCGGCAGGAGCACATCGTGCGGTTGTCTCCATCTCGCTGCCGTTACGACGCACGGGATGACCAAGACACGGACCTTCAAATCCTGGGAATCGATGAAGCAACGATGCCTCAACCCCAAAGCGCCAGACTACTCGCGGTACGGCGAGCGGGGCATCAAGATTCACAAGCCATGGATCTCGGATTTCGCGAAATTCCTTGCCGATATGGGCGAGCGCCCCGAGGGAACTACGCTAGATCGCAAAGAGGTGAACGGGAACTACGAGCCCGGAAACTGCCGTTGGGCAACTGCATCAATGCAACAGCGCAACAAAACCTCGACATCGATGATCCGCTTCAAAGGCCGTTCGCAAAGCCTGGCCGATTGGGCGGAGGAAACCAGTATCCCGGCCAAAATCATTCGATGGCGTTTGAACAAGGGCTGGCAAGTCGCGGCCGCTTTAACCAAACCCAAGCGGCCTAAGAAGCGATGACCGAGCCGATGCCACCAAAGGAGTGAAAGAACCATGACTTACGCGATCACAGAGCACACGATCGGTATGCAGGCTATCGCAGATACCGACACTGTGCAGAACCACCCGCTCGGCACCGTCGTTCGTGCCGAGGACCCGACCTACGGGGCTGGCGAGTTTATCTACTTGCTCGGCCTTGCCTCCACGGCCATCGGTGAGTGGGTGACCTACAACACGGACGACGGCTCGACAGCGCTATTGGCGGCCAACGCTATCGGTCCGGTTGCGGTGGCCATGTCGGCCAATATTGCCAGCCAGTACGGCTGGTATCAGATCCAAGGTAAGGCCGTGGGCCTGTGTCTGGCTGGCTTCGTCGACAATGCCAACGTCTACGCCACCGCCACGGCGGGCAGCATTGATGACGCCGTCGTCGCCGGCGACCGTGTGAAGCGGGCCAAGGGCGCATCGGCGATCGGAACGCCGGCGGCGGGACAGGCGGAGTTTGAAATCGATCGTCCGTTCATGGACGACGCGGTAGCCGCCTAACTCGCGTAACAGAATGGCGGGGGCTTCGGTCCCCGCCATCAACTTGGAGAGAATCATGAGCCAAATTGTCGAAGGACAGTTTCACCGTGGCCCACTAGCAGGGATCCCGGCGCTAGAACCCGGCGGTCAGATGCCGACCCAGGCCCATTCCCTGGTGCCAAGGTTCTACACCCTACCGGTGCGCGTCAAACAAGGGGCGGACGGCTTTGCGTTTCACGATGTGGAGTACGTCGAAATTCTCCTGGCCGGAGACATGAAGTCGGCCCCGGTGCAGAAGGTAACCGACCAGCATCGGTCGATGTATCCGGAGGCCTATGAGGCCTTCAAGCGGGGCGAAACCGTGGCGGCCAGCGGTACGCCGCTGGAGCAATGGCCCGTTTTCACGGCCCGCCCGGCCGCCATCCAGGCGCTCAAGATGTACAACATCTTCACCGTCGAGGCCTTGGCGGAGTTAAGCGACAACGGACTGTCGCAACTCCACGGCGCGGCATTCGGGTCCATCGGTTTTGACCCGCGCACCCTGCGCGACATGGCCCAGGCCTACGTGGAGTCCCGCAAGACCTCCGAACCCCAGGAGCGCCTGGCTGAGAAAAACCAGGAGCTCGAGGCGAGCGTTCTGCGGCTGGAGAACCTGATCGCCCAGATGCAGGGCCAGATGGAAGCCAACGCGGTAGCGGCGGGCTCGACACCATCTTCCGAGACGACCGCAGCGCCGGCACCGGTTCAGCCAACGCCGGGTCGCTCGGCGAAGAAGAAGGATTAGGAGCCATGTCCAAGGTTGATTTTTATCGCGATCACCGGGGCATCGTGCTGGTTCGCGTGGTAGCGGCCCCCGGCCAGACCGAGGCGGTCGGCAAGGCCGATGATGCGGCGCAAAAACGATACCCGGCGGAATACGCCCGGTTCGTGGCTTCCGAGGCCAGAAAGGACCGCGCCGCCCCGGAAGCCGCCGATGTCACCGAGGCCACCGATGACACAGAGCCGGGAGAGCAGCCAAGCGACGCTGTTCCGCCGGACTCACCACCGCCACCGCCGACGGGCGGGGGAGTTGTCGGCAATGTCCTTAGATCTGTGGGCATTGGTAACCAAGCCAAACCAGAAACGGCCGATGCGACCGATCCCGAGCATGCGGAAACGGAAAACGAGCCGGAGGCTTCCGAAGATCACACCGGCACGGAAGCGCCCGCCGAGCAGGCAAGCTAGTCATCGGATTAACGCCCGAGGAGAATCTCTATGGCGGATGTCAACAGTCTCGTAGCGCTAGGAATGCCGGCCAACGTCGCCGCGGCCGTGGTCGCGAACGACGGTGCGGATGTGCTGTTGGCGCTTGGTGTGCCGATCGGCTTGGCCGATGTGATCGTGGCGGACGGCTCTGTCGAGCGCCTCATGGCAATGGGCATGCCGGCGGACCTAGCGGTCGATGTCAACGCGGTCATCATTGCGTGAATAACGGAACTTAGGCGGCGGCTTGGCCAAAGGAGAATAAAATGCCCTCAGTAAATAACCTCATGGGTCTAGGAATGCCGGCTAAGTGGGCCGTGTCGGTAGCCAGAGTACCGGATAGCACAGCAGTGGCCGCCTTGACCGACAATACTGGTGGCACCGGCTCCGATACCCTCGCTGCGGCCACCAACACGGACACATTGACGGATAGCTCCGGCGGCACCGCGGACGACACCATTAGCCCGATGATAGCGGGGGGCACGGGCGCGGCGGCTGGCGGTTGGGACACTGCCGCGAACCGCGACACCTCCATTGCGAACATCGACAACAACTTCAAAGAGGTTGCGGACCAGCTCGCCACCCAGAATGCGCTGAACACGGTGCTCATAAATGCTTTGTCCTCTCTCTCCGACAAGGTGAATGAGCTACGTACCCAATTGGTCAGTGCTGGGATCGCCACTTAACGAGGTGAACCAGTGACGCTGCTCTCGATTTGCACCGACGCCATCGAAGAAATCGGCGAATACCAAGCGCCCGGCACGATCGTGGGCAACACTGATCCTGCGGCGTGCCAACTTCTTGCGTTGGCCAAGCGGGAGTTAAAAAACCTTGCCAGATGCTACCCGTGGAAGGTTCTGACTGCCGAGCAGACGTTCACGATGACAACCGGACAGTCAGTGCAGACCGGGGCCATCCCGTCGGATTTCTGGTGCTTCAAGAACTTCACCTGGTGGGATCGCACCAACGAGTGGCGGCTGCGCGGCCCCTCTACGTCGAACCAGTGGCAGGTTCTCCGGTCCGGTATCGTGCAGCAGACGCCGCGTAAATGGATCCGGGTCCGCGGCTCCGATTTGTTGGCCCACCCGAATCCCGACACCGCCGATACAGTGGCGTTCGAGTACGTGTCGAAGAACCTGGTCGACAGCGACGGTGACGGTGCGGCCGACGCCCTTACCTGGGCGGCCGATACCGACACATCGGTGCTGGATGAAGACCTCCTCACCATGGGCGTGCACTGGCGCTATCTGCGCGCCAAGGGACTGCCCTATGCGGACGAGAAAACGGAGTACGACGACGAGGTCGCCCTGACCAAAGCCCGCGATGGCGGCCATGGCCCGGTGTCGCTCTCCGGACGGCGCACGCCGTATCTGCTCGATGTCGATAACGTCCCGGACAGTGGTTTCGGGGGGTAATGTCGTGGGACTTGTTGCCCCCAGATATCGCGCGGCCGTGGCCCGGCAGAGGCAAGGTGTCCGCACCAGAGTTGTGTCCCATCCGGCACCGGTCGGCGGCATCAACACGCGCGATATCCGCGACGCCCTACCCGAGACGGATGCCGAGGACTTGGTCAATTGGATCGCCGATACCCATGGCCTGGTGGTCCGGCCGGGATATGCGTCTCATGCCACCGGTGTCGGCGCTGGTGATGTCGAAACCTTGGCCGCATTGGAGAGCGCATCGTCTCAAAAGCTGCTCGCCGGTGGTGGGGGGAAAATCTACGACGCTAGTTCCTCCGGTGCGGCAACCGATCTAACACCCAGCAAGTCCTACGCATCCAACCGTTGGCAGACCCATAATTTCACCGGACGGATGTTCGGGTGTAACGGCAACGACGCGCCGTGGGACTACGATGGTACGACGTTCCAAGACACTTCCTGGACCGGCCCGGCCGACATCACCAAACTGACGGCGGTTTGGAGCCATGTGAGCCGGCTGTGGTTCGCCCTAGACGGCAGCGCCAACGCCTACTATGCCGGTGCCGGGGCGGTAACCGGCGCGCTTGCCGCGTTCGATCTCAGCCAAATTGCCAATAAGGGCGGTTACCTCGTGGCCGGTGGCGCCTGGTCGCGCGATGGCGGTGCTGGATTAGAGGACATGCAGGTCTTTGTCATGTCCACCGGTGAGATCATCGTTTATCAGGGCACGGACCCGGGCACGGCCTCGGCCTGGGTCAAGGTCGGCTCCTACGAAGGCGCCCCACCGATTGGCCGGCGCTGCGTAACGAAGGTCGGCGGCGATCTAGCCATTCTTACCGAGGCGGGTTATCTGCCGGTCTCGCTGATCATGCAGGGCTGGACCATCGATGCGATTATCCAAAACACCATGTGGGGCAAGATTGCCCAGTCTGTCCGTGACCTAGCGGTGCAGCACAGAACAACATGGGGCTGGCAGGCTGGGCGGGTTTTCCCGAATGGCCGCATGTACTTCAACTATCCGGAATCAACCACGCTGTTCCGCCAGCACTGCTTGAACCTGCAGCGCGGAGCATGGACCCGGTTTATTGATCTGCCGGCACGGTGTTGGGAGTACCACAACGGGGGAATTTACTTCGGTTCCGCCGGCGGCATCGTCTACCAGCACACAGGTGTTAACGACAACGGCTCTGACATTAATCTCGATGTGTCCGGGCCATTCACCTACCTGGGCAGTCGCGGCTCCAAGAAGCATGTAACGGCGGTGCGCACGGTCATGGCCATAGAGGGCACCTTGACCGGCGGCATTGCGCTCAACGCCGATTTTTCGGCCCGCAACATTAGCCCGGGCTCGCTTTCTTTGGCCGGCCAGTCGGTGGGCAGCGCCTGGGACGAAGACGATTGGGATGTGGCGGATTGGGCCAGTCGCGCGCAATCGCGTCCGAAGTGGATCGGCGCTACGGCGATCGGCCGCAACATAGGGTTCCGGGGGAATTTCTCTACCGCTGCCTCGCTGACCTGGTATTCGATCGATTACTTGATCAAGCAAGGCGGTGCGCGATGAAGCTCGTGATCGGAGACGCCTATACCCAGATGACGCTCGGTCAATGGTTGCTCGACAGGCTTCCTCACCTCGAGCCCGTGCCGAACTTCCGGGCGATCGGCATAGCGGATGGCAGCGGGGCACTTGTTGCCGTTGCTGGGTACTACAACTACTCGGAGCGTTACCGGTCGATAGAAATGGCCTTTGCGACCGAGACACCAAAATGGGCGACGCGCGGCGCGGTCCATGCCTTGCTGGCGTATCCGTTCGTGCAATGCGGATGCGCTCGGGCGACATTAATTATCCCGTCCCGAAACAAAAGAGCGCGGCGTTTCGTCGAGCGGTTGGGCTTCGTGCTCGAGGGCAAGGCTCGCCAGGCGTTCCTCGACGACGACGCGATGATCTACGGCATGCTGGCCGCCGAGGCTCAGCGCTGGCTGACCAGACCGGGTGGCCGAAACGAAAGGGCGGCAGCATGATGATATATCGTTCAGACGCACGGCACCGCCGCTATGCCGGAACTGGGCAGGGCAGAGACGAGCGCCGCTTTAAGAAAGGCGGCGGTTCGGCGGCGCCCACGCCGGACCCGGTAGCCCTGACAGCCGCTCAAGGCGCGGCCAACAAGGAAGCGGTGCTGGAATCAGCCAAAGTCTCGCAGATCAATGAGATCACGCCGTTCGGCACCTCACGCTACGTCGGCGATATCGGCGACCCGAGCCGCACGCGCATCACAGAACTGCCCGAAGACCAGCAGGCGTTGGTGGACCTGCAGCGGCGTCTCGGTCTAACCCTGGGCGGTCCGGCCATGTCCCGGGCGCTGGAGATTGGCGAGCAGCCGTCCTTCAACCTTGAGGGCCTCCGGGAGTTACCCGGCACCGAGGACTTGGAGGGAGCCGCCCAGCCCGTTGAGGACGCGACGTTTGGCCGCATCATGGGCATGGTCCGGCCGCAACTCGATCGAGCCCGGCATGACATGACAAACGATCTGACGGTGCGCGGTCTGCCGGTCGGCGGCGAGGCCTGGAACCGGTCGCTGGAGGAGTTTGGCGAAAGGGAGGACGAGACCAGCCTCAAGGCCGCTCAAGAGGCCGTGCGGTCCGGCCGGGCCGAGCAGTCCAGGCTCTTCGGCATTGCCTCGGCGGATCGGCAGCAGGGTATCTCGGACCGGCTCCTCGAGCGCTCCCAGCCGATCAACGAGATCAGCGCCTACATGCAGGGTACACCGGCCATGCCGTTGCCGAATTTCGGGCCGACCGCGAATTACGCCGTGGCGCCGCCCGATATCATTAGTGCCTACGGGCTCCAGCAGAACGCCGGGAATGCCAATGCGAACCGAAGCGCCGGCGGCCAGCAGGCCGCCATGGGTGCTATCGCGGGCCTCGGCGGCGCAGCCATAACCGCGTTCTGACATGACCGAGACCAAGCACAAGACCCCGCCGTTCGATACCGAGGCCGCTGAGCCGCCGGAACCGGGGCAGACATGTCTCTGGAGATCCCCGCACACCGGGACCTGTCATGACCGCGCCATACTGCAATTCTCCGGCGGCAAGGATTCGCTTGCCGTTCTCTATCTGGCCCGGCCTTGGCTCGACAAGATAGAGGTGCATTTCGCCAACCCGGGCGCTTGGCTACCCGATACCGTGGATCTGGTCGAGCGCACCTGCGAAAAGCTCGGCGTCGATCTCAAATTGATATCTCCGCCGATGCCGATAGACCAATTTCACGAACTGCGCGGGTTGCCGCTCGACGTGGTGCCGGAGTGGTACGGAGCCGAGATGGCCCGTTTCCTCGAAGAGCCGCGGGAGACCTTGATCCAGACGTCGCTGAATTGCTGTCTCGAGATGGTTTTGAAGCCGCTGCATCATGCGGTGATGCGCAGCGATATCCGCCTTCTCTTGCGCGGGACCAAGCGATGCGACGAGAGAGTTGGCATCGGGCCCGGGACTGTGGACGGCGACGGTATTGAGTACGCCTTTCCAATTTGGGAATGGTCCGATGACGATGTGCTGGAATATCTCAAGGGTGAGGGGGCGGAGATCCCCCGCCAGTACCTGAATGGTGCGAACGACGGCATCGATTGCTGGTTCTGCACCGGTCATCTGCGCACCGACTATGCGGCGGACCGGATGCGGTACTTGGCCAAGACCTACCCGGAGTTCATGCCGGAAATTAGGCGCCGGGCCGAAATGTTGAAGCGTATTTTGACGGACGAGACCGAGCGGACAGTCTCGATCCTCGATATGGCGCTGGAAGTGCCGCGAGACAGGAAAGCAAGTTAGGAGAGCGTCGTGTCGATATTCAACAAATTCACCAAGGCAGCCCTCGACCCGGGGAATCTCAGCGGGCTCTTCGATCAGAACGAGGACGTCGCCCCACTCGCCTACCCCACCGCCAGCCCCCCGCCAAAGCCGTTGGACGACGCCGGGCGGGAAGATATTCTGCGCGTGCTGCGCTCTCAGGGACATTCGCAGATGGTCCCCGGGTCCGATCCGCTCGACGTAGAGGCCCTCGGGTTTCGTCCGGATGTGATCGCTGCTTTGCGGGGCACGAGTATCAATCCAGTTGGGCCAGTAGCCCCGCGACAGTTGCCGCCGCAGTGGGGTCAGATCGCGGGGCAACCGCAAGTTCAGGCACCACAGCCGGCAGCGACCGCACCCGCGGCGAGAGCGCAACGACCGTTGGATAATTGGAATCTGACCGGAGGCGCAAGGTGAACGATCAGCCGCTCGATCGAGATAGGAGGCGCTAACCAATGCCAGTTCAAACCATGTACCAGCCCGGCGCCCAGGGTGCGGCACCCGTGGCAGCACCCGTCATCGCGCCGAAAGTTGACCCGGCGGCACGCCGCGAGATCATTAAGGCCCTGGCCAACAGCAATGCAGGCGCACCGGTCCGCCACCCGCTGCAAATAGCCTCACGGCTCGCTCAGGCCGCAGCACTTCGCTACAACATGGACAAGGCTAGTGAGGCCGAGGCGGCGCAAAAGGACTCAATGGCAAATTTCTACGCCGATGCGTTGCGGCCTCGCGGCGAGGACCCGGGCGTCTCCGGCCCGGCCCGGGGGGTCTTCGAGCAGGGTGAGGCTGGGCAGAACGCCGAACGGCAGTCCATGGTCGAGGCGTTGCGGAACAGTCCAGAGATGATGAAGGCCGCTCAGGGACAGTACTTCAAGCAAGAATTCCCCGACCCGGTGGCGCCCGAGACGTACGGCCAGCCGACCGCCGGTGTTGGGCCGGATGGCAAGCCGGCGTTCTTCCGTGCCGGTAACCGGGGCGGCACCCAACCGGTGACGGGCTATGCCCCGCCGCCCAAGGAACCGAAAGCACTGGTGCCCGGTCGAGATATACCGTACCCGAAGGATGTGGCGGACCAGAGGTTGGCACTTCGAAAGGCGGGCGCCATGAATGTCGATGTCGGGCAGAGCGAATACGGGACGATCCCGCCTGGGTATCAGCTAGAGAGAGATGACCAGGGAAATCTCAGCATGTCGCTTATTACTGGCGGACCGGCCGATATTGAGGCGGCAGAAGCTGCCGCGCAGGATGAAGCCAGAGTGGCTCAGCAAAACGTTTACGCCGATGTGGTCACTACCGACATCGACCGCATCTTTGACACCATGAAGGACGCCGATCTTCCAACGACAGGATTGGGTGGGTCCTTTTTGTCGAATGTTCCCGGCACCGCCGCGCACGATGTCAGCAAAATGCTCGACACCGTTAAGGCCAATGCCGGTTTCGACCGATTGCAGGAGATGCGCAACAACTCAAAGACTGGGGGAGCCCTGGGCCAGGTATCCGAATTTGAGAATAGGCTCTTGCAGGCGACCATTGGCAACATGGAACAGTCTCAAACAAAGGAGCAATTCCTGTTCAATCTCACTCGGGTTAAGAAGATTTATTCCGATGTGATCAACAAGGGCATTAAGCCCGGCGATTTGTCCGGCGGTGAGTATGGAGCGCCAGCCTTGGGGCAGGGCCCGGCGGTCGGGTCCGTAGAAGGCGGTTACACATTCATGGGCGGCGATCCGAGCAAGCCCGACAGTTGGTGGAAGGCCGAGTAATGCAGAAGCCCTGGGAGAGCTACAAGGCCTCCGGCGACGATAGCCCGTGGTCGAAATATGATGCGCCAAACACCTCCAAGTCCCAAGTAGCCGAGAAGCAGGAAAGGCCGGGACCTATCGAGACGGCCTATAACGGCGTGAACGATTTTTTCAGATCGATGGCAAGCGGTGCATCATTTGGGCTGGCGGACGAGTTTGCGGCCACGATGAACACCGGTTTGCAGGGGTTGTCTGGCGGAAGTAAAAATCCAAAATATGCGCGCTCGGTCAAAGAATTCGCGACCGGTATGGCTAATTTCAAAGGCACTGGTCAGCAGTACGACGAAGAAAGATATTCTAAAAATCTTGCCGCCGAGCGCGCAAGAGACGCCGATATATCACCGTACGTTGCCGTTCCCGGCGAGGTCGCTGGCGCCGTTCTCACGGGCTCTGGGCTGGCCAAGGGAGGCATGTCTCTGCTCAAGGGCGCAAAGGCCATCTTACCGTCGCTGGTCAGCCGTGGCGCTGCTGAGGGCGCTGCGTATGGCGCCGCCCATGGCTTCGGTCGCGGTGAGGGCGCCCGCGGGCGTTTGCAGGATGCGGCCAAAGGCGCGGTCTTGGGCGGCGCTACTGGGGCGGTGACCGGAGCGGTCGCCAGGGCATTGACCGGGAGCCCGGCCAGCGCCGCCAAGAGTGTGAAAGACAAAGCGACGCAAGCCTACAAGACCGCCGATG
>JGI24023J19991_10001193_pt1 | contig 20246 bp, 23 predicted proteins | sample Cruoilmetagenom1_FD_19991 | JGI IMG/M metagenome (IMG submission 19991) | reverse complement strand
AAAACAGAAGATTCTAAAAAGCTAAACTATTTAGATGGGCCGGCGATTATTATTAGCGCATCTGGTATGATGACCGGAGGCAGAATTGTTCACCATCTGATAAATCACATAGAGGATCGTAGGAATACTATTTTAGTTGTAGGTTTTTGTGCTCCGCATACATTGGGAGCCAAGATAAGACGTGGTGATAAGAAAGTAAGGATTTTTGGTGTTGAAAGAAAAGTTAATGCAAAGGTTAAAATTATGGATTCCTATAGCGCGCATGGTGATCAAAATGAAATGCTAGATTACCTTTCTAATCTAGACAGGGATAAGCTCAAGAAAATTTTTCTTGTTCATGGGGACTTAGATCGTCAAGAAAAATTCAGAGAGGCGCTCAAATTAGAAGGTTTTAATAATATAGAAATTCCTGAGCTCAGAAATAAATATGAATTAACTTCCGAGACCTAGTTCAATACAGACCATTCATTATTGCAGTGCACTCTGATGGAAGTTTCTTTTGAACGCTATGGCCGCTTTTCTTCCGTTTCTTTATACTCCCGTCTGCTCTAAACCACGAATTGAGATCTGAGCCACAACCATCTCCTGACGCCTCAATAGGTTTTTGAGATTCGCACAGTGAGTTTCCTTGAGGGCACTTTAATCGGACATGAAAATGCCCGTCATGTCCGTACCAAGGCCTCACCTTGCCTAGCCATATCTCTCTAGGATAAATTGCGCAGAGTCTCCTTTTAATTACAGGGTTAATAAAAATTCTGTCTACCCGAGCATCAGATGCCGCCATTTTGAGAATTTCCCCGTGTACGTCGTCCCACTTAAATTTATCCACTCTCATTTGGTCATCTGTAAGAATAGACTGAGGGTGTATATGCTCTCTTTCGGTCGTTGTTAGACTACGGTTTTTAGCAACAGGATGCTGCCACAAAAGAATATCTGCATCAAGACCTATCTGGTGGCTACTATGGTCGTCCAGTATCGGGCCTCCGGTCTGTTGTGATATATCTGCTATTAAAAGGATGCCGTTAAGTTTTTTTTCTACTTTCTTGCTTAGTGATTCAATGTAAGAGATAGTTTCAGGATTGCCGAAGTAACGTCCTCTACTGGGTCTTATAATCTGATAACCTTCTCCATCATCACTAAGTGCTGCAGAGTTTCTTATACAACCTGCAGTATAAGAACCAATTGATTCTGAAATGCTAAGTTCACTGGCTGTTGTCTTAGCACTGTATTGAATCATTACCGGTGAAAAGACTGTTATAAAAAGAATAACTAGTTTCATATCTGATTTGATTATTTTAGCATCAAAAAGTTTGAATCCAAGTCCAACCTGGTCTGAAAATTGTTTTTCAAAGATATAATCAACTAAATGGTTGACAATCATGATGGTCTGAGTTATTATCAATTTTATGGTTGAAAAAAATGCACAGTCTATGGACAGAGTTTTTTATGCTTTATCAAATAGGACGCGTAGAAATATTATTCTCGAACTCACGAAAAAGGATTTAACCGTAAACGAGATTGCCGAAAAATATGATATGACTCTTCAGGGTGTTTCAAAGCATATACATGTATTAGTAAAATCAGGACTTGTTTCCCAGACAAAGAAGGGTAGGACGAAGTACTGTAAATTTAATTATGAACATTTGAGCAGAATCTCTGAATTGCTAGAGCAGTATAGAGCATTTTGGGAAAGAAGGCTGGATGCTTTAGATGAATACTTTGAAAAGCGTAAGAAGGAGGACTAATACAAGATGAGTAATAGCACTGTAGTGGTTAAGAAAGTTATTAATGCGGGCAGGGAAGAACTATTTGAGGCATTCACAAATCCCGATATTATGAGTAAATGGTTTTATCCTGAAGAAGATATGTCTGCGGAAGTAACCAATACTTTTCATGTTGGGGGCGGCTATACATTAAAAATGCATGGGAAAAATGGTGTTACTTATACCCATGTCGGAGAATATAAAGAAATTGTTTCTCCTGAAAAACTTGTCTTTACTTGGAACTCTGACTTTGTTCAAGACACAGTGGTTACTGTAACTTTTAGCCAGATGGATTCCGGCACTGAGGTAACAGTCACCCACGACTTAATGCCTTCTGAAGAAATGGCTGAAAATCATAGAGGTGGTTGGAATGGTTGTTTGAACAGGTTAGAAAGTACTATGGTTGGTTAGAAAAATAGATTAAGATTTTAATGAAATTCAATATTCAGGAGGTGTATTATGTATAGATTTTTAAGGTATTCAGCTTTAACAGTTTGTTTAATATTTACTGCGATTAGTTTCGCTGTTGCTGATCCTAGCAAAGAGCATAATATGGATTATATGAAGCCCTACACTGGCTCTGCTGAGTTTGAAAAGATGAAATCCTTATCAGGCACGTGGACAGGTACAGGTATGATGCACGGTAAGGAAACCCCTATGACAGTCGAGTATAAAACTACGGCTGGAGGTAGTGCTGTTATCGAAACACTTTCTCCCGGAACACCAATGGAAATGGTTTCAGTCTACTATGAAGAAGACGGCAAACTGGTAATGAAGCATTTCTGTATGTTGAAGAATCAGCCTGTATTAGGTGTTAAGAATGTCGGTGAAAACACAATAGAATTCGATCTTGTAGACGGCACAAATATGGATGCATCAAAAGATATGCATATGCACTCAGCAGTTTTTACTTTTGTTGATGATAACACTATGACACAGACTTGGACTCCATATCAAGATGGCAAAGCAGCTGAAGGAGCTAATACTGTTACTCTGAGCAGGGCACAATAAAAGATTCTCTATANTTAAATATGTCTAGACCTCTTAATCTCAATCTAATATAATTAGTTATAATNATATTAGGNGATTCAACCCTATAAAATTTAAGGAGAAACGGAGATGAAGAGGTTTAGAAACCCCCTTANACTTTTTGTATTCACCATATTAATTTCTATTCTATCGGTTGGCGGTTGCAATAATAATGGGTCAGAAGGACAGCCCATTCCCGAAGAAATAAGAGCTATCTTTGATAAAGATTTATATGATGGATCAATTTGGGCTCTCCGTGTTGTCGATTTAGAAACCGGGGAAGTTATCTACAACCTGCGATCAGATGACAATCTTTTTCTTGGCTCTGTGAGAAAGGTGTTTACTATAGGAGAAACACTCGAGGCACTCGGTCCGGACTTTATGTTCCGTACACCGATTCACAGGCAGGGATCAGTTAACGGGGAAGGAGTACTCGAGGGCGATCTCATACTCGTGGCAACAGGAGATCTCACAATGGGAGGTCGTAGAAATCCCAATGGCACGATGGCCATATCGAACTTTGACCATAACGAAGCAAACTCACTTGGAAACGCTGTACTGACAGCTCCCGACCCACTTTGGGGTTATGACTCCTTGGCAGAGCAGATTGCAGAATCAGGAATAACTGAAATAACAGGTGAGATAATAATTGATGACCGTCTCTTTGTACCATATGAATTCCGTAGGGAATTTGACATAAGACCCATTTTTATAAATGATGACTTGGTTGATATAATTATTAATCCCACAATCCCCGGAGAATCTGCGTTGGTTAACCATAGACCGATGTCGGAGGCTTTCGGTGTAGATTCGAATTTAATCACAGTTTCAGCAGGTGAAGAAGAAGAGGTGGAGCTTGTTCCTGAATTTCCCAGCTGCATTGGTTTGGATAACTGCTTTGGAACAGTCACTGGTCGACTTCCCATAGATTTTATTCCTCCGTTAACCGAGGCATTTCCACTAATTCAGACATTTAGAATAGTAAGACCTGATAACTATGCGCGCACTGTATTAATAGAAGCTCTTGAAAGAGCTGGGGTTAGAGTAAACGCTAATCCTGTGGTACAAAATCCTGTTCAATTATTGCCCCCACAAAATTCTTATAGCTCTAACACTTTGCTTGCTGAACTGGTCTCGCTCCCATATTCTGAGTATGCAAAGCTAGTATTAAAAGTGAGCTACAATATTGGAGCGGATACTAGTTTAATCCTATGGGGTCTGACGGAGGGTATCGACAATATGGATAGCGCTCTAGTTGTAGAAAGAGAGAACCTTACACAAAATATAGGTATACCCGGCAATGAGTTCCTGTTTTTTGACGGAAGCGGCGGGGGTCCTGCTACAGCCACTAATAAAGCAATTCTCCAGATGCTGAAATACAATAGTGAGCAGGATTTCTTTCCCGAATTTCTGGATGCATTGCCAATACTGGGTGTAGATGGATCACTCTCCTTTGTAACAGATTTTGAATCTGATCCTACGCTAGCAGGTGCTAAAGGAAATGCGTTTGCCAAAACTGGAACATTTGCGACAGGTGATGAGAATGGGATTCTTCTTAAGGGACAGGCTTTAGGAGGATATATAGATACGAAGAGCGGTAGAAGGCTTATGTTTAATATGTTTGTAAACGAAGTCCAACTAGGCTTTAACATTGACGGTGTTCTTGAAGTATTCCAGGATCAGGGAACTATCACTGCAATCATCTGGAGGGACAATTAGTATACGACTCTGCTGGATTGTTAAAACTCTCCTGATTTGTTAAAGTAGATTAGTATTTCTTAATCATTTAGGAGGTATTGGTAACAATGACCTTGAGAATTAATTTTACTTTACTTTCATTGATTATATTCCTATCCTTTTTTTCAATATCGGGTTGTAGTAAAAAGAGCAATCAAGCGCAGCCTATACCGGGTGAGATTCTCGCAATAATGAACCAACCCAAATATGAAGGAGCTGTCTGGAGCCTAAGAGTAATTGATCTAGATACTGGGGAGCTTATTTATAATCTCGACCCCGACAGGGTTCTTATTACCGGCTCGCTCAGAAAGAGTTTCTCATCAGGTGTGGCGTTAAACACCATAGGTTCGGACGAGCGATTCAGAACTCCCGTTTATAGACAGGGCGAGGTTGGTGAACAAGGTGTGCTTAATGGAGACCTGATATTGGTTGCAGATGGAGATTTGACGTTCGGCGGAAGGGTGACTCCACAGAATACTATACAATTTACTGATTTTGATCATGTCGATGCCAATGTACTCGGGGGAGCTGTTCTAACACCGCAGGATCCGCTCACCGGGTTGAATGACTTGGCTCAGCAAATTGCGGACAGAGGAATTAAAGAGATAAAAGGCGATGTTGTAATAGATGCCCGTCTTTTCGATGAGTTCGTTGTTCCCAATGACAAAAGGCTTATTTCGCCAATCATCGTAAATGAAAACCTGATTGACGTAACAATTATTCCAACGGAAGCCGGAGAATCCGCAACCGTTGACTGGCGTCCCAAGAGCGCAGCGTTCGATATCGAAGTTGACGTAATGACTGTTGAAGAGAACGGCAAGTATGTCATTGAGCTTTCAGAGCCGGATGCTGCATGTTTTGAATCTGAATCTTGTATTGGAACGATCTCAGGGCAAATCCCGAAGGGATACAAACCCGACATCACTGGACTCAATACGGTGGTTCAGACCTTCAAAATAGAATCCCCCTCCGCATATACGCGGACAGCGTTCATCGAGGCTCTCGAAAGCGCAGGAGTGGTTGTCAATTCAGAGCCCGTCGGGCCTAACCCTGCCCAAAAACTTCCGGCAATGGACTCGTATACTCCGGATACTTTACTCGCTGAATACGTGTCGCCTCGGTTCTCGGAAATGATAAAGCTGGTACTAAAAGTGAGCCATAATTACGGCGCAAATTTGAGTCTAATACTTTTTGGACTAGCTAAAGGTGTAAGAACGGTTCAAGATTCACTACAGCAGGAAAGAATGACGCTAATTGACGAATTCGATGTTCCTGCAGACGGGTTTAACTTTCCGACTAATGGCAGCGGTAGCCCTGACAGTGAGGCTTCGCCACGCGCAGTGACGACACTTCTCGAGAGCATGAACTCCACAGTTGTGTTTGAGCCTTATTTTGAATCTTTTCCCATACTCGGCGTGGACGGATCACTAAAGTTCGTAGATCCCGGCAGTGTTGCTACCGGAAGGGTGCGCGGCAAAACTGGTACATCTGTTGGTGAGGGCCCCGACCCCGAAACACTTATTCTTCGTGCAAAATCCCTCGGAGGCTATATCGATTCAATTTCGGACAGAAGACTCGTATTTGCGGTGTTTGTGAATAACGTACCGATTAAAGCTGTTGCTGATGTTCAGGCTGTGAACAGCGACCTGGCCAAAATAGCAACCGCTATATATGAATTAAACTAAGTGTTCTTCTCTATTCAATATCCAATTACTTTTGATTATCTCTAGCGTTTAAAGAGATAACCTTTCTTGGTTTAGTGTATGATTGTAATAAAATCTTTTTACGATCATAATTTAACAAAACTAAAGTTGCTAAAGAGATCCCAAGTTGAACTATCCTATTGAATATATACTTTTCGGTGCTTCCATATTATTGCTTCTGAGCATTATTGCCAGCAAAGTTGCTTCAAAACTCCGAGTACCTGCTCTACTAATATTTATATTTGTTGGCATGATTGCGGGATCTGAAGGTCCTGGAGGGATAGAGTTTGACGATGCCTGGGCTGCACAGTTCTTAGGAGTGATAGCTCTTGCTTTCATTATCTTTTCAGGAGGTCTTCACTCTAGCTGGAAGAGGGTTTCTCCTGTACTCTGGACAGGAATTTCTTTATCTACTGTTGGAGTGTTTCTGACAGCTATTTTGGTCGGTCTATTTGTTCATTACTTTTTCGATTTTTCAATACTAACTGCTTTGTTGCTAGGCGCTATAGTTTCATCCACAGATGCTGCTGCAGTATTTTCAGTTATGAGTTCAAGTGGTACCAAATTAAAGGGCAGTCTAATAGACCTGCTAGAATTTGAATCAGCAAGTAATGATCCTATGGCTGTTATTTTAACATTGGGCTTTATACATCTTATAACCAATCCTGACGCCTCTATTTGGAGTATGATTTTCCTCCTCATTCAGCAAATGGTTCTTGGTATCGTTATAGGATTCATTATGGGAAAAGCCATTGTGTTCAAAGTAAACAGGCTAAGGCTTGATTTTGAAGGTTTGTACCCGGTACTGACCCTATCACTCGTAATTTTTACTTATGGTTTAACTGCTTCCATAGGCGGAAGCGGCTTTTTGGCGGTCTATATAGCTGGGCTTATAATGGGTGGAAGCGATTTTGTAAACAAACAGAGCCTTACACGGTTCCATGACGGTCTTGCGTGGCTCATGCAAATCACAATGTTTCTAATACTGGGGCTTCTTGTTTTTCCGTCTCAATTAGTACCTGTTATGCTATCTGGCATTGTGATTTCTCTATTTCTAATTTTCATTGCGCGTCCTATCGGTGTATTTATATCTCTACCCTTTGGAAAGATTAATCTTAAAGAAAAGACATTTATTTCCTGGGTTGGTTTACGAGGAGCAGTTCCTATTATTCTTGCCACTTTCCCACTTCTTGCAGGGGTGCCTAAGGCAGATATTATCTTCAATGTTGTTTTCTTTATTGTAATAACTTCAGTTCTCATTCAGGGAACAACTATTCCTGTAGTTGCAAAATGGCTTGGTGTAGATACGCCAGAGACCAAAGCCAAGACTGACCATGTAGAGTTTGAGTTTAATTATGATGAGAAGAGTCAAAAAATCGAACTACTGATTCCAGAGGGCTCTCAGGCTGTAGGTAAACAGGTTGTAGAATTAGGGTTTCCAGAGAGCGCTATAATAATGCTAATTACCAGGGAAGAAAGTTCTATTATTCCCAGCGGTGCTACTGTTATTGAAAGTAGAGACAAGTTGCTGTTCATTACAGAGAACGATGATCTTCCTAAAATTAAATCAATTTTAGGTCTCTGAGTTAGATATACTTTTTAATATAGAACCCATGTTAAAAGATTTCTTAGCAGTTTTTTATAGTAGAAAATATAGCCGTATTTTCGCTACAGTCGCGATTATATTGTCTGCATTACTCTTAATTGGCGCCTTTTATTTCCCTTTTATCAAATCCAACTTCAGCGTCGATTTCCCAGACTGGATACCCAATTGGTTTGGCCTCTATGATGAGCTTGAGGAGTGGATCATAAAAAAGGGGAAAATACCGGTCGGGAATCAATATTTATTGGGCATTATTAAGTCCCTATTTTTAGATGGGTCCATTTTTTTAGGAATTATAATATTTCTGTTCTCGGTTGTTTTCCCAATACTTAAAATAGTTCTTTGCACTCTTGCCATTGTTCCCTTCAGTAGCAACGGCCCACAGAGGAAAGATAAGATAATTAAAGCTATAGGTTATGTATCCAAATGGTCAATGGCCGATGTTTTTATCGTTGCAGTTATTATTGTTATGTTCAAAGCCAAGGGGTTTAACTTTAAGTTCACGGCAGAGGCCGGGATTTATTTCTATGCAATTTCAGCCATTCTGTCCTCTCTTGCCATTATTCTTATTATGCGTCAGTTCGAATCTAAAAGAGTTTCGTAAATTGTAAAAAATTTTTACTTAGATACTATCTTTAACTGATGGTGAGTGGCTATTCTTTGCCAAATTATTGATCATTTAAAGGAGGAGTGAGATATGAGTGGAACATCTATGGTGCAAAGTCTAAGAGCAAATAGGGGATGGCTTCTAGTATTGGGAATTGCCTACGTAATATTAGGGTGGGTGGCAATAGGCTACCCAATGGCTGCGACAATAGCAGTTGAAATATTGCTTGGTTATATATTATTGATTGGTGGCGCAATCTCTGTCATTGGATCATTCTTTTCAGGTAATTGGAAGAATTTCATCCTCATATTATTGAGCGGTATTTTATATATAATTGTCGGATTTTTCCTTGTTACGAATTTGAAGGAGGGAATTATTACTTTGACATTATTGCTAGCCGCTTTTCTCTTTGTCGAGGGTTTCTTTAAGATAATAACCTCTTTTCAAGTACAGCCTGCTCAAAACTGGATTTGGATACTCATAAGCGGTGTTGCCTCCGTTATTTTGGGAGTCATGATCTGGCTTGAGTTTCCTCAAAGCAGCGCTTTTGTTATAGGGCTTCTAGTTGGAATTTATTTTCTAATAAACGGCTTTTCGTTGATTATGTTCTCCTTTGCGCTAAAGGATGCAGTTAATCCAGCATAGGGTCATTTCTCAACAATATATATGTAATTATATCTTCAGTCCTGGTGTAGATCGGAGTTTCGCTATAGCGCCAGGATTGTAACAGTACTTAAAGGATGTATATCAGTATTGATTTATCTCCTTTAACCCTCTAACCTCTATATAAATGGATAGTAGAGCTAAAGAGCCTTCCTTATTTAAACCTCCCGAAGGTGCAGCGCCCTTAGCAGAAAGGATGCGTCCCAAAACATTCGATGATTTTGTGGGGCAGGATCATTTATTAGGCCCTGACGGAGTAATCCGTAAGATGTTAAGCGGCAAAAACATCCGCTCTATGATCTACTGGGGGCCTCCAGGTACTGGAAAAACCACTCTCGCAAGACTCCTCGCCACAAAGATCGATGCCGAGTTTGTGCAAATAAACGCTATTTCTTCAGGTGTAAAAGAACTTAGAGAGATTATTTCTGAAGCCGAAGATACCCTTAATATGGGGAAGAGAACGGTGCTCTTTATCGACGAGATTCACCGTTTTAACAAATCCCAACAGGCAGCTCTTCTTAGAAGCGTTGAAAGCGGAATTCTTGTGCTCGTCGGCGCTACAACAGAAAATCCTTCTTTTGAAGTTATTTCTCCACTCTTATCGAGATGCAGAGTGTACGTACTTGAATCTCTTACTGAAGAAGATCTAGAGAAAATATTAGATAAAGCTCTTAAACAAGATGATCTCTTAGGTGAGGCAGCAATGACTCCTGAGGCAAAAGAAGAGCTCATCAGACAAAGCGGCGGCGATGCTCGAATAATGCTAAACGCACTTGAAGTTGCGGTCGATATATCAGACTTGAGGGAATCATTAATTGATCGAGATACAATTCGTGAGGCTTATCAGACTCATCACTATAGATACGACAGGGCAGGGGAGGAGCATTACAATACAATATCTGCATTTATAAAAAGCGTACGGGGAAGTGACCCCGATGCCGCGGTCTATTATCTCGCGCGCATGCTTGAAGCTGGAGAAGACCCAAAGTTTATCGCCCGAAGGTTAATTGTTTTAGCTTCTGAGGATATAGGAAATGCAGAGCCTTATTCTCTAACATTAGCCACATCAGCTTTCACGGCTGTGGATTACGTTGGCATGCCCGAAGCCAGTATCATCCTAGCTCAAGCAGCAACCTATCTTGCAAGCTGCCCTAAGAGTAACGCCTCGTATAAAGCAATAGGAGAGGCAAAGGAAGAAGTCAGGAAGCAACCGAATTTGAAGATTCCTTTTCATTTAAGGCCTGCGCCTACTCAACTTATGAAGGACATCGGTTACGGGAAACACTACAAATATTCCCATGATTACGATGATCACTTCATAGAGCAGGATTTTCTTCCAGAAGAAATTAAGAACAGCATTTACTACAACCCCACTGAAATCGGCAGGGAAGCCGCTCTTAAAAAATATCTCGATCTCAAATGGAAAAAGCGTCAATCGGATAAGAAATAAGTTCTCATTTTTCTTTCACTCCCCTTTTGTAAAGGGGAGTTAGAGGGGATTAGCCCGTTGTCCTTATTTAAAGGAAGCAATCTCCCTTTTATAGTTACCCTGAACCATGTCCTGAATTCATTTCAGGATCTATTCAGGGTCTTATCCTTTTTGTCTGTCATTCCCCCGAATGTTTTTATCGGGAACCCATTTTTTTATCTCCTCCCGCTTGAGGGGTGAGGATTTAGGTGGGGGGGGGGTAATACCGCATTGTGTATCATTTCTTCCTCTCTATCAATTCTACCTTATACGAATCAGGATCCTCAACAAATGCTATAACCGTTGTACCATGCTTCATAGGACCGGGAGGGCGTATTACCTTACCCCCAAGTTCTACGATCTTGTTACACATGTTGTAAATGTCATCTACTCCAAATGCCATGTGACCGTAGCCGTTTCCAAGGTCATAACTATCAGTTTCCCAATTATGAGTTAGCTCTAGAAATGGTTCGCTGTCATCCTCGTAACCTAGAAAGGCAAGTGTAAATTCTCCCTCAGGATATTCTGTCTGTCTGTGGAATTTAAGTCCAAGCACTTCGGTATAAAATTTTATTGATTTATCCAGGTCCCCAACTCTTATCATGGTGTGTAAAAAGCGCATTCAAGCCTCCTGTTATGCTTCTCGCAATTTTATAATTCACAAATTAGCATAGCCCTCTTATGATGTCAAAGGTATTATTTTTTATTCTTTTGGTAGTTTTAACTCTAAAGATATCGCTACTAAAAAATAGTTTCGTTTCCTACAAGAATCTTAGCTTCAAGGGTTGCCTGCACAGTGCCTTCAGTATTTCTTATCTCACCTGAAAGTGCGANCAGTCCTCCGTTTAGCTTTGGCTTCTCATCTAATTCTGNTATCGTCCATNCCATTGTGATCGTATCGTTAATATAGACAGGCGCAGTAAATTTAATAGATGCCTCAACAGTGGATATGTCTGTGTCATGAAAGGCTTTNCTATAAACGCCTACCATAAGGCTAAACGTAAGNGCGCCGTGTACGATTCTTTGACCAAACCTGGCATTTTTCATATCGAGTGCATTTGTATGAAGGGCATTATAATCATTAAANAGTCCTGCAGCCCTGACAACATGCGTTTCGGTGATAGTCATTTTTTCCGATAAAATGTCACCAACCTTAAGTTCATTAAATGCTCTTCCAATTCTTGGCATATTGTCCTCCATATTTTCTCACAGTTTAAATATGTTTTCTGTCTCTTATAGCTTTACCAAGGGTAATTTCATCTATATATTCAATATCCCCACCCATAGGGATGCCGTGAGCAATACGACTAACTTCTATTTCAAGTGGCTTAATTAACCTAGACAAATATAATGCCGTTGCTTCACCTTCAACGCTCGGATTGGTAGCCACTATGACTTCTTTAATGCTTTCATTCTCAAGCCTATTAATAAGCTCTTTAATCCTAAGGTCTTCAGGCCCAACTCCGTCAATAGGGGATATTACCCCATGCAGAATATGATACTTGCCTCTAAACTCTCTACTTCTTTCTATTGCCAGCTGGTCAAGTGGCTCTTCTACAACACAGATTGATGAATTGTCCCTTTCGGAGTCCTTGCAGATTTCACAAGGTGATTCAGAAGCAAAGTTAAAGCAGTTATTGCATAGTATTACTTTTGTTTTTGTGTCGATAATAGCTTGGGCCAGGTTCTCAGAATATATTTTAGGAGACCTGAATATGTGAAAAGCGAGCCTGGTGGCATTTTTTTCTCCAATACCGGGCAGTTTGGCTAGTTCTCCTATAAGTCTCGAAATAGATTCTGGAAGCCCTGATTGTCTCATTTCTTAAAGTAGTCCAGGAGGGATTCCCATACCGCCAGCAGCTTTTGAAACCTCATCTTTCATTATTTCCTGACCTCGGTTTAGCGCTTCATTTACTGCTGCTGTAATTAAGTCTTGAAGCATCTCGATATCGTTGTCCTGCACTATATCAGGTTCTATCTTGATTGAAAGGACTTCGCCCTTAGCTTTTGCAACCACTGTAACCATGCCTCCACCTGAGGTTGCCTCTACAGTTTTTTCTCCAGCTTCAGCTTGAAGTTTATCCATCTTCTCCTTCATCTGATTGGCCTGTTTCATTAAATTCTTGATATTACCACCACCGCCGCCAAATTTCATAGTTCTACTCCTTATTATTGGGTTTTATACTTATAACTCTGCCGCCGAAAATATCTATAGCTTCCTTTAAGACAGGGTCATTTTTTATCTTCTCTTTCTTTTCTGCTTTTTGTTCTACTTTGGTTTTATTGTTTTCCGAAGTTTTTAGATTGATTTCTTCAATTTGCAATTTTACGTCATCAGAAAAAAATTCTTTGATCATAGTATCTAATGCAGTTTGGGAATCTTCTCTTTTTAAATAATCGGATTGGGCTGATTGAGATTCACAGATTATTTTTACGATTGAGCCATCAATAATAATTTCGTTAGCCTGTTCAAGTCTTCTGCCAATTACCGGTTTTGTTATTTTTACAAATTGAATGAAATCCTCTGTTGATTTACTACTGGATGAGCTAGTGTTAATTTTAACAGGTTCAGATTCTGTCGTATCAGTATTTGCTACGGCTTTTTTCTCTGCCATTTTAGGAGCTTGTTTAGGTGAAGGAGCTGATCTGTAAGTTGGTGTTGACTCATCTAAGTGCCCAACCGTCTTTTTTGTAGAGCCCATACTTTTACCCAAGTTATTGAGTTTGTTAATAATATCTTGTACAGGGACTATGTCGTCTAGAGTGGAAAGTTTAATCAGAATTAATTCAAGAGCCATTTGTGGATAAAATGATCTCTGAATATTTTCAGTCCCTTCCAACATAAGATTAAAAAGAGACTCTACTGTTTCTACGCTTACACTTTTTAGCAATTCGGAAAGAGATGTTTTATCTTCTTCTGAAAGTTCTGTTATTGACTCTTTTCCACAAGTTCTAATCAAGAGAGCATACCTGAGAGTTCTTAATAAATCTTCGGCAAATCGTTTTGGGCTTATTCCCTTTTCAACTGCCTGATTTAATACATTAATACAGAATTTGGGGTCTTTTTTTATAATACCTTCAAGAGATGATTTAACCAGAGTACGGTCGAGTATTCCCAGCACAGATAGAGCCTCTTCATGCTTAATGTCGGTTCCGAAGGTGGCTATTAACTGATCCATTAAGCTTAACGAATCTCTTAAGCTCCCATCAGCTTCTTGAGCTATAACGTATAAAGTCTCATGCTGGATCTTTATCTTTTCTTTTGATGTTATAGAAGCTAGCTGTTCTTTGATTTTTTCAACAGACACTTTTTTAAAATCATATCTTTGGCATCTGGATAAAATTGTTACAGGTATTTTATGGACCTCTGTTGTAGCCAGAATGAACAACACATGTGGAGGGGGTTCTTCTAAAGTTTTTAAAAGAGCATTAAAGGCAGATTGAGAAAGCATATGGGCTTCATCAATGATGTATATTTTATTTTTTCCTGAAGTTGGTAGGTATTTAATATTCTCAATTATTTCTCTTACGTCGTTTACACCTGTGTGAGACGCGGCGTCAATTTCCATTACGTCTAAGGACTTTCCTTCAGCTATTTCATTACAGAATGAGCAATTTGAACAAGGATCTGATGTAGGTCCATTAATACAATTTAGCGCCTTAGCTACTATTCTGGCAGTGGAAGTTTTTCCTACGCCTCTTGGACCTGAGAGTATGAATGCGTGGGCTATTTTGCCTGTAGAAATTGCATTCTTAAGGGTTTGAGATATATAGTCCTGACCTATTAGGTTGTCAAAAGTTTGAGGTCTCCACTTTCTAGCTAGAACTACGTAGGACATTTATCACCTTAAACCAGTTAGCCAGGTATCCGCAACGCACAGAAGGATTTGCTACCGTTGCTCCCTTCCAGGCCTGGCGGATTTCACAATCTTCTGCCGTACGGGCCTGACTAACCGGAAATTTGTTTCTTAATATGAATTCAACAACATATTATACAATATGCTATGAGATACTCTACAATTACGCTTAAGTATAAGCCTCTTATTCTATATGGCGGAGAGGGAGGGATTCGAACCCTCGAGGGAGTGTTAACCCCCTACACGCTTTCCAGGCGAGCACCTTCAACCACTCGGTCACCTCTCCTATTTTATCTGCAAAATAAGACAAAGATATTAACATTTACTTGGAAATGTTCAAAAGGGAGCTGTTAGAATTTTTACCGTATTTAAAGCGGTTTAGAGATAATTGTTGAAATCTCTAAAAACTTTCTTCGGGATACTGGGCGCCTTCTTCATAGCCTTCTCTAATGATTTCAGGTTCTGTAGGCGCTCCAACTGCCTCTCCTGGATCCTCTGGGGAGCCTGGACTAAACCAGGAGCAACCAGTTGAAAAAGCGGCAATTAAGACGATTAGTATCCCTAATATTTTAAGATAATTTTGTGTTGTTTTTATCATAATTTTTTATCTGAAATAATAATATTATTTAGCCTTAGGTTCACATTTGCATAAATCTGTATGGATGAATGCTATGACATCCCATACTTGTTGTTCTGAAAGCACACCGCCCCAGGCAGCCATCATTGGTGATAAACCTACTGAAGTTCCTCCTTCGCTAATTACTTTGTAGAGATGTTCGTTGCTTAGCGTAGAAACGAATGCAGCATCACTTAAGTCTCTAGGTTTAGGATCAAGCGCTGCTGCTGCAACTCCATCACCTTTACCTTCTGGTCCATGACAAGCTACGCATACATTTTGATACTGAGTTTTACCTTCCTCAACATTTCCTTTACCTTCAGCAAAGCTTGTTGAACCCAACATCGTGAGAATTGTAATTGAAAACAGCATGATTGATAAAAGTTTTTTCATTTTAGAGCCTCCGACAATTTAGCGATTTTATGATCATATTTTAACCGTAATTTAGGTTTTGTATAGTAGATATTGTTGCGCAATTATGATCAAGATGTGATAATTTTTCAATATCAAGAAAATACTTTAGGAGGCTAATATGAGCTTTATAGATATAGAGTTTAATAAGAAAATAGCGACAATCACTCTCAATAGGCCAAAAGTAAATGCTCTAAATGATCAGCTGATTGATGAGCTCAAAGTAGCTTTTCAAAACGCTGAGTCTGATCAGAACGTTAACGCTGTTATTTTAACAGGGGAGGGAAGTTTCTTCTCTTTTGGATTTGATGTTCCTGGGTTTATGTCATATTCAAAGGATGCCTTTCAGTGTTATGTGGAAAAGTATTCTGATATGGTTAAAGAAATCTTCATGTTTCCTAAACCAATTATTGCAGCATTAAATGGACACACTGTAGCTGGGGGAAGTGTACTTGCCTTAGCTTGTGACTATAGAATAATGATTTCTGGAAAAGCTAAGATTGCCTTAAATGAGATGACATTTGGTTCAACCTTGTTTTCTTGTGTTACCGAGACACTCAGATATGCAGTGGGATCCAAAGAATCTGAGCAAATTATTTACACAGGCAAAATGCATTCGGCTGAGGAAGCGCTTGCTTTAGGCCTAGTTGACGCGATAGCTAATGAAGATGAATTTCCCCAAGTAATCTCGGAAAAAGCGCAGGATTTTGCAGGGAAGGATTTAGCTGCGTTTCGTAGTATAAAACAACTTCTTAAATCTGAAACATTAAGAAATATAGAGCTTGAAGAAGGGAAGACAATATCAGAGTTTGTGGATATCTGGTACTCTGAAAGTACTCGTGAAAATCTTAAGAAGATAGAAATTCGCGGGTAACAATTTCTTGGATTTAACGATAGAGGGCTAATATGATTAAAAAATGGGATATAGTGACTTCAGAAAAAATTGAATCCAACAAAATCTTCTCTGTAAGAAAAGATACTAGCGTCTCTCCATTGACCGGAAATGAGCATGATTTCTTCGTAGTTGAAGCTCCACATTGGATAAATGTAATTGCTCTAACCGAAAATGACGAAGTTGTTTTAATTGAGCAGTATAGACATGGTAGTCAGTCTGTAACTGTTGAGATTCCTGGGGGTATGGTCGATCCGGGAGAGAAACCACTTCAGACTGCAAAAAGGGAGCTTCTTGAGGAATCGGGCTATATTGGTGAAAATTGGTTACAAATAGGGGAGGTTTTTCCTAATCCTGCTATGCAAAATAATAGGTGTTTCACATTTCTGGCTACTAACTGTAAAAAAGTTGGCCAAACTAACTTTGATACAACTGAATATATAATCACATACACTAGACCATCTAGCGAGATACCTAAATTAGTATCTCAAGGCAAGATTATGCATTCTTTGGTTGTTGCTGCGTTTTATTGGTACCACTTATACAAAGAGTTAAATGTTTAGACATAAGAACTGTTATTTCTTTGTAGTTCTCTTTGTTGTTTTTGTATTTGAATCAGATAATTTTTCCTCAATACTGTCTATTTTTGCAGAAAGTCTTTTTATCTGTCCTTCGAGAATATAAAGAGAGTCGTTAGTGCTTTCTGTTCTCTTAAGAAGTAATATGCCCAATCCAACTAGAGGAACTACAATGAATATTAGCTGAAATAAATAACCCGGTCCGCTTCCACCGCCAGCACAGCCAGTGATATATAATCCTATGAATATGATTGCTATCGCTAATAATGTTTTTCTCATTTTGTCCTCCTTATTTTATAATTCTGTTAGCTCAAACTCAAAGTCAATTAGACTTTCTATTTTACCTGAGAAAATTATATAAAAGATTATTATCTTGAATCATTTATTGTTTGTAAACATTAAATAGAATATTTCTCTCCCTTCTTTTCTAAAACTCCTCTCATATTTGGTATGAGGGCGATTCGGCAGATTGTGTAAATAGCCGGGAGAAGGGTATTGGGATTTAAAAAATGAAATGTTCTTAAAGACATCAAAGGAGTGTGAGATATAGTCTTTGTGATCACTAGCAATCTCTAACACCCCGTCTTTTTTCATAATTTTAGAGAGTGCCCACAAAAACTCGGAGTTTACTATTCTATGTTTATGATGCCTGTCCTTAGGCCAGGGGTCAGGGAAATTAATATAGACTAACGAGAAAACATCCTCAAAAAAAAGCTCCTCAACGGCAATGTTGGCATTCATATGGAGAAATCTAATATTTCCGTTCTTCTCCATTTGGGCTTTTTTAACAGCAATCTTAAATCTTTTTGTTTTTATTTCAAGCCCCAGGAAATTTTTTTCAGGATGCCTCTCGGCCATCTCAATCAAGAAGTCACCGTCGCCAAAACCAATTTCCAGCACCAATTCGTTATTGTTTTCGAATACCTCAGGTAAATCCAGTGGTATGTAATAGTCTGAAATATCCAGCAATGATCTGCTCGAATTTACTTTATTCATCGTTTTTGAACTTTAAGCGCTAAGTGGGTTTAACTTAAATTACGTTCTTTATAAGGGCTTCTTCTATCTTTATCCCGTAACCGCCGTCGACTTTGCTCATTTTACCTATTTTCTTTGGAAGTACCATCTCTATTTGGCCGCTTCTGGATTTTTTATCCAGCTTCATTGCATCTATGATCTGCTCTGCTTTCATATAATCCGGAATGTCGGTTGGCAATCCAGCCTTCTTAATGAGATTAATTAACTTATTTAAATCAGATTTTTTCCATAATCCCATCTCAACCGCCAGCTTACCTTCAGCTACCATTCCTATTGAGACTGCTTCCCCATGTGAAATTTTATAATTTGATAGATTTTCTACAACGTGTCCAATAGTGTGACCAAAATTTAAAATCTTTCTCAGATTGGATTCTTTTTCGTCCTTCTCAACTACTTCCGCTTTTATCTCGCAGCCTCTTTTAATAATATGCGTTAATGCTTCTTTGTCATATGAAAAAATGAGATCCATCCTTTCCTCAAGAAAAGAAAATAGGACTTCGTCGCTGATAACGCCGTATTTGATTACCTCAGCCAGGCCCTCACGTATTTCTTTCTCATTGAGTGTCAAAAGCGTATTAACATCAATATAGACAGCCCAGGGTTGGTAAAATGCCCCTATCAGGTTTTTCCCGTGAGGAGTATCCACTGCCGTCTTTCCGCCAATAGAGCTGTCGACGCATGCTACTAATGTTGTAGGTATCTGAACATAAGGCAGACCGCGGGTATAGCTTGCAGCCACGTAACCCGCTATATCTCCAACGACTCCGCCGCCAAGAGCAATTACCGCAGAGTCTCGCCCAAATTTATCCTCAAGCATTTGATCTTCTATCCAGGCTTTAATCTCTCTGCTTTTGTTCTGTTCACCAGCAGGGAAAGAGATAATCTTATTTGCCAGATTGTTTTCTCTAAAGCCTTTTGATAGATCATCGGCATATAATGTTTCTACATTTGAGTCAGTTATGATTGCAAATTTATGACCTAATCCTGCTTCTTTTATTATGCTCGGAATTTTATTGAGCACTCCATCCTCTATAATAATGCTGTATGACTTATCTTCGGTTTTTTTTAGATTTACTCTTATATCTTCCATTATAAGTTTCCTATATTGATAATTCTTTTTCTCCCTTTGGGGAAAATATGTTTACTTTAGGTCCGGGTGTGATACGAATCTCAGTTTCTCTATCATGCTCATATATTTCACCATCAATTATATATCCCTTATTTCTTTGTATTCGCAAGTTTGTTACTGATTGATTTATAAAATTTCCTGAATCGTCAGACTTGAGCCCTTTGTATAGCCCCAGTGGTATTTTATGGCGCGACTCTCTCAAAAAAGGCTCTCTCATATAAACAGTATTAAATGATATTCCAGGCTCTGGTCTTTCATTAAATATATTAAAGCCGAATACAAATTTTTTGAGGCAGGATGAGATGATAAATATATGCTCTTTATTTGGTAGTTCTTTATCATCTATATAAACCGAAGAATCAACTTGCTTAAATAATCCGTTTTTTGAGTCAGCGATCGACATCAAGATAGTTTTAATGGCTAACATAGAGGCAACTTGCACTCCGGCGCCTTGTATATAGTAATCAAGCATAAATCTATAGAGCAGTCCGTCAATCCAGGTAAATCCGAAATTAGATTGAGAGAAGTTGCTGTCGTTGATTTCTAAGAGTCCTCTCTCTGTCACAGGAATCTTCTCGTTATTGTTAATAAGATTGTTTAATTTCCTACAGACAGAGAGCTGATTCTCTCTAAGTCCGACATCTGCCCCGATCATATTAATCGTTCCGCCCATTAAAGGTACGATAATAGGGAGTTCATCTTGCCCTGAGAGATTAATAAATGAAGTCAGGACATTACAAATCGTTCCGTCTCCTCCACTAATAAGCAGGAACTTGAGTTCCTGTTTGTTAAATTCTCTGATTACATCTGCGGTTTCTTCTTTATTACTTGTAGGGCATACCATTGCGATATCGCCGAATATTATCTTTAATTCGTCAATAATCTTTGCAGACGTTTTCTTGTTCATTCTAGCAGATGGATTTAGGATAATTCCGATTGGTTTCATGCAGGATACTCTAGGANTGACCATACCTTATGGGGTGCTAATTTTTTACCTCCTCCTAATTCTGTAAGTTCCACTAAGAAGCAGTAACCAAGCACTTCACCACCCAACTGCTCTATAAGATCTCCGGCGGCGGCGGCGGTTCCTCCCGTTGCGAGCAGATCATCTATAAGGACTACCTTACTCCCTTCATGAATAGCATCGCGGTGTAC
>JGI24023J19991_10001192_pt1 | contig 20267 bp, 15 predicted proteins | sample Cruoilmetagenom1_FD_19991 | JGI IMG/M metagenome (IMG submission 19991) | reverse complement strand
TAATGGTTCAGGGCGTTACCCCTGCCCATAAGGGACTTGCACCCTCTAGATTAATTCCTTACTTTCGTAAGGCAAAGATGCCCATGCTGGGCACACACACCCGCTAACGGTCCATGCTCCTAAAGTCGCACGGCAGTTAGCCGTACGTTACCTGCAAGCCTCACAGAAGAAAATATGTACTAAAAGCCAGCCGCACAAATAGCACATTTAGTTTTTTGCCAACACATTAACCTACACAAAAAAACCAAAAGAGCTATTTCTTGCTAACGCTCAACCAAGCTTCATTAATTACGTTTCATATCTACTTAGACAGAAAAAAACTGACTTTAATACATTAAAAAGTAAATTTATAGAATAATTTAAAATAATTATTCGTATCATTATAGTCAGTTTTAAGCTGACATATAAACTATGAGAATAAAAAATATATCAACGCAGTCAAACCATATTCTGACTTACTTTAATAAGTTAGACCAAGATTGTTTTGCATATGCTGAAGCAGTAAACGCATTACCTAATTCGAGCAATAGTGCCTTAAAGGAATTATTGAGTGATATGGTAAAAAGAGGACTTTTAATGCGTTTAAAAAAAGGTTTATACTTCGTAATTCCTTATGAAAAAGATGCTGAATCTTTTATGCCTGATTGGCATATCATTGCAGGACACCTTACAAAAGGAGAAAACCATTATATAGGCTACTACTCTGCTCTACAAATACATAATTTAATTACGCAACCATCTTTAAAAGAGCAAATTGTTGTTCAAAAGCAAATTCGACCTTCAATAATTACAATAAAAAATGTTGATTTTCAATTCATTTACCATAACAAGAATCATTTTTTTGGTGCAAAAAAAATATGGATTGACAGCTTCAATAAAGTCCTTTGTTCAGATTTAGAAAAAACATTTATTGATTGCTTATTTAAACCCGATTATGCAGGTGGAATTGTTGAAGTGTCAAGAGCAATTTATACTTCAAAAAATAAAATAAAATTCGATAAACTTTTTGAATATGCAGAACGCTTCAAATCGCAAGCTGTTATCAAACGTTTGGGTTTTTTATTGGAAATATTGGAAATAGAAACCAATATTATCCATAACCTGAACAAACTAAAAACAGCATCTTATGTGCTTTTAGATACCGAATTACCTAAATCAGGAAAAATGATTAGTCGTTGGAGTATTCAACAAAATTTAGAAACAGAAACCATTAAATCTGCCATTTACACGTGATAAAACCAGGAGAAATACAAAACAAAGCTCGTGACGTTGGTGTTAGAGACCAACAAATTGAAAAGGACTATATACTTTCTTGGATTCTTCAAGGCATAGCTCAACATTCTACGCTTTCAAAAACAATAGTTTTCAAAGGTGGAACGGTTTTAAAAAAAGTCTATTTCAAAGATTATAGATTTTCAGAAGACCTTGATTTTACTTTATTGGATGATGAAATAACTAATGAGCAAATTTTTGAATGTTTTACAGAAGTATTTGTATATGTAAAAGAAGAGGCAAATATTCCACTCGAAATTATTGATGATAACGAACACCAAGATGGTGGAATTAATTTTTTCATCAGTTATGTTGGTCCACTTGGTGGTTTGGGTGCAAACAAAAAAGTGAAAGTTGATATTTCTAGAAGTGAAAAGCTAGTACTGGAACCCGTTTTAAACAATGTGCATATTGGTTACTCTGACCAAGAAGAACACCGACTACTCTGCTATTCTTTAGAAGAAGTATTGGTTGAAAAACTTCGTTGTGTAGTGCAACGAATGCAAGCTCGTGATTTTTATGACATCTGGTATTTATTGGAAATACACGGTATGGATATTGATTTTTACATCGCAGAATTTAGACAGAAATGTGAAAGCAAAGACATTGACCCAACAACGTTTCACGCCAAACTAGAACAAAGGTTACCACAATACAAAGGGCGTTGGGAAAAATCTATGGCAGACCAAATTCAAGATTTACCAGACTTTGAAACTGTTTTACGCGAAGTAATGCGTCATTTAAAGAAATTAGAACTCTAATGAAATCAACCGAAATAAAAACTAACGTTCAAAACTTAATAGACAAGTTCTCAAAAGAGGAATTTATCTATGATTTGTTGATTGCATACGGAATTTCAAAAACCTCTGTAACTCGACTTAAAAAAGGCGATTACAATTTTGCCAAAGCAAATGGCGAAATTTTATACAAAAAGAAAATATTCTTTAAGGTAGAAACTTCTGACAAATTGTTGAGTAGCATTGAGGAAATTGCCAAAGAAGAACGAATCTCAAAACATAAACCAAGATTTGCAATTCTTACAGATTACAAGCACATAGTTGCTAAAGACCTTAAACTTGGCAAAAATTTAGATATAGAATTAAAAGAATTACCAACTATTTCGATTTCTTTTTACCATTAGCAGGTAGCGAAGTTTACAACGCTACAAACGATAATGAAGCTGATAGAAACGCTTCATACAAAATGGCTGATTTATACGATTTGCTAATAGAGGAAAACCCACAAATTTATAACTCAAAAGCAAGTATTCATAACCTTAATATTTTCTTATCTCGTTTATTGTTTTGCTTCTTTGCAGAAGACACAGAAATATTTGAAGAAGATAGTATTTTCACAAACACATTAGCTCAACATACTGCCGAAAACGGAAAAGACACACATACTTTTTTAGACAATTTATTCAACAGATTAAATGATAAGAAAGCAGATAAATATCCTGACTATTTAGCAAAATTTCCTTATGTAAATGGTGGATTGTTTAGTGATAACATCAGTTCACCTGTTTTCACAACAAAGGCAAGAAAAACATTAATTGACCTTGGAGAATTACAATGGAAAGATATCAATCCAGATATTTTTGGTTCAATGATTCAAGCTGTGGTAATTCCAGATTATCGTAGCGATTTGGGAATGCATTATACTTCAGTAGAAAACATTCTAAAACTAATTAAACCTTTGTTTTTAGATGAATTTTACGAAGAATTTGAAAAAGCTAAATCAATAAACCAGTTAAGAACGCTAATAAAGAGATTATCTGAAATTAAGTTTTTTGACCCAGCTTGTGGAAGTGGAAATTTTTTGATTATTACTTACAAAGAAATTCGTTTGTTGGAAATTAGGATTTTAGAGAAAATTATTGACCTAACACCAAATCCAACTTTAGAATTTACCCAAATACAACTCTCGCAATTTTACGGAATTGAAATAGACGATTTTGCTCACGAAATGGCAATACTTTCACTTTGGTTAGCAGAACACCAAATGAATAGAATCTTTGAGGAAACTTTGTTTGATTTTGGTAGGTCTAACCCTATTCTACCTTTAAAAGAAGCAGGACAAATAACGCAAGGAAATGCAACAAGAGAAGATTGGAAAAAAGCTTGCCCAATTTCTAAAACTGATGAAGTTTATATTATTGGAAATCCACCATATTTAGGTTACAGCAGACAAGATGATGACCAAAAAGATGATATGAAAATAGTCTTTTCGCGAATTAACAGCTATAAAAAATTAGATTATATAGCGTGTTGGTTTTATAAAGCAACCTATTACATTCAAAACTCTAAAGGTAAATATGCATTTGTAACTACAAATTCTATTACACAAGGAGAACAAGTAGCTTTATTATGGCCATTAATATTGAATGCTGGACAAGAAATCGACTTTGCTCATCAATCTTTCAAATGGACAAATAACGCTAAAGGAAATGCAGGTGTTACTGTAGTTATAATTGGAATTAGAAATCTGGACAATTCAGATAAATTCCTTTACAATCAAAACCTTAAACAAAGGGTAAAAAATATAAGTCCATATCTAACAAGTACGGGAAATCAATTTGTAGTTGCAAGAAATAAACCTTTATCAAACATAAAGGAAATAGGATATGGTAGTTCAGCATTAGATGGCGGCAACTTAATACTTTCTAGTCAAGAAAAAGAAAACCTTATCAATCAATATCCAATTATAAAAAAATATATTTTTAAACTGATGGGTTCGCAAGAATTAATTAAAGGAATTGAAAGATGGGGTTTATGGGTTAAAGAAGAGGAATATGAAGAAGCTCGAAAAATTGAACCATTAAGAAAACGATTTGATAATGTTGAAATATTTCGATTAAATAGTAAAAGAAAACCAACAACTGAAGCTGCGAAATTTCCATACAGATTTGGCGAACCAAGATTTGTTAAAGGAGAAGTATTACTGATTCCAAAAGTTTCTTCTGAATTCAGAGAATACTTAACAATCGGTTATTATTCTGATATTATAGTTATGGATAAAGCATTCCCAGTTTATAAAGCTTCACCCTATTTGTTTGGGATTTTGTCTAGTCGTATGCACAACATTTGGATAAAAGCTGTAGGCGGTAAATTGGAAACTCGATTAAGTTATTCATCTTCGATTTGCTACAACACTTTCCCATTTCCAGACATAACCAATAAGCAAAAGGAAAACTTAAACTTGTATGTGTTCGCCATTTTAGACGAAAGAGCAAAACACAATAAAACTATGGCACAATTATACAATCCCACAACAATGCCAAAAGATTTATTAAAAGCACATCAAGAATTAGATATAGCAATAGAACAATGTTACCGTTTACAACCTTTTAAAAACGATACAGAACGTTTAGAATATTTGTTTAAACAGTATGAAGAAATGACCAAAAAGGACACACTTTTTGCAAAACAAAAGAAAACAAGAAAGAAGAAAGCCAAACTATAAAATATGCCAAATTTAGTACACGTAAATTACGACCAAACAGGAAAAAGCAAAAGCACCAACGCTTTAGGAATGCGAGAAATGCAAGAAAAAGCATATGAAGGCAGAACCGCACAATATTTATTGCTAAAAGCACCACCAGCATCAGGTAAATCCAGAGCATTAATGTTTCTTGCTTTGTATAAATTAAAAAACAAAGACATTAAAAAAGTAATTGTTACAGTTCCTGAAAAGTCAATTGGAGCTTCGTTTGGTTCAACAGAATTAAAAAAATATGGCTTTTTTGCAGATTGGAAACCAAACCCAAAATATAACCTTTGTACACCAGGCGTTGAAAAAAGTAAAGTATCGGCTTTCTTGAACTTTTTAGATTCTGACGAACAAATTTTGGTTTGTACTCACGCTACTTTACGCTTTGCTTTTGATGGTTTAGACGTTAAAAAACTAGATAATACTATGGTTGCCATTGATGAGTTTCATCACGTATCAGCAGAAGGAGATAATATTTTAGGTCAAGTTCTAAAAAGCATAATGGCAAATTCAGAAGCTCATATTGTTGCTATGACAGGCTCATATTTTAGAGGAGACAGCGTTCCTGTTTTAATGCCAGAAGATGAAGCAAAATTCACTAAAGTAACTTACACATATTACCAACAACTAAATGGCTACGAATTTTTAAAATCTTTAGGTATTGGATATCATTTTTACACAGGAAAATACTTTAAAAAGCATCCTGACAAAGAACAATCAGCTTTAGCCGAAATTTTAGACGAAAACCTTAAAACAATTATTCACATTCCGAGTGTAAATTCGGCAGAATCTTCAAAAGAGAAATATGAAGAAGTAAATCATATAATTGACGTTTTAGGTGTTTTAGATTATCAAGATGAAAACACGGGAGTTTTACACATTAAAAGCCACAAGACAGGCAAGATTTTAAAAGTTGCTGACTTGGTAAATGACAATCCGAAATCGAGAGATAAAATAAGTGCTTATTTACGAGAAATAGATTCAGCAGATGATATTGATATCATTATTGCTTTAGGTATGGCAAAAGAAGGCTTTGATTGGCCTTATTGCCAACACGCATTAACCATAGGTTATAGAGGTTCATTAACAGAAATTATTCAAATAATTGGAAGAGCAACGAGAGATAGTGACAATAAAACGCACGCTCAATTTACCAACCTAATTGCTCAACCTGATGCTGAAAATGATGAAGTGAAACTATCAGTAAATAATATGCTAAAAGCCATTACAGCATCTTTATTAATGGAACAAGTTTTAGCACCAAATTTTAAATTCAAAATTAAAAAAGATGATGATGAAGATGATGAAATTGAAGATGATGACACATTCAAAATAAGAGGTTTCAAATTACCAACTTCACAAAGAGCAAAAGACATTATTGAAACAGATTTAAATGATTTGAAGGCTAAAATTTTGCAAGATGACCAAATGCTTAAAGCAATGCCAGGAAACATTGAGCCAGAAGTAATAAATACGGTTTTAATTCCTAAAATAATTAGAGAAGTTTATCCCGATTTAAGTGATGAAGATGTTGAAGCAGTAAGACAACACGTAGTTGTTGATTCTGTAATTAAAAACAGTACAATTGAGGAACAAGGCGACAAAAAATTTATTAGAATGGCAGGTAGTTTTGTGAATATAGATGATATTCATATCGACTTGATTGACAAAGTAAATCCATTTCAAAAAGCATTTGAAATCTTATCAAAATCAGTAACCACAAAAGTTTTAAAACTAATTGACGAGCATATTCAATCTACCAAGTTTGAAATGACAGAAGAAGAAGAAGCAATTTTATTATGGCCAAAAATAAAAGAATGGGTAAAAAATAATAAAGGATTGCACCCAAGTATTCAAGCATTTGACCATAAAGAAAAAAGAATGGCAGAAGCATTGGTGTTTTTAAGAGAATTGAAACGTAAAAAAGCATTGGAAAATGGCTAAAAAGAAACCAACATTAGACGACATCTTTAATGATGATACTTTTGGTTTATTAGATTCAAAAGCCAAAACTTCAACTGTAAAAAAAGATGAAGATAGACTTGTCGATTCCTTTGAAGAAATAAATATGTTTTTCGATAAAAATAATCGTGAGCCAAATAAATCAAGTATGTCTGAATATGGCTTAATGGCAAAGTTGAAAAATTTTAGAGAAAATGAATCTCAAAAGAAAACATTAAAACCTTTTGATAGACATAATTTATTAGGTTTTGTAGAAATGGAAAAGCCAACAATTGATAATATTTTAAATGAAGATGATGATTTAGGTTTATTAGATTTAGATAATGATTTAGATATTTTTAAATTCAAACATACACCAAACCCAGAAGATAGAGCAGAAACGGACTTTATCGCAAGAAGAAAAGCAATGAAAGAAAAAGATTTTGCTAAGTATGAAACAATGTTTCAAAAAGTTCATACAGAAATCAAAGAAGGAAAAAGGAAGATTTTACCTTTTAAAAACATAGAAAAGAATCTTCACGTAGGCGATTTTTATTTAATGGACGGAATTCTCTTGTATTTGGAATCTGCAAACTTAAAAAAAGAGGAATGGGAGCAAAAATCAGGAAATAGAATAAGAATTGAAGGTCGAACAAGAACAATATTTGAAAATGGAACATTCAGCAATATGCTTTATCGTTCATTAGGTAAACAAATTCAAAAAAGCGGAAAATTAATTACCAATACTTATGAAAATTTAGAACAAGATTTATTCGTAAATTCAGGTCTTGTAAAGGAAGAAGATTTACAAACAGGTTGGATTTATATATTAAAATCTAAATCAACTAATACAGAAATATCAAGTATTAAAGACCTATATAAGATTGGTTTTGCAAGTAATTCTGTAGATGATAGAATTAAAAATGCTAAAAATGAAGCGACTTATCTATTTGCGGACGTAAAAAAAATAGCAACCTATAAAGTTTATAATCGAAATGCTGATAAATTAGAAAGTCTTTTACATAGATTTTTTGCCAGTGCTTGTTTAGATATTGACTTGTTTAACGAAAAAGGGCAAAGACTAAATCCAAGAGAATGGTTTGTCGTTCCTTTTAAAGTAATTGAAGAAGTAATTGAGTTGATATTAAATGAAAATATTGTAAATTACAAATATGATACAGAGAATAAAAAAGTAGTATTAAAAAATGAATAGAATAGCCAACGCTTAAGCCATACACATTCGCAATTCGCTTCAGCCACCACACAAGCCAAAAATTGCAAAAGAGTATATCTTTGCCAACGCTAGCAAGTTTACGGAAAAGTACGAAAACACAACAAAAGTAATCGTTGCACAAGAGATTTATAATTGGTACAGAAATTTGATCTAAACCATTTTTAGGAGAAATGTTGTATTCAAATTAAGATAATTTTTCAACTTTTTATAGCAAATCAGAGGTGCTTTAAATCAATTGAAGTTGTTTTCTGAAAAATTAAAAGCATTCAACTAATTTTGCTACTTTTAACCTAAATTAAACGGTGTTAGTACACGAACTCACGTTGTAGCTAATTTAGTAATGTAATTTAGAAAGTATTTTATAGAAACGAATTTTCAGATTTCTTTAATGAAAAGCATTTAAGAAATAAAGAATCATAAACAAGATTAGAGACCAATTTAGTGTAAAATCTAATCTTTAACTTGTGTAAACGATGTCTCTTAACGAAAATAAATTTAAAAAAACAATGACACTTTACTCTGACAAAAACATTATTGACTCTTGGTTGCAAAATGCAAAACCTTGGATTTCTGCTATTCAAAATAATGAAATTGAAAGTAGGTCTCTAATCACAAATAAAGCGATTAAAGATCTTATATTAGAAAAGAAACCTAAAAAAGTACTTGATATTGGGTGTGGAGAAGGATGGTTAGCTAGAGAACTAAATAGTGCAGGTGTTGATGTGTACGGTATTGATATTGTACCTCAATTAATAGATGAAGCTAATAAACATGGGTGCGGAAAATTTCAGGTATTACCGTATGAAGATTTATTCCAAGAAACCATTAAAGAAAAGCACGATATTGCAGTTTGTAACTTTTCCCTATTAGGCAATGAATCTGTTGCTATGATATTTCAGAATATATCTGGTTTATTGAACGAAAATGGTTATTTCATTGTTCAAACAATACATCCAATTTCAGGTTGTGGTGATGAGGAATATATAGATGGGTGGAGAAAAGGCACATGGAAAGGTTTTAGTGATAGTTTCACTAATCCACCACCTTGGTATTATAGAACATTAGAAACATGGAAAGATTTATTTCTAAGTAATGGATTTAGTATTAGTGAGATAATAGAGCCTCTAAACCCAAAAACAAAATCATTTGCTTCTATTATTTTTGTTAGTAAAACAGAGACTAACGTAAATAATTAATCAAGATGCCAACACTGATAATCGTTGCACAAGAGATTTATAATCGGTACTCAAGTTTGAAGTAAACCATTTTTAGTAGATACTATTTTCAAATTAAGTTAATTTTTCGTCTTTTTATAGCAAATCACAGGCATTTTTAATCATTTTAAGTTGTTTTCTGAAAAACAAAAAGCATTCAACTAATTTTGCTACTTTTAACCTAAATTAAATGGTGTTATTTTCCGAACACTCGTTACCACACATTTTAGAAAAACAGAATGGACTTAAATGATATTAGAGAAAACTATAAAAATTTTGACGATTGGAAAATTGAAAAGATTGCATCCGAAGAAGCTGATTCATTAAGACCAGAAGTTATTGACATCCTAAAAACAGAGATTAAAAAAAGAAATCTAAATCTGAATTTAATTGATAGCGTGGATTCGCAAACAAAAGAATTGTCCGAATATGAATTTAATGAATATTGCGATATTTTAAGAAATCATCCTTGTCCAAAATGCAAATCAAAAACACAAAAAATTAATGCAACTATGGTTGGTTGTGTAGTAAGTATGATAATAATGACTAACTATGAAAAATCCTTAAAAGTTGCTTGCTCAAACTGTCTTGATGAAATGCATAGAAAAGCAAATATGAAATCTGCACTTTTAGGTTGGTGGGGATTTCCTTGGGGACCAATTCAAACAATTAGATCCTTTATGTTTAATTCAAGTATGAAGAAAAATAATCGGACTGAAAAACCGAATGAAATTTTTACGAGTTTTATTGCTGGTAATCTCGGAATAATGGAAACAGCTAAAACCGAACCTGAAAAACTAACTGAATTTATTAATCAAACAAATAACGCAATATAAAAACGTGTGGTAAAAAAAGTATCCAATGAAAATACTATCCTAATTCTTCATAGTCACTATTTTGTTTTTTAATTATTTCTTGTTGCTGATTTTGGGTTGTTAAAATAACTGTCTTAAAAAAATAAAATATTCTTACAACTTAAAGTTATAATATTCTTTTATTAACAATTGTTAACAACCTGTGTTAATAGTTAGTTGAAAAAGTTGCGACAACAACTCTACACTACTATACTAATAATTGTAATTTTAACCATCGAATCTAAATTCAAAATTAACATTACTCCCTTTTTGTTTTATTTTGAAATTTTACTATGAGTTTTAGATTCTAAATAACAACGATATTTATCGTTAGTTGTTTTGTTCTTAATCTTATCTAAAGTTACAGTGTTAAGCACACAATCCTTAAATGATAAAATAATTCTAAGAACAATTGATAAAAGCACCTTATTTTTAAGGTGCTTTTTGTTTGTCAAATTTCCCTTTATAATTCACACATTATTAGTAGCTTTGTTTTACTTAAGAAAAATTACACGTCAGTACAAATAATTAAATAAAATATGTCAAAATCAGCATCCATAATTTACACCATAACTGATGAAGCTCCAGCATTAGCAACTTCATCTTTTCTACCTATAGTAAAATCTTTTACTAAATCTGCAGGAATTCAAATTGAAACAAAAGACATTTCTTTGGCTGGTAGAATTCTAGCTACTTTTCCTGATTTTTTAAATGAAGACCAAAAAGTACCTAATGTATTAGCTGAACTTGGAGAATTGGTAAAAAAACCTGAGGCTAATATTATAAAATTACCAAATATTAGTGCTTCAATTCCTCAATTGAAAGCTGCAATTACAGAATTACAAGCGAAAGGATTTGGAATTCCAAACTACCCTGACGAGCCTAATAATGATATTGAAAAGAGTATAAAATCTCGATATGATAAAATTAAAGGTAGTGCCGTTAATCCGGTTCTTAGAGAAGGGAACTCTGATAGACGTGCACCAAAAGCAGTGAAAAATTTTGCGAAAAAGAATCCTCATTCTATGGGAGTTTGGTCGGCAAATTCAAAAACTCATGTGGCTACAATGNCACAGGGTGACTTTTTTCACAATGAAAAATCGTTAACTCTATCAGAAGCTACAANTGTTAAAATACAACATANTGACAATAATGGAAATGCAATTATCCTTAAAGACGATTTAGCATTATTGAAAGGCGAAATTATTGATAGTACTGTACTCAGTAAAAAAGCATTACTGAAATTTTTAAACGAACAAATAGCAGATACAAAAGCTAAAGGCTTATTACTTTCCTTACACATGAAAGCCACAATGATGAAGGTTTCTGACCCTATCATATTCGGACATGCGGTTCGTGTGTTTTTTGCTAATGTTTTTGAAAAGCATGCTGCCGTTTTAGATGAAATTGGTGTGGATGTGAATAACGGGTTTGGTAATTTACTTTCTAAAATACAAGAACTACCAGCAGACAAACGTAAAGAAATTGAAGCTGATATTGATACTGCCTTTCAAAATGGCCCTGCGATAGCCATGGTAAACTCAGACAAAGGCATTACAAATTTACATGTGCCTAGTGATGTTATTATCGATGCTTCTATGCCAGCAATGATTAGAACTTCTGGAAAAACATGGAATGCAGAAGGAAATCTTCAAGACACAAAAGCTATAATTCCTGATAGTTCTTATGCCAGTATTTATCAAGCTACCATCGATTTTTGTAAAAAAAATGGTGCCTTTGATCCAACCACAATGGGAACAGTTTCAAACGTAGGTTTAATGGCTCAAAAAGCTGAAGAATACGGTTCACACGATAAAACTTTTGAAATAGAAAATGACGGTAAAGTTCAAATTATTGATACAAATGGTAATATTTTAATTGAACATCACGTTGAGCAAGGTGATATTTGGAGAATGTGTCAAGTAAAAGATGCTCCTATTCAAAATTGGATCAAACTTGCAGTTGACAGAGCTAAAGTAACACAAATACCAGCTGTCTTTTGGTTAGATAAAAACAGAGCTCATGATGCTGAAATTATTAAAAAAGTAAATCAATATTTACCAGAACACGACACTGCTAACTTAGACATTAGAATTTTATCTCCTGGTGAAGCAACACAATTCACTTTAGAAAGAGTTAAAGATGGTAAGGACACCATTTCTGTTTCTGGAAATGTATTGCGTGATTATTTAACAGATCTATTCCCTATTTTAGAAGTAGGTACTAGTGCTAAAATGTTGTCCATAGTACCATTAATGAATGGTGGAGGATTGTTTGAAACTGGTGCTGGAGGCTCTGCACCTAAACATGTACAACAATTTCTAGCAGAAAACCATTTAAGATGGGATTCTTTAGGTGAATTTTTAGCATTGGCCGTCTCACTTGAACATTATGGAAATACCAATAACAACGCTAAAGCATTAATTTTAGCTGAAACTTTAGATGATGCTACCGATAAATTATTAGAAAATAATAAATCACCCTCACGTAAAGTCAAAGAACTCGACAATAGAGGTAGTCATTTTTACTTAGCCTTATATTGGGCTGAAGCTTTAGCCCAACAAAATGATAATGCAGAACTTAAAAAGCAATTTAGTGCTGTGGTTGAAAAATTGAAGACTAATAAAAATGCAATTATAAAATATCTAAATGACATACAAGGTAACTCGGTAAATATTGATGGTTATTACCATCCTAATACTACGTTGACATCAAAAGCCATGAGACCTAATGAAACATTCAATCAAATCATAAGCCATATTTAATTAAATTATAGTTAAAAGCTCCTAATTAGGAGCTTTTTTATTTTATGTTATTTACATTTGTTTTCTAATTAAATAAATTTGAATACTATTAAGCTCTTCTTTTTTTTTATCATTTCTTTTAATTTAACTTTTCTTTTTGCTCAAGAAAAATTCACACTAAGCGGCACTATATCAGAATTTTCAAGTAATGAAACACTAATAGGTGTCAGTATTATATTTCCGGAGTTACAAACAGGAACTACCACTAATGAATATGGGTTTTACTCCATAACACTACCTGAAGGCAATTATAAAATGATAGTAAGCTATGTTGGTTTTAGTGATATTAGTACAACTATCAATCTCAATAAAAATATTTCAAAGAACTTTAGCTTGATCGAATCTTCAGAAATATTAGAAGAAATTGTTCTTAAAGAAGATGTAGAAAAATTAAATATTAGAAAACCTCAAATGAGTGTCAATGCAATGTCTTCTGCTACCATTAAACAAATTCCTGTTGTACTAGGCGAGGTTGACGTTATTAAATCTATCACTTTATTACCAGGAGTTACAAATGCAGGAGAAGGGTCTTCAGGATTTAATGTTCGAGGTGGAGCTGCAGATCAAAATTTAATTTTGTTAGATGAGGCTACTATCTACAATTCTTCACATTTATTTGGGTTCTTTTCAGTATTTAATCCAGATGCCATAAAAGACCTAAAACTTTATAAAGGAGGTATACCTTCGCGATATGGTGGTAGAGTTTCTTCAGTGCTTGACATTTATCAAAAAGAAGGCAATAATAAAAAATTTCATGCCAATGGTGGTATAGGTATCGTTTCAAGTCGCCTATTGTTGGAAGGGCCATTAAAAAAAGAAAAAGGGTCTTTTTTATTAGGAGGCAGATCCTCTTATGTACATTTGTTTTTACCCTTATTTGATATTAAAAATGTTGCCTATTTTTATGATCTTAACACAAAATTGAGTTATAAAATAAATCAGAATAACAATATTTATCTATCAGGTTATTTTGGTAGAGATGTATTTAGTGTTTCTGATAGTTTTGAAAATACCTATGGTAATACCGTAATAAATTTTAGATGGAATCATTTATTTTCTGATAAATTATTTTCTAATGTTTCCTTAATTTATTCTGATTATTATTATGGCCTTAAATTAAATTTTATCAAATTCAATTGGAATTCAGGTATTCAAAATTTAAATGTTAAATATGATTTTAAACATTATCTCAACGATAAGTTTAAAATAAATTATGGCCTAAATAGTATCTATTATAAATTTAATCCCGGTGATATAGTACCCACCGATTCTAATTCAGGAATTAACCCTTTTAAACTTATTGATAAATATGCTTTTGAAAACGCAGCTTATATTGATGCCGAACATCAAGTTTCTAATAAGCTAGCATTATCATATGGCATCCGCTATAGCTCATTTCTACGTTTAGGTCAAGATGAACTTAATCTCTATAAAAATAATGAAGCCGTGGTTTTTAATCAAGAACTTCAAATTTATGAAAAAGCCAAACCTATCAGCACCATAACTTTTAAAAGAAATAAAACCATTACATCTTTTGACAATTTAGAACCAAGATTTTCCCTAGCTTACCAACTAAATGATGAGTCATCTTTAAAAGCTAGTTATAACAGAATGAGTCAATATTTACATTTATTATCAAATACCAGTTCGCCCACACCATTAGATGTTTGGACTCCAAGTGGTAAATATGTTAAACCACAATTATTAGATCAGTTTGCTATTGGGTATTTTAAAAATATTAATAATAACAACTATTCATTTGAAATAGAAAGCTATTATAAAACTATAAAAAATAGAATTGATTATATAGATGGTGCAGATTTAATTGCCAATAATGCCATAGAACAAGTAATATTGAATGGCAAAGCAAGGGCATATGGACTAGAAGTATTATTACGAAAAAACGAAGGTAAATTTAAAGGATGGTTGGCCTATACCTTTTCAAAATCTGAGCAAAAAACTGAAGGTAGAACAGCATTAGAATTGGGCATAAATAATGGGAAATGGTATAATACACCCTATGATAAAACACATGACATTTCTTTAACAGGAAGTTATGAATTGAACAAAAAATGGAAATTTAATACCAATTTTCTATTTAAAACCGGACAGCCAGTGACCTATCCAAATGGACAATATCAGTATAACGGTATTACAATACCTAGTTATACATTGAGAAATGAATATAGATTACCAAGCTATCATCGTTTAGATTTATCAGCCAATTACACACCTAAACCGAATAAAAATAAAGGTTGGCAAAGCGAATGGGTATTAGGCATATACAATATCTATAATAGAAAAAATGCCGCATCAATCAGTTTTAGAGAAAGTGAAATGGCTGGTGTAAATGAAGCGGTTAAGTTATCAATATTTGGAATTGTACCCTCTATATCTTATAATTTTAAATTTTAGTCTTATGAAAAAACCAATCCTTTTACTTGTTATTTTTATTGGTTTTATATCTTGTGAAGATGTAATTGATGTTAATTTACCTAAAGCAGAGCCAAGATTGGTTATTGACGCATCCATAAATTGGTTTAAAGGCACATTGGGTAATGAACAAGAGATTAAATTAACTTTATCAGCACCTTTCTTTAATACCAATATTCCTCCAGCAAATAATGCAAAAGTGCAAATAACTGATGCTCAAAATACCATTTATAATTTTATTGAAGATGCTACGACAGGAGTTTATAAAAACACAAATTTTAAACCTGTTATTCATGAAACTTACCGATTGACTGTAATTTACAATGATGAAACTTATACAGCCGAAGAAACTTTAAAACCTGTCAACTCTATTAACAGGATTGAGCAGAATAAAGGAGGTGGGTTTTCAGGTGAGGACATTGAGATCAAATCCTATTTTGAAGATCCAATATCCGAAGAAAATTTTTATTTAATTGAGTTTATAAATGACATTACCAATATTCCTTCAATAGATTTTTTTAGTGATGAATTTATCAACGGTAATGAAATATTTGCTTATTATTCTGATGAAGATCTATCCGCAGGTAACGAAGTCAATATTAAAATTCATGGAGTATCAGAACGTTTTTATGAATTTGTCTTTATATTATCTCAACAGGCTGAAAGTGAAGGCCCTTTCCAGACACAGCCAGCAACAGTAAAAGGTAACTGTATCAATACTACAACATCAGAAAATTTTCCATTAGGTTATTTTAGATTGTCAGAAGTTGACCAATTTATTTATGTTATCCAATAATTAATTGATTAAAATACAAAATATTGTGTATTTTTGAATTATGAATTTTACCAAAACCACCGAACAAGATTCTAAGTACAATCATCTTGAAAAGATGAATACCCTTGAATTACTTGTCAACATCAATACCGAAGATCAAACAGTACCACTAGCCGTCGAAAAATCTATTCCTCAAATTGAAAGTTTGGTAGAAAAGATTGTTCCAAAATTAAAAAATGGTGGCCGGCTCTTTTATATTGGTGCTGGTACAAGTGGTAGATTAGGTGTTGTTGATGCTTCTGAGTGTCCACCAACATTTGGCGTACCTTATGATTTGGTTATCGGATTAATTGCTGGGGGTGAAACTGCTATTAGAAAAGCCGTTGAATTTGCAGAAGATTCTACTACCCAAGGATGGAAAGACTTAAAAGAATATCAAATTTCTGATAAAGATGTGGTCATTGGAATAGCCGCCTCAGGTACAACTCCTTATGTAATTGCTGCACTAGAAAAATGTAATCAAGAAAATATTATTACGGGTTGTATTACCTGCAATGAAAATAGTCCCTTAGCATTGACGGCTCAATACCCTGTAGTGGTAATTGTTGGTCCAGAGTTTGTAACTGGAAGCTCTCGTATGAAAGCTGGCACAGCTCAAAAATTAGTATTGAATATGATCAGTACAGCTACAATGATTCAATTGGGTAAAGTTAGAGGTAATAAAATGGTAGATATGCAACTTTCTAACAACAAATTGGTAGATAGAGGGGTGAAAATGGTGATGACTACATTACATATTGATGAAAGTTTAGCTAAAAAATTACTACTAAAACATGGTAATGTTAGAAATGCAATTAACAATTATCCTCTTGAAAAAAAATAAGCCTACATTATTTAGTGCTTTTAAACGTTTGGCAGTAGCCTTACCATTATTATTTATTGCTCCTATAGTTATAACCATTGGATTTAAAGCTTTGAAAAAGGATGGTGATTTTTTGCTATTAATCATAGGATTACTTTTAGGAATAATTGCCATTATGATTACTGCTTTCGGTTTGATAAAAGTATCAAGATCACTATTTGAAAAGGATAGAGAACATGATCAAAATTAAATCATTCTTTACAAAATTATTGCAATGGGAACATTGGCCTACTTTTATGTTCTATGTACCCCTTGCACCATTTTACATCTACTCAACAATNAAGGCAAGACATTTAATNTCCTATTTAATTGTAAATCCTGCNATAAAATATTCAGGTAATGGCACAGAATCTAAATTTGAGACCTTAAAATTGATTCCTGAACAATACAAACCCTTATCANTATTAGTTACTGAAAAAACAAGTTTTGAAGAAANTTTANTTAAAATTAACAACAATAACATTGAGTTCCCTTTAATAGCAAAACCAGATATTGGGTTTAGAGGGTATTTGGTGAAAAAAATTAATTCCAAAAATGAATTAAAAATCTATTTAGATAAAAACAAAATAAATATAATTATTCAAGAACTTATAGATTACCCTAAAGAATGTGGTCTTTTTTACTACAGAATGCCAGATGAATCTGAAGGAAAAATAACATCCATCACTTTAAAAAAATTTTTAACCGTGGTTGGAGATGGAAGCTCTAATTTATCTGAATTGATTTTGGCAGACAAGCGTGCATATTTATATTATAGTTTACTTCAAAATATCCATAGAAAAAAAATGCAATCCATTCCTAAAAAGGATGAGATTATAAAACTATCAGTTATTGGAAATCATTCTAAAGGAACTCAATTCATAAACGGTAACCACTTAATAAGTAAAAAGTTAGAACTAATGATGGATCAATTTTCCAAGCAAATCGATAATTGGTTTTATGGTCGTTTAGATATAAAATACAATAATTTTGAAGAACTTATCGCTGGTGAAAATTTTAAAATATTAGAAATAAACGGAATTATTTCTGAACCAACACATATTTACGATTCAGAAAACTCCACCTATTTTANTGCCATAAAAAACATTAAAAAACATTGGGGAATCATATACCAAATAGCTAAAAAAAATCACGAAATATCTAAAATTCCCTACCCTAAAATTATTCCATATGTAAAAGACATGCTTTGGTTGAGAAAATACTCCAGAAAATTAAAAAAACTCAATAAATAAATCTGAAAATTTAACACTTTTCCATGGGGACTACAGCAACATCAGTTGTTATATTTTAAATATACAAGTAATAATTCTTTTTATTTTTCGTTTGAAGTTTTACTTATATATAAAAAATTAAATGTAACCCAATATCCAAGTATGAAAATTTTCAAATTTTTATTAGTATTACTTGTCTCATCTTCAATATACGGACAAGTAAAAGTAGGAGATAATCCAAATACAATTGATACTTCTTCACTGCTAGAGTTAGAAAGCTCTACAAAAACTTTTGTTTTAACAAGAGTTTCTAATGTAGAAATGAATGCCATCACTCCATTAAAAGGAGCTTTGGTTTATAATATAGATGAAAAATGTATTTATCAATACAATGGTATCTGGCAAAATTTATGTGATACAGGAACAGATGATCAAGTATTGAGCTTTGATGCTACTACTAATATTCTGAGTTTAGAAGATGGTGGAACGGTTGATTTATCTGTTTATGTTAACACAGATGATCAGGCATTATCATTAACTGGTAATACACTAACTTTAGAAAATGGTGGTACAGTTGATTTATCTGGATATTTAGACAATACCGACAATCAACAAATAACAGCATTCTCTCTTGACAATGCTACAAATATTCTTACCATTACTCTTGAAGATGGAAATACTCAAACTGTAGATTTAAGCATACTACAAGATGGTACAGGTACAGATGATCAACAAATAAGTCTTGCTGGCAACACGCTAACTTTAGAAGATGGTGGTACAGTTGACCTTACTGGATATTTAGACAATACTGATAACCAAACCATTACTGATTTTAGTTTAGCAGGAACGGTATTAACACTAACACTTGAAAATGGAAATACTCAAACTGTTGATATTGCGGCTATCAGTTCTGATGATCAACAAATAAGTCTTGCTGGTAACACGCTAACTTTAGAAGATGGTGGTACAGTTGATTTTTCTGGATATTTAGACAATACCGACAATCAACAAATAACAGCATTCTCTCTTGATAATACTACAAATATTCTTACCATTACTCTTGAAGATGGAAATACTCAAACTGTAGATTTAAGCATACTACAAGATGGTACAGGTACAGATGATCAACAAATAAGTCTTACTGGTAACACGCTAACTTTAGAAGATGGTGGTACAGTTGATCTTACTGGATATTTAGACAATACTGATAACCAAACCATTACTGATTTTAGTTTAGCAGGAACTGTATTAACACTAACACTTGAAAATGGAAATACTCAAACCGTTGATATTGCAACTATCAGTTCTGATGATCAACAAATAAGTCTTGCTGGTAACACGCTAACTTTAGAAGATGGTGGTACAGTTGATTTATCTGGATATTTAGACAATACCGACAATCAACAAATAACAGCATTCTCTCTTGACAATGCTACAAANATTCTTACCATTACTCTTGAAGATGGAAATACTCAAACTGTAGATTTAAGCATACTACAAGATGGTACAGGTACAGATGATCAACAAATAAGTCTTACTGGTAACACGCTAACTTTAGAAGATGGTGGTACAGTTGATCTTACTGGATATTTAGACAATACTGATAACCAAACCATTACTGATTTTAGTTTAGCAGGAACTGTATTAACACTAACACTTGAAAATGGAAATACTCAAACCGTTGATATTGCAACTATCAGTTCTGATGATCAACAAATAAGTCTTGCTGGCAACACACTAACTTTAGAAGATGGTGGTACAGTTGACCTTACTGGATATTTAGATAATACCGACAATCAACAAATAAATGACTTTAGTGTAAATCTTGCAACAAATAGCATTACATTAACTTTAGAGGATGGCGGCACACAAACCATAGATTTAACAAATTTACTTCAACAAGGTCCTAAAGAACACGCTAACTTTAGAAGATGGTGGTACAGTTGATTTATCTGGATATTTAGACAATACCGACAATCAACAAATAACAGCATTCTCTCTTGACAATGCTACAAACATTCTTACCATTACTCTTGAAGATGGAAATACTCAAACTGTAGATTTAAGCATACTACAAGATGGTACAGGTACAGATGATCAACAAATAAGTCTTGCTGG
>JGI24023J19991_10001191_pt1 | contig 20271 bp, 9 predicted proteins | sample Cruoilmetagenom1_FD_19991 | JGI IMG/M metagenome (IMG submission 19991) | reverse complement strand
ATATTCATCAGCACTCAGATTTTTCTGCAACTCCTCTGTTGGCCAGAGATAATAACCCCCTTCAACATTATTGCTATCGATAGCAATAATGTTGAAGGGGGTTATTATCTCTGGCCAACAGAGGAGTTGCAGAAAAATCTGAGTGCTGATGAATATACCATAATGACCTTGCATTGGGGTATGCAGCATTCACCTGCCCTGGAAGGCGGGCATCACCCAAGGGTCGCAATGGATGTCGAAGCTGTTAGTCGGGAGGTGAAAAAAACATCTAAAAAGGTGGAGGCGCTGATAGCCTCAGCCAAAAAGAAGCTGCTGAAAAGACAGCTGCAAAGACAGTTACCTCGTGATGGTAAATTACTGGCGTCATGGAACGGACTGGCACTCTATGCCTTGACGCGTGCAGCCTCAGTCAATAAAAAATATATACAACACGCCAGGCGTCTGCAACAGTTTCTGCTCAGCCGGTTGTGGGATGGTAAACAGCTTAAGCGTGCCCTGGCGGACGGGCATTATCTTGGCGATGCGACACTTGAAGATTATGCCTATGTCGCGATGGGCTTGCTCGAATGGGCGAGATATACCGGGCAGGCATCAGACCTGGATCAGCTTGAAGCTATTCTCATGCAGGCGTGGCAACGCTTTTATAATGAACAGGGTTGGTTGTTAGCTGAAAATATGATTGCAGGTATCAACTCACGCGAGGCAGTAGTATCAGACGGGCCCATGCCATCGGCATCTGCCAGCTTGATTCGAGTGACTCTTGAATTCGCTACTAAAACCGATAATAAAGCAATGTTGAAGTTGGCTAAAATGGCGGTGAACAGGGGGCATGCTGTTTTGAAAACCGATAATTTCTGGTATGCAACACATATCCGCGCCATGCTGGAGTCAGTGTCGGCAAAATAAAACAGCAGTGATTTATATTGGAAGCTCGCCTGGAACAGCGGGAGGTCTTGAGTGTGTGTTGATTATCTCAAGTCTAGTGCTCAGGCGTTAGTGATGAGTTCGCGCGAATGGAACACCCTGTATAAAACGGGGATCAGGTAGAGGCTGACAAAGAGAGAAAAGCTCAGGCCTGAGGTAATCGTAATCGCAAGCGGCTGTAACATCTCTGAACCTTCCCCCACGCCAATTGCCAAAGGGGTAAGCCCAATAATGGTCGTGAGTGATGTCATTAGTATCGGCCGTAAGCGCAGCATGGCGGCTTCTGCAATGGCTTCTTCCAGTGGCCGACCCTGGCTGCGTAAAATTTCTATATATTCGACCATGACTATCGCATTGTTAACGACGATACCGGCCAACATAATGACCCCCAGCCACAATGGCATGGACAAAGGGAGTTCGCCCCAGTAAATCCCTAACGCCACACCAATAACAGCAAAGGGAACACCGAGCATGATAATAAACGGATTACGTAGTGATTCATATTGTACTGCCATGACGACCAGGACAAGGAACAAGGCCATGACCAGCAATTGCCATACGATATCCTGACTGCCCTGGATAATAGTGGATATACCGGCGTCATAAATTTGATAGCCTTCAGGGAGAGTAAAATCTTGCAAGGATTGCTGTACGGATTCGAGGACTTCACCGGTCGTCATGCCGTCATCTATTTTCCCAGTGACCTTGATGATTCGTTGTTGATTTTCTCTAAGAATAACCGAAGGTGCCTGGATCAGTTCCACATTGGCGACATCAGCAAGGTAGATTGATGACTGTTTACCCGGTGTTTTGCCCAGTAGTAATGATCCCAGGCTGCTAAGGCTTGACGTATTGATGTCAGGCAGGCGCACGCGAATATTATAGGAACGATCGCCATCGATAAAATCACTAACGGTTGCCCCGCTAATGGCTGTGCGAATAATGCGGCTGATCTGTTCGACAGTAAAGCCGAGNTTGACTGCGCGTTCGCGATCGATTTTTATCGAAAGTTCNTGGGCTATTACGTCAGAAGAGTGTTCTATATTAATGATACCCTTTATCGAACCCAGGTGTGCTATCAGGGCATAACCGATTTGGTCAAGCGTATCCAGGTCAGGGCCAGTGATGCGTAGACTGACGTCGTCATCGGCACGATGGAAGTAAGTGCCAGGTGTGCGCAGGTTATTGGCGCGTACCCGTACGCCGGGAATTTTATGTTTGGCAAGTAGTTCATAAAACTGGGATCTCCATTGATCACTGCTGACAGAGCGCTGGGAAAGTGGAACCAGTTGGATGTCGATACGCGCCCTGTTTCTGGCCACGAATTCCGTGCGCCCATAAATGGCGCCGCCACTGATAGTAAAAACAGTGGCGACAAAAGGCATGGTCTCTATTAATGATTCGACTTTAAGCGTTGCCTCATCTGTGAGTTCCAGTTTTATGCCTGGCTCGGCTAGCAGTCTGACACCAATTCGACCGTCATCCATTCTTGGAAAGAATTCTGTTGAGTCACTGATAAAAGAAGGAATACTAAAACCCAGTGAGGCTAACAGGACCAGTATCAGGACTATTCTTGCCGAGGCTTTATGAATGATGTATTGCACACTACGGCGATATTTTTTCTGGAGTAACATCATCAGTTTATCGACAGGGCTCTGACGCACTGGATCAGGAGACTGTTTTAGTCGGGTAGCCAGTGCGGGGACCAGTGTCAGTGCGACTATCATCGCGGCTATGATGGCGGCCGTGATAGTGAAAATCAGTTCGCGGAAAAACAAGCCTACCAGACCACCTATAAATAAGAATGGAATGATGGCAGCCAGGTTGGTGCTGGTGGAAGCAACTATTGCGCCGTTGACCTCTTGTGCCGCATGGGTGCCCGCCTCAAAACTGTTTTCTCCCTGTTTTTGGTGTCGATAGATATTTTCCAGCATGACGATGGTGCTGTCGACCAGCATGCCAACGCCCACGGCCAGGCCTCCCAGTGTCATGATGTTCAAGCTGAGCCCGCCCAGCTCCATGATTAGAAAAGTGACTGTAATCGCAATAGGAATGGCGCTACCTATAATCAAGGTACGCCTGATATTGCCAAGAAACAGATAGACGACCAGCATGGCTAGTAGCGCGCCAGAGATAGCAGCGATTGAGGCTTGATTGAGTGAATTGCGAACATAGACTGATTGATCGCCCACTATATCCACGCTGATATCATCCGGGATAACGCCCTGTCGGGTGAGCTCTTCCAGTCTCTGTTTGACAAAATCCACCACGGTTACCGAATTGGCGTTGGGTTGTTTTTGAATCGAGACCTTGATGCCGGGGATGGAATTAAGTCGTACGCGCAGACGTTCATCTTCATGCGTGTCAATGACACGGGCAATGTCTCTCAGGTAGACATGCTGGCCGTCGGCTAAAGAGATGGGTAAGTTGGAGATTTCTTCGACTGATTCAAAACGTGCGGAAATCCGACCGCTCAATTCACGTTGATTGAGTTTGATGCGGCCCGCTGATTCTTCCTGATTACCTTCCCGTAGGGCGCTGATGATATTATCGGTAGTCAAACCCAGCCCGGCCAGTCGCTGCTGGTCTGGCACTACCTGGATCTCGCGTATCAGCCCTCCGCCGACCTCGGCGCTGGCCACGCCGGGCAGGTTAAGCAGCCATTTGCTGAAAACGTTATCGACCCAGTTGCGTAAATCAATCGGGTTTTTCAGTGCCGAACTGATAACAAATTCGACAATAGGCCGTTGCGAAGGATCACGCTTGAAGATAATAGGTGGATCAATGCCATCAGGGAGAAAGCGTTTTGCCCGGTCCAGGCGTGTGCTTGCATCACGCAAGGCGACATCGATGTCCTTCCCATACTGGAACGACATATTAACGCCACTTCTGCCCTCCGAACTGGAAGACTCAATACTGATAACGTCCTCGGTAATCGCCAGCTGTTCTTCCAGTTGTCGCGTGACCTGGTCTTCCATGATTTTTGCAGGCACGCCGGGGTTGTTGACGCGGACCCTGATGTCCGGGTAAATGATATGCGGTAATAGATCAACTGACAGGCGTCCCAGCGAGAATAGACCAAGCATCATGACGGCCAGGGTTATCATAATGACACCGATCGGGTGACGGATAGACCATGCCGCTATGCCGCCACTGACGGCCGATATTTTTTCCTGGTTAGTATTTTTGTTCACGAGGATAGTCTATATAGTGTTAACACGTTATTCGGGTTTTTTGCCCAGTGTTGTTGTGACTTTTTTTCCTTCTTTTAGGCCCAGAAAACCCTTGATGATAATTGCCTCGTTTTCAGCCAGACCCGTATTGATGGCGGTGAAATTCTGGTAACGAATACCGGTAGTGATATATTTTTTTATCGCTTGCTGCTTATTGTTGATGACAAATACGTATTCACCCTGCTGATCTCTTCGCAGGGCACTGAAGGGTATTAACAGATAGCTTTGTTTGGGAGGGGTGAGTGTGACCCTGCTCAGGAATCCCGCCCTGGCCTGTGCTGGTATTTTTTTAAAAGAGACTTCGAGAGTACCCAGGCGTGTGACAGAATCAATGGTTGGATAGATGCGCGTTATGGTCCCGTCGAAGGGTTCCCTGCCCAGTGCATCAATAGTAATGCTGGCAGGGTCACCGATTTTGAATAAGGGTAACAGTAGCTCCGAAACATTGACGCGAATAATCAGTGATGTGTGATCGATAATCGTTAATAGGTGAGAATGGCGTGGGGCAATGTCACCGACCTCGATCAGGCGTTCGCTGACTATTCCTGAGAAGGGTGCATGTATGGTGGTGTATTCAAGTCTGGTTTTTAACAACTGCTCTTCTGACTGCGCCACAGTGAGAGCTGTCTCGATGCGTGCGCGTTCATCTTCAGCTGCGAGTCTTTTTTTCACCAGGCTGGTCGTCCGTCGCAAATCCTGTTCGGCTTGCTTGCGAGTTGCCCTGGCCTTGTCCAGTTGTGCGCGCAACAGGCTGCCATCTATAGAGACGAGCACCTTGTCTTTTTTGAAATTATCGCCAGGGAAATACGGCAATGAAATAATTTTTCCTTCTTCCTGATTGAATATTCTGACTTTACGTAAAGCCTGCAAAGTACCTGTGCGTGTACTAGGGGTATCGAGCGGACGAATTTGACTGGTATAGGTAGTGACCAGATGAGCGGATTTTGATCTTTTCTTTTGCTCGATGGTCTTGCCGCTTTCATTACAGGCACCCAGCACCAGGACGGCCATGACCATGAAAAGCGAGAGGGTCGCCGGGTATACGCGAGAGTAATGAAATCTAAAAGCCATATAATCTTTTATCTAACTGTAATATATAGAAAAAAATAAATAATCCGCTGTCAGTATATCCCATCTCAGTGACATAATGGAATGATGCAGGACGATTATTTCCGAAACACTGCTTAACGTTATGTAGTAATATTGCAACATCGTCGCACGCAAATTGACTGTTAATTTTTTCTTATCTCTAGTATTCTCTAGCTATTAATGGATTTGGATTTTACTGGGTCAAAGTTGATCCTTACAATGGAGGTAATAATATAATGAAAAGAAGTACCGCTATTCTTGCAGCCCTGCTGATACTGGCCACACCGTACCCGGCCTTGCTGGCTTCCGATGCCCTGGTGTTTTCTACAGCGCCAACGCAACCTCCCGAACTGACCCGACAATTGTACCAGCCCCTGGTCGATTACCTTTCCAGGGAAACGAGTCGAAAGATTGTCCTGAAGCCTGCAAAAAATTTCCTGGAATATTCCCGTGCGATGCAAAAGGGGGAATATGATATTATTTTTGATGGCCCACATTTTGTTGGCTGGCGAGTAGCAAAACATAAGCACAAAGTTGTTGCCAAACTGCCGGGCAGTATACGCCTTGTCGTTGTCGGTAGAGACGATGCCCGTATCACTGGCTATGAAGATTTGGCGGGAAAGAAGGTGTGTGCCTTTTCATCGCCGAACTTGTTGAGTCTGGCCTTTATGGATTTGTATCAACGTCCCGGTAGTCAACCTATACTGGTCAAGGTCAATTCATTCAAGCAAGCACTGGAATGCGTTCATAATGGCGGCGGTGTCGCGGCTATAATGCGAGAAAAATATTGGGAGGTTCAATCTTTTACGCAGAAGCAGGGATTGCGATTAATCTATTCTACCAATAAAACGTTTCCTCACAGGGCCTTTAGTGTGGGTGAGCGGGTAGATGACAAGACACGCAAGGCCATTGTAATGGCGCTGACCAGTGAGGGTGTTATTGCATCCGGTGATGCCATACTACAGCGTTTCAGGAGCAAAAAATTTACAGCAGCCCAATCCAGTGAGTATGTCGGGCTGGAAGCCTTATTGAAACCGGTTTGGGGTTACAGAGTACAGTAATATCGCGCAAAAAATCGATTTTAGTACAAAGCGTTTTAGTCGAATAACATGAACAGGTATCAATTCATGGCTATTCGGCTAGTTAGTCTAGTCATGTGTCAGTATTGATACTGACGTTTATAAAACAATAAACACCTCTCTATATCCCAAACCTGGTCGAGATGCTGGATCTGGCACAAATCAAATTTATGGGACTATTAACGCTATATTAAGGAACTATTGATTAATTCCGGATAGGGCGGAGATGGCTGCAAGTAGTGCGCTATTTGTGCGACTACACAATACAGAGTCAGGAAAATTTCAGTTCCCATATACCCATTTACGAATCAACCAGGGGTACTTTAGGCCTTTGGCGGCTATGATCAAGCCTTGCTCCTGATGCCGACAGGTTTATTTGCTGTCAAGTAATGGCAGGATGTCGTATATATAATTTGCTTATGGATAATATGCGATTATATACCTATGATAGATTTTGTCGGGGGAGTTTATGTCATATGTCGTAAAACTCATTTTTGTAATGAGTGTGTTTATGTATCGTTCAGTATTGGCCCAGGATATCACACTGGATCAATACCTGGACAGAATCCGTGTGGCCCATCCGTTTTTTAACAAGGAAAAACTGTCTGCAGATATCGAACGCGAGCGTCAACGTGGACTGCTGGGTAGCCAGGACTGGGTGCTAAAGCTGTCACCATCATACAATCATACTGAAGGTAATCCGCAGAGTGCTTTTTCTCCCAGGAAAAGTGATAATTTTACATTTGATTCCTCTATTGGTCGTGAATACTGGGAGAATGGTGGTCGCCTCACGCTGGGATACGATTATGGTTATAGTGAGCAGACATTTTCGTCTTTGGCCGATGCCTTGCAGCAGCACTCCAATGGCCTAACGGTACAATATAAATTGCCGATATTAAAAAATAAGGGAGGTGTGCTCAGTCGTCTGGATTATGAGTTGCAAGGTTTTAATATTGATGTTGTCGAAATCAATGCACAGGAAAACCAGGAAAATTTTCTGGCGCAAATAGCCGAGCGTTATATCGATTGGGTATTGGAGTCTGAACGTTTACGCATTTCAGAAAGTCGTTTACATCTGGCTGAGCAGGAATACAAATTAATACGTAAAAAATTACATGCGGGATTATCGGCCAGGGTGGATGAATTGAGGGCAAAGGACGCTGTTATCAATGCCGAGCAGGCGCTATTAAAAGCAAGATCAGACTGGATGGCGGTCAAAGTGGAGCTGGCAGCACAGGCAGACTATAGTGATCTGCTGGAAAGTATGCCTGTATTTGATCTTTATCAGATAAAAAAAATACCGCTTGAGAAGGATGCTCTTGAGGAGCTGNGGAGCTATTCACGNTTGCTCAAGTCTATTGATTTACAACTNGAGCGCCTTTCAAAACAACAACATGGTTTTGAAGANCAGAAAAAGCCNGACCTGGATGTGGTCCTGGGAGGTGGGCTCAGAAGTGAAGATCGACGATTTAGCGATGCCTCGACTTTTGATAAACCGCAGTATTTCGTTGGCCTGGAATTTCGTTATCCTCTGGGTCAGACCAGTGCACGCTCAAACGTTTCCCGTGCCCTTATTCAACGTCGACAATTACAAGAAGAGAGAGCCAGCATTGTGCGACAACTCAAGGCGGATGTGCGTGCTGTGTTGGTACAGTTGGTAGAGATAAATAAAATACTGAGCCTGAACCAGCGACAAATAACAGTGGCCAGGCAAAAAACCGGCGAGGAATGGAAGCGATATAATCAGGGCCGCTCGGAGCTGACGTTTGTTATCCAGAGTCGTGATAATGAGCGTAATAGTCAATTAAGTTATGCTGCCAATGCGGCGTTTTATCAAAAATTATTGTTACGCTATCGCGCATTGACCGATCGATTGTTACTGGATAATTAAGGAAGGCAGGTATGAAAACATTCTTTCACTTTTTTGCTGAGCGACACCTGCTGGCCTACCTGATAACGCTGGTTATTATCCTTCTCGGAGTGAGTTCCCTGTTGACTATCAAGCGTGACAGCTTCCCGGAGGTGACATTTGGAGAAGTGATTATCACCACAACCTATCCAGGCGCTTCACCGGAAGACGTGGAATTAAAGGTGACCAATGAAATAGAAAAAGAACTCAAGGAGGTCGTGGGTCTCAAACGCTTTATGTCCTGGTCAATGGAAAACATATCCAAGATCTATATTGTGATCGACCCTGACGTCGCCGATGAAGACAAGGTAGTGCGTGACATTCGCGAGGCGGTTAACCGGGTGACCGATTTGCCTGCAGAAGTGACCGAGTCGCCGGTTGTTACTGAATTGAGTACTTCTAGTTTCCCGATGATCGAAGTAGGATTTTCCGGCGATGTGTCGTATGCCGAGTTACGCGAGGTGGCACGTCTGTTCGAGAAAAAGCTGGAAAATGTTGCCGGCGTTTCCAGTGTCGATCGTTATGGTTATCGAGCACGTGAAATTCGTGTGGAAGTATCGCCACAGTCACTCAGGAAAAGAGATTTGTCCCTGGTTGAAGTGATCAGTGCCATACAGGGTCGAAATATCAGGGCCACCGGGGGTTCCTTTGAATCCTATACTAGTGAAAAAAATATCGTTACGCTGGCGCAATTCCGCCAACCACAAGAAGTGGGCGATGTTGTGGTGCGGACAACATTTGATGGTCCCCTGGTGCGGGTCAAGGATCTGGCTGTTATTCATGACGACTACGAAGAAGAAAAAGTGTTATCACATGTCAATGGCCAGGCGGCGGTATCATTTATCGCATACAAGGCATCCAATGCCGATATCATAAGGACGGTTGATTCAATCAAGGCTTTGGTGGAAAAGGAGAAGGTATTACTGCCTGATGGTGTCAACATTATGCTGTCTAACGATGCGTCGACCTATGTGCGTGATCGTTTTTCCATTGTGACGACCAATGGTGCTATCGGTCTGGTTTTTGTCATGATAGCGCTGTCGATCTTCCTGAATTATCGCATTGCCTTCTGGGTTGCCCTGGGTATCCCCGTGTCCATTTTCGGGGTCATATTTATGCTGCCACTCTTTGGCAGTTTTCTGGATAGTATTACGATGACCGCGATGGTGTTGGTGATCGGTATTATTGTTGACGATGCTATTATTATTTCAGAAAATATCTATAAATATTATGAACAGGGGATGTCTCCTATCGAGGCCGCGACCGAAGGCGTCGCTTCTGTTTTCAAGCCTGTCGTAACGACTATTCTCACCACCGTGATTGTGTTCGCACCCATGTTTTTCATGCCAGGCATGATGGGTAAATTTGTTTATGTAATCCCGCTGGTCATTATCCTGGCGCTGGCCATCTCGATGATTGAATCGATGCTGGCGTTGCCAGCTCATCTGGTAGGGGGCTTAAGCAAATACAAACGAATCGATACTCGTCAGCCTGGCTTGTTTGTGCGCTTGAGAAAAAGCTATAAACATATCCTTGCGCGGTTATTGCGATATCGTTATTTATGGGTGCTGGTGTTTGCCAGTGTGTTGGCGGGCGCTATGTGGTTTGCCGCGAAATACATGGACTTTATTCTTTTCCCTTCGTCAACCGCTGAACGTTTTGTGGTCTTTGTTGAGACCCCGGTGGGCACTTCTCTGCATGCGACGGCTGACCGTACCATCCGAATCGAGAAGCTGGTCGCCAGTCTGGATAAGGCGGAGCTCGATACCTATGTCACTCGCATAGGGACTTTTGGTGATATCGGTTCCAGTGAACGTGAAAATAATGCCGCTGTGTGGGTAAATTTAACGCCTTATGCGAGCAGGACACGCACGGCTGATCAGATCGTTGAAAGCCTGCGTGAAAAAACCAAAGAGATGAAGGAATTCGAGCGCGTTCGCTTCATGATTGATTCAGGGGGGCCGCCTGTCGGTAGTCCGATTTTGATCCGCGTGGTTGGGGCAGATGATGCGCTGAGAAAAAAACTGGCCGATGATGTATTCAGTTTTGTCGAAGGTATCCAGGGTGCCAAGGATATCGAGCGTGATGACAAGCAAGGTAAGGAGCAGATAGAAATCAAGCTCAATTATAAAAAACTGGCGCGAGTGGGTATCAGCGTAGCGGATGTCGCCCAAAATGTACGTATTGCCTATGATGGCGAAGTGGTGACCAGTGTCAGGTATGGCGATGAAGACGTCGATTTCAGGGTAATATTTTCTGAAAAAGTACGCCAAAGCCCAGACTACCTTAAAAAGCTGATGCTGCCGAATAAAAACGGCTACCTGACACCACTGGGTCAACTGGCGCGTTTTGAGACGGTGCCAGGCCCATCCAATATTCATCATTTCAAAGGGGATCGTGCGATCACTGTGTCGGGCGATGTTGACAAGGAAGTCACTACGCCGCTAAAGGTGACGCAGGCGGTACAGGCGCATTTTGATCTCAATCGCGATTATCCAAGCATGCGACTGGTGATTGGAGGCGAGGCAGAGGAGAGTGAAAAGTCACTCAATGACCTGTTTATTATCCTGGGTGTAGCCGCTATTGGCATCTACTTTTTGTTGATTTTATTATTCAATTCCCTGTGGCAGCCGATCCTGGTGATGATGGCCATACCGTTTGGTATGATCGGTGTTATTATCGGTTTCTCCATACATGGGGAGCCTCTCGGCTTTCTGGCAATGACAGGTATTATCGGTCTGGCAGGCGTTGTTGTTAATGACTCTCTGGTGCTGGTCAATCATGTGAATGGATTACGTGCGCGTTACCATGATCGTCACATGCTGGAGCTGGTGGCGGAAGGGACTGCTGATCGTTTGCGTGCCATATTATTAACAACCATTTCGACCGTTGCCGGTTTGCTACCACTTGCTTATGGTCTCGGTGGTTCCGATGCCTATATGGGGCCCATGGCACTTGCACTGGCCTGGGGCCTGCTGTTCGCAACCCCGTTGACCTTGTTATTAATACCTTGTCTGATCATGATCGAGCACGACATACATGGACTGTTTCGGCGTAAAGCGCAGCCTGTAACCTGAGCTGACTATTATCGTGTACATCTTCGCTATATAGTCAGTCAGGATGCTCGCTATTTTTTTATCCGTTAATAATATCGGCTGCATACTGTTTGCGTAAGGTCCTTGCCGAGTCGACCATGCATTCCAACGCGAGTTCCACTTCAGGCCATTGGCGGGTCTTCAGGCCGCAGTCCGGGTTGATCCATAATCTATCCGCAGGAATACATTTCACCGCCTTGGTCATTAGATCGATAACGCCCGCGCTATCGGGTATGTTGGGTGAGTGTATATCGTAAACGCCTGGGCCGATTTCATTAGGGTAATCAAAATTTTCAAAGGCATTCAGTAACTTCATGTCTGAGCGTGAGGTTTCAATAGTAATGACGTCGGCATCCATATCAGCAATGGCATGAATGATGTCGTTGAATTCTGAATAGCACATATGGGTGTGTATCTGAGTGTCATCGGCAACGCTGCTGGCAGTGATACGGAAGGCACGTACTGACCAACGTAAATAGGTTTGCCAGTCTTTTTTTCGTAAGGGTAACCGCTCTCTCAGCGCGGCTTCATCAATCTGTATGATTTTGATACCGGCCTTTTCGAGATCCTGTACTTCATCGCGCAAGGCGAGGGCAATTTGTTCTGCCGTAGTCGATCGTGGCTGATCATTGCGCACAAAGGACCAGTTAAGAATCGTGACGGGCCCGGTCAGCATGGCCTTGACAGGTTTGTTGGTGCACGATTGAGCATAGGTAATCCAGTCAACCGTCATGGGTTTACTGCGACTGATGTCGCCAAAAATAATGGGTGGTTTCACACAGCGTGAACCATAGGACTGTACCCATCCATATTGAGTGAAAGCGAAGCCCTGTAATTGCTCGCCAAAATATTCAACCATATCGTTGCGTTCGGGTTCGCCGTGGACCAGGACATCAAGCCCTAACGCTTCCTGCTTTCTGATGGTGTTGGCAATTTCATTTTTCATGGCTTCTTGATAAGACTGTTTGTCGATTTCTCCCTGTTTATATTTTTTTCGCTGCTGACGTATGTTTTCGGTTTGAGGGAAAGAACCGATGGTAGTCGTCGGAAAGACAGGTAGATTCAGCCATTGTCTTTGCAAAGGACGCCTGTCTTGATAGGGTAGTGATCTTTGCAGAATAGATTCATTGATTGAGCCCAGACGCTTCTGTACCGACTCCTGATGAATGCGTGTAGATTCTTTTTTATTGGCGAGGATTTTTCGTGATTGCTCTAACTGTCTTGAGGTGCTCAGTGTGCCCTTATTTAGGGTATTTTTCAGAATATCCAGCTCTTCCAGTTTCTGTAATGCAAACGCCAGCCAGCTTTTTAATTCATCATCCAGTGTGTTTTCCAGGTCAAGATCAACTGGGACATGCAACAATGAGCATGATGGCGCCAGCCACAATTCCTGATCAGTTTTAAGTTGTGCGGCCTTTAATAAGTCCAGGCAGTGATCGAGATCGCTACGCCAGATATTTCTACCATTAATGATACCCAGTGACAGCACTTTATAGCCGGATGCCTGGTCGAGTACATTAATCAGTTGGTGTTCTGCACGTACCAGGTCAACATGCAAACCATCTACCGGCAGTCGTGCGGCCAGTTGCAACTGTTCTCCCAGCTCACCAAAATAGGTGGCGACCATCGTCTTGAGGCCTTTTATTTGCAGGCGATAATAAGCCGACTCAAAGGCCTGTTGCCAGGCGTGTGGCAAATCCAGAACGAGTGCGGGCTCATCTATTTGTACCCATTCAACACCCTGAGTCTTTAGTTGTTGCAGGATCTGGCCGTAGACATTTACCAGGTCATTGAGACAATCGAGTTTATCGAATGATTGGCCCTTTATCTTGGCCAGCCACAACCAGGTGATCGGTCCAAGGATGACGGGTTTGGCCTTGATGCCTGCGATCTGTGCCTCAGTTAATTCGTCAAAGAGTTTGCTGGAGCTAAGCTTGAATGTTTGATGTTGAGTAATCTCAGGAACGATGTAGTGATAATTGGTATCAAACCACTTGGTCATTTCGCAAGCGCTGGTTGGTTCACCTTTCGGCGCACGTCCTCGCGCCATGCGGAAATAGGTGTCCAGGTCTATTGTGTCACCATCCCAGTTAAAGCGTTCGGGCACAACACCCAGTAGACAAGACATATCCAGTACCTGGTCGTACCAGGAAAAATCACCGACCGGGATGTAATCCAGCCCGCTTTGTTTTTGCATCTGCCAGTGCTGTGTGCGTAATTCCAGGCCCGTTTGTTCCAGTTGCTGCCGGTTTATTTTTCCTTGCCAGTAGGCCTCGACGGCAATTTTCAGTTGTCGCTCCTTGCCTATGCGTGGAAAGCCCAGGTTGTGTGTGATAGTCATGCGTGCTCCTGCTTATGGGTTGTCGTCTGTTATCAGTTGCAGGCAGTATGATTGAGCACTATAGTTGAATCAATTTCATATTATTAATATTAAACATGAGAATGATTCATAATGATTATCGAATTACGTCACCTTCGCAGTCTTCAGGCCATCCATCAGACGGGTAGCCTGTCCAGGGCCGCCGGGCAGTTGCACCTGACCCAGTCTGCACTGTCGCATCAAATACGCACGCTTGAGGATTATTTTGATGTCGGCTTGTATTACCGCCAGCATAAACCGCTGAAGCTGACTGCTGCCGGAAAATCGTTACTGGAACTGGCGCAACAAGTATTGCCACAAGTCGAGGCGATTGACTATAAACTCAAGCGTATGGCGAGTGGCAACAGTGGACGCCTGCATATCACCATTGAATGCCACAGTTGTTTCGAATGGTTGATACCGGCACTCGATCAATACCGTCAGCAGTGGCAGGAAGTCGAAGTGGATATTCGCCTGGGTATCAACTTTGATCCTATGCCGGCCTTGTCGGGCGGCGATATTGACCTGGTCATTACATCGGACCGTATTACTCATCCACATATTGTCTTTGAGCCATTATTTGAATATGAAGCCATGGTTGTCATGGCCAATGATCATGCGCTTGCGATAAAGGCGTCTGTCGGCCCCGAGGATTTTCGTCAACAAACCCTGATCACCTATCCAGTAGCGCAGGATCGTCTGGACATATTCAATCGTTTCCTCAGTCCTGCTGGCGTGATGCCTGCGAATATTCGCCAGTCGGAATTAACGGCCATGATTATTCAACTGGTCGCCAGTCGACGCGGTATCGCTGTACTACCTGACTGGGTGCTGGAAGAGTATTTACAACGTGATTACATCAGTGCCAGACCCTTATCAATACCAGGTCACGATGGCATGAAGGGCACCTTGTATGCTGCGTTGCGCCACCAGGAAGCAGGGCAGGAATATCTGCAAGGTTTTGTTGACCTTGCCCGGACTGGCCGCAGTTTTGCTAATAAAAACAAAGCAGATAAATAGTACTTGTTTTATTTTTTGATCGCATATATTGTATATAGCACTTATACAGACACAATATTTAGTGGCTGTTTAACAAAGCAGGGGAATCCGGTGAAAATCCGGAACTGTCGCGCAACGGTGATAGGAGTCAGACCAGGTGTCTCTCCTTCAGTCCGGTTACCTGCTCACCAGAGCTTGAAATTCCAGTAATGGCTTTCAAGGATTGCAACACCCGGGTCTCGCGCCAAGACTCAGGGTGGAAAGACCACGGCCGTTATTTTTTGCGGCAAATCCGGTCTCTCCCCCTTGATACACGTGATTCCCTTCAGGGTAAACAAGAGGGGATACCATGCAAACACACAACAACCCACAAGATCTGGCCGACACGCAGCATGTCGATGCACTCACGCATAATAGTAATAACACAAGCACATCCGATCTCGAGGCCTTATCACACCGTGTGATACGCCGTAATGGCAAGCAGACTGCATTCGATCGCAGTAAGATTATTGTCGCCATGACCAAGGCCTTCCTGGCGGTGGAGGGAGGAACGGCCGCTGCATCCAGTCGCGTGCATGAAAAAGTAGCGCGCTTGAGCGAGCAGGTCGTTGAAGCCCTGTTCAGGCATCTGCCTGACAATGCGAGCCTGCACATTGAAAACATCCAGGATCAGGTAGAGTTGGCCTTAATGCGCAATGGTGAACAGGCAATCGCGCGTGCCTATGTCCTGTACCGTGAGCAGCATGCACAACAACGTGCACAGAGAAATAATCTGCAACATGAACAGGCAAATGAACAGCAACAGGAAGAAGCCATTCTGGAGATCGTTCTGGCCGATGGTCAACGTCAGGCACTGGACCTGCAACGCCTGAATAAAATTGTTCACGAAGCCGTCACCGGACTGGAGAACACAAAGGCAGAGCATATCCTGGAAAATACTCAACGCGCTTTATTCAATGGCATGAGTGAGGATGACGTGCATGCCACACTCATCATGAGTGCACGTAGTCTGATTGAGCGAGATCCTGAATACAGTCAGGTAGCAGCACGACTGCTGCTGGATCAGTGTCGCCGAGAGGCCTTGTCATGTCTCTATCAAGGCAGGCAGGAAGCGACGCAGGCAGAGATGCAGGAGCGCTATGCTGATTATTTTAAGCGTTATATTTTTCGTGCCGCTGAACTGGAATTACTGGATGAGGAATTGACTCGTTATGATCTTGATAAACTTTCAGCCGCCCTTAAGCCTGAACGTGATCTGCAATTCACTTATCTTGGTTTACAAACATTATATGACCGTTATTTTATTCATTATGACAAAATCAAGATAGAGCTACCACAGGCCTTTTTTATGCGCGTGGCAATGGGTCTGGCAATCAATGAAGTGGATCGGGAAGAACGTGTTATCGAATTCTATCATTTATTGTCATCATTTGATTTCATGAGTTCAACGCCCACCTTGTTTAATTCCGGCACCTTGCGACCGCAATTGTCATCCTGTTATTTGACTACTATTCCTGATGACCTTGACGGGATCTACTCCTCCATGAAAGACAATGCCCTGTTATCAAAATATGCAGGCGGGCTGGGTAATGACTGGACGCGTGTACGTGGACTGGGAGCACATATCAAGGGTACAAACGGTCAATCCCAGGGCGTGGTACCTTTTCTGAAAGTAGCCAATGATACCGCTGTGGCAGTCAATCAAGGCGGTAAACGCAAAGGCGCCATGTGTGCCTACCTGGAAACCTGGCATATCGATATCGAAGACTTTCTGGAGCTAAGAAAAAACACGGGAGATGATCGACGTCGCACACACGATATGAATACAGCAAACTGGGTCCCTGACCTATTTATGAAACGTGTGGCCGAGGAAAGTCACTGGACTTTGTTTTCNCCNGAAGAAGTNCCNGNGTTNCACGANCTGTATGGGGCGGCATTCGAGAAGGCTTATGTCGCGTATGAAGAAAAAGCGCAACGGGGTGAGATCAAGAGTCAGCGTCGCGTCAATGCCCAGGAACTATGGAGAAAAATGCTGGGCATGCTATTCGAGACAGGACATCCCTGGGTCACATTCAAGGACCCTTGTAATATTCGTTATACCAATCAACACATGGGCTGTGTGCACAGTTCGAACCTGTGTACTGAAATAACCCTGCATACTGACGACAGTGAGATAGCTGTCTGTAACCTAGGGTCTGTCAATCTCGCAACACATGTTGACGAGAATGGTGTGGATGCAGATAAGTTACAAGCAACCATTACAACGGCCATGCGTTTGCTGGATAATGTTATTGACTATAATTACTACAGTGTTCCACAAGCAAGGACGTCAAATCTCAGGCATCGGCCTGTTGGCCTGGGTATCATGGGTTTTCAGGATGCCCTGTACAAACAAAATATCCCCTATGGTGATCAACGTGCTGTCGACTTTGCCGATACCTCAATGGAAGCCGTTAGTTATCATGCCATCCAGGCCTCTTCTGAGCTGGCGGTTGAGCGAGGACGATATCCCAGTTATGAAGGGTCCCTTTGGAGTCAGGGTATCTTGCCTATCGACTCGAATGACGAATTGAGAAGGCAGCGTGGTAATTATATCGAATGTGATACCTCGCATACCCTGGACTGGGATAGCCTGCGTGAACGTGTGCAGGCGCAAGGGATGCGAAACAGTAATTGCCTGGCAATTGCCCCGACTGCAACGATATCAAATATATGTGGCGTCAGTCAGTCGATCGAGCCGACCTATCAAAACCTGTTTGTTAAATCGAACCTGTCTGGTGAATTCACCGTGGTGAATACCTATCTGGTCAATGCATTAAAACAAAGCAGGCTTTGGGATGAGGTCATGGTCAACGATCTCAAATACTACGACGGTTCGGTATTAAAAATAGATCGTATCCCGGACGAGATAAAATCCCTGTTTTCAACTGCCTTCGAGATGGATAGTCGCTGGCTGATCGAGGCCGCGTCACGACGGCAGAAGTGGATCGATCAGGCGCAAAGCCTGAACCTGTACATGGCCGAACCATCCGGTAAAAAACTTGACCAGTTATATAAGCTGGCCTGGGTGCGCGGACTGAAAACAACTTATTACTTGCGTACCGTTGCGGCCACACATATGGAGAAGTCGGCAACACAAAGCGATGACAATGAAAAGCAAACATTCAATGACCATCAGAGGATAACAACGGCGTGTTCCATATTAGATCCTGATTGCGAAGCTTGTCAGTAGCACAACAATTAATTAAAAAAAGGTGAAACAATGTTGAATTGGGAAGATCCTGTCGGATCATTTAAACAGTCGAAAGGTCAGCAGGGGCAGATGCAGGCCGGACACGAAAAAATAGAAAGACAGTCACCAGAGAACGTTAATCCTATTGATAAGGCATGTGAAAACATCGATCATGATTCAAGTGTCAGCCCTGTTAATGTGGACGATAAGCGTGTCATTAATGGGCAGACCGATGTTAATCAACTGGCGCCATTTAAATATCCGTGGGCATGGGAGTTTTTTCTTAACGCAAACCGTAACCACTGGACGCCCTTGGATATCAATATGAACAAGGATGTCGAAGACTATCATTATAAGCTGACGTTAGAAGAAAAACATCTCTACGAAAATGTCCTTTCCTATCTCACTACTTCGGATATCCTGGCCATGCGCAATATAGGTTTGGCAGTGATGGAAAAAATGACCGCGCCCGAATTACAAATCTATCAGGCGCGTCAGGTGTATGAAGAAGCCCTGCATACCTGGACATACCAGCACTGCATCGAATCTATTGGGCTTGATCAAGCTGAGATTTATAATCGATATCGTGTCGTCCCCGCCATCCAGGGGAAAATTCAGTTGGCCAATGACAGATTAAACTCGGTCATGCGCTCGGATATCGATCTGAAAGATAAGGATGAGTTGGAAAATTTTGTTATGTCGTATCTGTTCTTTGCGGGCATATTTGAGGGCTGCTGGTTTTATAATGGTTTTAGCCCGATCTTTGCATTACAGCGTCGCGGCCTGATGACCGGCACGGCAGAGCAATTGCAATATATCATGCGTGATGAAGTATTGCATTGTGCATTTGGTATTCGTGTCGTCAGGCAGATCATCCTGGAAAATAATGTCAAGCTAGACCCTGTTGCTATTCGTGCCATGTGGGAGGAGGCGGAGGCCGCAGAGAAAAGTTACACAGATTATATCCTGCGTGATCCGATCCTGGGGTATAACGCACAGGATCATATTGAGCAATTTCGTTTTATCGCCAATCGTCGTGCCAGACAACTGCATCTGCAAGAGCCCTTCCCAGGTGCCAGCAATACCCTGTCCTGGTTGGACGAACAGGCCAATATGCGTAAGGAAAAAAACTTCTTTGAAACCCGTGTGACCGAATATCAAACGGGAGGTGCCTTGAACTGGGACTGAAGTCATAATTTAATAGGGATCCGTGATATAACTGGGCGAATGCCTCGTGCTTAGTAGGGAGGCAATATATAAATTTACTTGTCAATTTTTCGGTGGTGACAGTTGTGAAGCAATGATACATTCAAATATCTGTTGAATACGTGTTCTGTCATCTTATAGACCTATGTGAGTATTTTGAATGAAAAAGATGAGCTTCGAGGAAAAGTATGCCGCCATCGGTAGAAAAGACTCATTATATGAAGGCCTGTTTATTACCGCGGTAAAAACCACGGGAATATTTTGTCGGCCTGCCTGCCGTGCAAGAAAACCAAAAGTAGAGAACGTTGAGTTTTATGATACGGCACTCGAAGCCTTGCAGCATGGTTACCGCCCTTGCAAGGTTTGCAAGCCGATGGAAAGCCTTGATGAAACGCCGGTTTACATAAAAACAATGATCAAAGAACTACATGACAACCCATTTCAACGAAGTAAAGACGAAGATCTGCGACAACGAGGTATCGAACCCAGTCAGATCAGACGCTGGTTCAAAAAGCATCATCATATGACCTTTCATGCCTACCAAAGAATGTTGCGTATCAATTCGGCCTACAATAGCATTAAGGATGGTGAAACAGTGACTCGCTCCGCTTTGGATAGTGGATATGATTCTATTAGTGGTTTTAATGATAGCTATCGTGCCATATTCGGTGCATCACCATCCAGTAGTAAAGCTAAATCTGTGCTGAATATTATCCGCTTCACTACGCCACTTGGGCCGATGTTCGCTTGTGCCAGTGATGAAGGTATCTGTCTGTTGGAGTTTACTGACCGCAGGATGCTGGAAACAGAATTCAAAGACCTGTGTGCAAGGCTCAATGCGGTGATATTACCCGGAAAAAATAAATATCTTGATCAGGTCAAGACTGAAATCAGAGAGTATTTTTCTGGCAAGCGTGAACACTTTTCAGTACCGTTACATACCCCTGGTACCCCATTTCAGATATCGGTATGGAAAATTCTACAAGACATACCCTATGCAGAAACACGTTCCTATAAACAGCAAGCTGAAATATTAGGTAAACCGAAAGCCATCAGGGCCGTTGGCAGTGCCAATGGACATAACCGTATAGCCATCATCATACCTTGTCACCGGGTCATCGCTTCCGATGGTGGATTGGCGGGTTA
>JGI24023J19991_10001190_pt1 | contig 20278 bp, 22 predicted proteins | sample Cruoilmetagenom1_FD_19991 | JGI IMG/M metagenome (IMG submission 19991) | reverse complement strand
ATTCCCTCGCGTGGCCTGCGTGGCCCGGGTGCCCGGCGCTGGCGGCAAGGGGCGAAAACCGGTGTCGTCAAGACGTCTGTCTTCGCTCATTTGCCACATTGGCAACTTGCCAAATAGGCAAAGCATTGTCAACCACGTTTCGCCCGGGTGGCAAAAATGGACGCGGTTACGCCTACACGCATTGCGGGTAACGGGATGGATTTGAGAGGAATTAGCCGGGTTGAGTGCGGTCTACCCACACCACCGGGGCGGCCCACTCGACAACCTGGTTTTCCAGCGGCGGAGCGTTGTGGGAGAACAGTGTCAAGGTGCCTGGATCGGCCCCGCGCAGCAGCTTCTTGACGAACATGCGCCCGTCGGGCAGGCGCACCACGCACTCCTTCCCGATGAGTTCAACCGGTGCAACCAAGTCGCGCTTATAGAAGACGATATCGCCGTCATCGTATCGCGGCGACATGGAGTTTCCGCGTATAATAACCGCAACAATATCGCCAAGTCCCGAGGGTGCGGATATCTTGTCGAGCCCCTCGCCAATGGGGTAATCGTCTACAGGATAGACTTCCTGACCTGCCCCGACATAGCCGACAATCGCCACCATCTGCGCCCCCTCGGACAGCAATTCAATGGCATTTATCCGAAGGGCGCCAGCAATTTTATTCAGATTGACGAGGGAGATGTTGCGCTCCCCGGATTCCATACGGTTCAGGTATGACACGCTGAAGCCGGTGGCATCCGCGAGGGTCTCAAGGGTGATCCCCTTGGCTTTCCTCACCTCTTTGATTCGATTCTCAAGCATCACAACCATTTTTGACAAACTGGCAAGAAGCACCAGTGCCTATATGGCAAAAAATGATTGACATAAATTGCCAAATAGGCAAATGGTTAATGCGGCGGGCGCTTGACGATGAGGAGTTTGAGCATATGAGCGCGTGGCCGGATGAGGCTGTTTCCCTGCTGAAAGACTTATGGGCGCAAGGGCAGAGTGGCGCCCTGATNGCTGAAAGATTACGCAAGGCNCTGGGGCGNGCCTGCACCCGCAACATGGTGATCGGCAAGGCCCACCGTTTGGCGCTGCCGAGCCGCGAGACCATACGGCGCAAAGCTTACGAAGGGGCGGGCACGCGAATGCGGGCCCCGCGCGCGGTACCCTGGACGCCCGAAGGCACATCCGCCCCGGACGGCGCCGGTGAAAGCGCGCAGCCGGTGAGCGCAACGGCCAAAGGGGGCAAGGGGCTGCTGGCGCGGTTGCGCCGCAAACGCCTCAGTCCCGCGCCGCCACCGCCTGAAGTCCGAAAAGTCCTGGAGGAGCTCGAGGCCCGTGATTGCCGTTTCCCCTTAGGCGAGCCGGGGACCACGGACTTCGCCTATTGCGGACGCGCCGCACTTCCCGGTCAGTCCTATTGCGCCGCCCACTATGTGCTGTGCCATCGGGCACCGGGCGAGAAATGGGGATGAGGGGCTTCACCAGTGAGGATGCGACCATGAGAGAACGAGACGCGCAAATCCGCGTGATCCATGAGCTGCAGCGCCGCTGCGCCAGGGATGCCACATGGTGGGCGGTGCCCAACTCCATGTCAGCCAATGCAACCGCGCGGGCGCGGGCCAAGGAGGAGGGGTTACGCCCCGGCGTGCCGGACTTGTGTTTCCTCAAAGCGGGTAAACCGCTCTACATCGAAATGAAGTCCGAGAATTCCGGCCGCAGCACGATCATGGCGGTCACCGACGCGCAGGTGGCGCTCCACCGCGAGATCACCGATGCGGGCGGCCGGGTGGCGGTGTGTTTCGGTGTCGATGAAACACTCAAACAGCTTGAAGACTGGCGCGTGCTGGAGCGGAGGTGTCAGCGATGAGTGAGGAACCACCTCGCTCAAACCCGTCCTCAAGTAGCCTTCGCTCTCAAGTAGCACCGCGCGCGGTAGAGCAAGCAAACAAGCCGGTAGGGCAAATAGACAGGCGCTCAAGTAGCGGAGCGATAGCGCAATCCAAACCCAAACAACCCTATGTGCGTTTCTTCGTCTCCGACTGGCTCGGCGGCACGCGCGGGCTGCGCGCGGGCGAGATCGGCGTCTACATCACCCTGATCGCGCTCATGTATGACCGCTGCGCGCCGCTGGCCGACCACAGGCGGCGTCTGGCGCGCCAGTGCGGCTGCACGCCGAGAGCCTTTGCCGACGCACTCGAGATGCTGATCGAGGACGGCAAGATCGCCTGCACCGAGGAGGGCTTGTGGAACACCAGAGTCGCAAAAGAACTGGAATGGCGTTCGGAAACCTCTCGCGCCGCGCGCGAGGCGGTTGAAAAGCGCTGGCGAAAGCGCAAGGAAAACAGCGACCCGCCGATACGCCCGCATGACGCAGGTAACGCCCGCGAATTACCACTTCAGACTCCAGAGTCAGACTCAGAGAAAGAGTCAGTTCCTGACGGAACTGTCGTCGACAAAGGACCTGTCGACATGGGGCCATCGGTTGCTGTTTCGGATCCTGTGGTGGAGCGCACTGATCCGCCCGTGCGCCTGCCCGTGACCCAAGCCTTCGAGCATTACAACATTGCCGCGCGCGCGCTTGGGCTGCCGCTCGCACAGAAGCTGACGCGTGAACGCCGGCGCAAGTTGCGCGCACGTCTCGCCGAACACGGGCTTGAAGGCTGGGACCGGGCGCTCATCGAGATCGAGAAATCCTCTTTCCTGCGCGGTCAGAGCAAGACGGGATGGCGTGCGACGCTCGATTTCCTGCTGCAACCCTCAAGTTTCAACAAGGTTGTAGAGGGAGGCTATGGCGACCATGGCGAATGACACAGGTTCGAGGCCCACGAGCAGGCGTACGCCGGTGGGGAACAAAACCGGCCCGGGCGCCATTGAGGCGTGTCTCATGCGTATCGCCCAAGGCGTTTACGCGCGGGAGAAGGCGTTGCCCGTGCTGGAGCGCGGCTGCCCGGAATGGTGCGCCTGGCGCGACTGGCGCGTGGCCCACGGGCTGCCCGTCAGCCTCATGGAGGCCAGCGAGCGCTGGACCGTGCCGCTGCGTTCGCCACCGCATGACCTTGAGGCCGTGGAGGCGGAATGCGCGCAGGGCTCCTGCATCGCGGCACTCTTGAAGAAGGCTGACACTTCATGACTGCCCCGCGCTCAAGCAGGGCTTCGCCCGGTAGCGCAAGTGAAGAAGAAACGTCATCCCGGACAAGGGGTGGCCCGGGCGATTGGTAAGTCCGTCATTTCAATCCACCACGCGATCCGGGATCCAGATCTTGGGGGCGCCCTTGTGTGGCACGCATACCTGGATTCCGGCTTTCGCCGGAATGACGGAAGAACGGTCACCCAGAACAAACAATCGAACGATGGAGAAGTTGCCCCATGACCGCAAAACTTTACCGCCAATACAAGCCGGCGAGAATGCCCGAGGAGCAAGACACCATCGAGGTGCGCATCCTGACAGCGCTCAAGACCCTGCGCGCGCTGCCTGACCCGGACGCGAAGATCTGGCGCCAGTTTGACGGGCAGTCGATCAGCTGGCCCGAGGTGGTGCGCGAAAGCCAGGAGGCGTATGGCTATGACGAGCCGCGGCAGCGCCGCTTCCGCCCCAGCCCCCGCGACGTCTCACGTATGCTGGGCGACCTTGCCTGGCTTGAAGGGCTTGAGAAGCCGCAATTCAGGCTCATCTGGTGGCGCTCCTTCGATCTTCCCTTTTCGTTTATTGCCGCGCGGCTGGGGCGGTCGGACGAGACCGCGCGCCGGCGCTACCGCGACGCCCTCATGGAGGTGACGAAGAGGGCGGTGCTGGGGGGTGGCTCGGAGCGGGAGGCGAAGTGAGCCGCGTACGCCGTGTGCCATTGAGTTACCACCATTGGTGTGCACAACGCTGCAAGCGATTGATAACAATTCCGCAGAGATAGAAACCGGAATGCCAAAGACAAAACATCGACCCAGAAAGTTGAAATGCCTTGCATGCCAGGCAGTCCTGCAACCAGACGCCAGGTTCTGTCACAAATGCAGTGCACGCGTTGGCAATGAGCGCGGCGCAAAGCAATGGGATTTGAGGAATATCGGGCTTCTTGCCGTCTTGATCGTCGCGAGCGGAGCAGGCTTGGCCCTTGTGCTGGGCAATGTCACCACGGAACCAAAAGGCCTTCCGAGCCTGCCGCAGCCTGATATCGCCAGTTCCCCCTCAAAGCCCGGGCAGCCCGTCGACCTCTCGACCATGACCCCCCGGCAGGCGGCGGACCGTTTGTTCAATCGCGTAATGTCTGCCGACGAGCGCGGCGATACGGCACAAGTCAAACAATTCGCACCAATGGCGCTGCAGGCGTATCAGCTCGTCGGCCGGCCGGACGCCGACGCCCATTTTCACGTCGGTCTCATTGCCCTGACCCTTGGGGATCTGGACCAAGTGCGCAAGCAGATCGGGAACCTCAAGCGGGATTCAGCTGATCATCTATTGGGCCTGGCCCTCGCATACGAAGTGGCGAAGCGCGTTGATGACGGCAAATCGGCGTCGGACATCCTTGCGCGATTTAAAGCCGCATATGATGCGGAGATAGGACGTGGCAAACCGGAGTACCAGGCGCATCGGTATACGATCGATAAGCTCCGTGCGTCGACTGCGGGTCCAGCGCGTTGAGTGTTCAACGCTGCGATCGAGCCCGGCTTGGGGTTTGCGTTTTACACCGTGGCGGGCTCCACATTGGCCCAGAGCCAGTGGGCCAGCGCCGTCATGCGGGCATCCTCGTGTTGCTGACCGATGACTTGAAGACCAACCGGCAGGTCCGACACGCCGAGCATGGGAATGCTCACAACGGGGGCAAACAACATCGAAGAGGGGTAGTTGAAGACGGCGTCGCCCGTTGGCCGCGCTGCCAGCTCCTGGCCCGGTTTGTCGCCGCTCCAGTGGGGTGCGGGTCCCGGGCAGGACAGCGTGATCATCGCATCGCCAAGCGGCGCGACGGCAGCATGCGCGGATTGCGCCTGTTCGCGCTCCAGCAGCAAAACTTCGTAATCCTGGGGCATCATGGCTTCCGCGCGTTCCAATCCTGCCATCGCACGCGCGCTCAAACCTCCGCCCTTCTCATTGACAATATTGCGATGTGTCCAGCGGTTCTCCCATGCCGTGATCGTATTGGCGATGCGCTGTGCCTCGGCGATGGATCGCTCGAGCGCCTCAATGAGGATGTGGTCTTTTCTGCGCAACAACGTGATGCCGTGGCCGGATATGTTCTCCAACGCTGCGCCAAACGCGGACTTTGACTGGTCGTCGAGGCGCGTCCACCCTTCCGTCTCGAGCACAATCAGGCGTTCGGGTTTCACCGGCTGGGGCATCGCGGGCGGTGCAATTGACATTCAGAAAGTCAACATCACGGCGTCGATGGTGGGGCGGCGCTTTTCGCAACGTACGTGAATTGAACCGCGCCGCACCTCGCGGGCTAGATGATTGAATCCTGAGGATGGGGCGACTTGGCGAGAAGGCCGGCAAGGCTCTCGAGCCCTGAACGGAAATCGCCATGGCGTGGGTTCACGCCGACCGATATGCGGATGTCATGCGGGGCATTGCTCCGCCCGACGGCGAAATTCTCGGCACCCGCGACCGCCACGTCATGCATTTGCGTTGCCGCCAAAAAATCGCCGGCCCGCCAGGAGCCGGGCAACTTCAGCCATGCGAATGGCGCCGCCGGATGATGCTGGATGTTGAATTGGCCAAGGACGGTTTCGACCAATTTGTGCCGATCTGCGAGTTCGCCCGCCAGCGTCGTCAAGATGGACTCGATTCTCGGTCCGCTGACCAAGCGTGCCGCAACCTCCGCCATCAGGGCGCTGCCCGACAAGCTCAAGGTATGCATGGTTGCAACAATGTGCGAATGAAGATCGGGCGGGCTCCGCAGAAAGGCTGTGCGAAGACTTGGCGACAGGGACTTCGACGTTCCCGCGACGAAGCAGGTGCGCTCCGGAACGAGCGTGACCAAGGGCGGGGCAGCCCCTTCAAGAAATGCCGCGCAGGAGGCGTCCTCGATGACCGTCAGGCCGAATTTCCGTGCGATTGCCGCAATGTCCTTTCGGCGCCCGGCGCTCATCACGGCTGTCGTCGGATTGTGGATGGAGGGCTGTACATAGAGCACTCGGGCCGCGGAACTGGCGCAGGCTGCCTCGAGCGCGTCGGGAACAATTCCTTCCTCGTCGACGGCGATGCCTTCTGGCCGAAGGTGAAAGAGGTGCGCGAGCTGTTTTAGCCCGGAATAGGTCAACGCCTCGGACAGAATGGCGTCACCCGGGCTCGTGATCGCGGCGACTATCGCAGAAAGTGCCTGCTGGGCGCCGGGGCATACGATAACTTCCTCGGCCCTGGCTTCGAAGCCGAAGCGACGCATCCAGTTTGCGCCGGCAATCCGGTGGCTCCAAATGCCGCTGCCCGGCGGATAGCGGTGCAGCGCCCGCAGGTTCGCCTCGAGCGCCACCTCGCGCATGACGTCGGCAATTGCGGTAGTGACACCGTTTCCGCCGGGCAGAAAACAGGAGAGATCAACGACGTCGGTCGTGGTCCTCGGGCGAATATCCAGACCGGGGCGCTGGATGCTGTTTCCACTTACATAGCTGCCACGCCCAACTTCGCCGCGGACAAGTCCGCGCTTCTGCGCTAGCGCGATTGCACGGCTCACCGTGCCCACTGTCAGCCCGAGGCGGTATGCGAATTCACGCTGCGGCAGCAAGCGTTCGCCCTCGCCAAGCGCGCCATTTTCCACCGCTTCGCCTATCGCGTCGGCGATCGCCAGATACAGGGGTCCACGTCTGCCGGAAAGATCGGGAATCCAAATTGTCATCAACACAATTTATACATTGACCGAGGCGATGCTTCAACTCATAATTTGTCACCGCTGAGAGTGTAATTTGAAAGCATGATAAATAGCGGAAAATAAATATAAAAAATGATTCGTGCAGAATTCAGATGCGTCTCTGTCTGATAAATCGCATCAATTGTATCTATATTGTTGCGGCAATGTGTGGATATTGCGTCCCGGAAATGTAACATTTTCAGATGATGCCGGGGCCAATGCAGAAGAAATGGGAGGAAAATCCAATGATGTTCATTCGCAGGACGGCGCACGGGGCGATTGTTGCCTTGGCGTTCGCCGCAATCCTGGCAACCAGTATCGGTTCGAGCCGCGCGGCCGAGTTGAAGAAAGTCAGTCTGGCGCTCGGCAGTACGAGTTTCGCCTGGTTCTCGATCTTTGTCGCCCACGGTGCCGGGTTCTTCGAGGATGAGGGGCTCGATGTCGATATTATCTCGGTCGGCGCCAACCAGACACCGGTCGCCGCGATCCTGAGCGGCGGCGCCGATATCGCCGGTATCGGTGTCCAGGCCGCTTTCGCGGCAAGGGACAAGAAACAGCCCGTGAAGCTGCTGGCGCCGGTGGCGCAGGCATACACGTCGACGATGTTTATCCGGAAGGATACCGCAAAAAAGTTGGGCATTTCGCGCAGTTCGCCCCTGGAGGAGCGTGTCAAGGCGCTGAAAGGCCTCAACCTGGCAACGACGGCGATCGGGGCCGGACCGCATCTGATGTACAAGTTTCTTTTCGCCAAGTATGGTGGCGGCCTGAATGCCGACAAGGACGCTACCGTTGTTCCCGTAGGCAACTCGCACGCGACGCTTGCGGCCATGAGCAAGGGTGTCGTGGACGTCAGTGCTTTTTCGCCGCCGGTACCGCAAAAGGCGATCGCGGATGGTTACGCCGAGACGTTGATCGACTTCATCAACGGTGACGTGCCCGAGACGCTGGGCATGGTCTACACGGCGTTGGCGATCTCGGAGAAAAAGCTGAACGACGATCCTGAAATGCTTGCCGCGTTTCTGCGCGCCCTGGACAAGGGTGGAAAGCTCGCCCACAGTGACAAGAAGCGCGCCGGAGAGGCCGCACGAAAATTCATGAAGGGGCTCGATTCCGGCCTCTACGACGAGGCTGTCGACGCCATCATCGGTTCGGTGCCGAAGTCCGTGGAGATGCCGACCGACGGTCTCGAGAAATACATGAATATCCTGAAGGGTGGCGGCTACAAATACACGGTCGATTTCGACGATCTCGTCATCAACGACTTCGTCAAAAAGTCCCTCGCAGCCAAGTGAACTCCTTGCGGAGAGGCGGCATCCGTCTCTCCGCGATGGCTCGGCCGAGTGCAGGACAGCCATCTCCGCCACGCCGGCAATTTCAAACCAGGAACGACGGTAAACCATGGATTTCGAATTAGACAAACGCCAGCAGGAACTGCGGGAAAAATTTCGTTCGGTCGCGGCCTCTACCGTTGCCGAGCATGCCCGCCGGCACGACAAGGACGCGTCCGTTCCAACCGAGATGATGGAAGTGTTGCACAAGGCCGGCCTTTTCAAGCTTTGCGCGCCCGTCGAGCTCGGCGGCAATGGTTCCAGCTTCGTCTCGACCCAACAGCAGCTCGCCGTCGACAGCAAAGCCACCCGGGCAGCGCCGTGAGCGATACCCCGGTCCTCGCATTCGAGGATGTCACGAAGGTCTTCTACAAGGGCAGCCAGCCGGTGGTCGCTCTCGAAGGACTCGACATGGCGGTCCGCGAGGGCGAGTTCGTTTCGGTTGTGGGCCCGAGCGGATGCGGGAAGTCGACTCTGCTCAACCTCGCGGCAGGATTGAGCCCGGCAGCGAAAGGCCGCGTCGTCTACCGGGGCAAGCCCGTAGAAAAAATCAATACCGCCGTCGGATATATCACCCAGCACGACAACCTGTTGCCTTGGGCGACAGTCCGGAAAAACATCACGATGGGGCTCAAGATCCGAAAGGTTCCCGCCGCCGAGCGCGCGGCGCGGCTTGAGAGCTATCTCGAACTCACCGGTCTCAAGGGATTTGAAAACCATTTCCCTGCGGAGCTCTCCGGCGGGATGCGCAAGCGCTGTTCGCTGGCGCGGACGCTGATCTATTCACCCGAAATGGTGTTGATGGACGAGCCTTTCAGCGCCCTGGACGCGCACGTCAAGATGATCATGCACAAGGAGTTGCTGAGGATCTGGGACGAACAGCGTACCACCATCCTTTTCATTACCCACGACCTTGTCGAAGCGATCACGCTTGCCGACCGCATTGTCGTCCTGTCGGCACGGCCCGGCTGCGTCAAACAGGAAATGCAGGTGGACCTGCCGCGCCCGCGTGACCCTTTCACGCTGCAGACCAGCCCGGACTTCTCGGTGATCTTCGAAACCCTTTGGGACGGTTTGAAGGACGATATTTACAAAGGTGAAAATGTCTGATGAGCGACCAGGCGGCAGGCGAAATAGGGGCGAAACGGCGGGTGCGGGCAGAGGATGAATTCCGGGATGCCCCGCAATCGGCCCTGGACTTCATGATTATCCGCATCGCCATTCGCCTGCTTCTGACGGCGGCTATTTTGCTCTTATGGCAATATGCGTCCGGCCGGTGGATCGAGGAATACTGGATTAGCCGCCCGACGGACGTGGCAGCGAAAATCGTCGAGTGGTGGTACTCGGGAGACCTGCTGACCCATATGGGGATCACCGCCGGAGAAGCAATTTCCGGTTTCCTTATAGGGACCCTGGCAGGCGGAGTGGTCGGGTTCATTTTCGGCTGGTTCAAGCGCGTCGCCGAGATTCTCGATCCCATCATCATCGCCATCTACAGCCTTCCGAAAGTCGCATTGGCTCCGCTCTTTATCATCTGGTTCGGCATCGGATTCGAGATGAAGGTGATCCTGACCGCCGTGATCGTGTTCTTTCTTGTCTTCTTCAACACCTATTCTGGCGTTCGCGACACCAGCCGCGAACTGATCGATATCGTGCGCCTGATGGGCGCGAAAACCCCGCAAGTTCTCTGGTGGGTCGTTCTTCCATCGGCGCTGACGGCGATATTCGTCGGTCTTCGCGTCTCCGTGCCCTATGCGCTGATCGGTGCCGTCGTCGGTGAAATGATGGCATCGAACCGCGGCGTCGGCTTTCTTCTCATGCAGTCGGCCGGGCAGTTCGACACCGCGGGAACATTCGCCGCACTACTGACATTGATCGCGATCTCGGCCGCGTTCAACGAAAGCATCCGGTACCTCGAAGCGTATCTCCTTCGCTGGAAGGAGGTGCAACGATAGCCGGGTAATCACTGGGTCGGTGAAATCGCCCCGTCCGGGGCGGTATCCGAATTAAGCATCAAATGGTGTTGCCGCCTTCGCGTCAAACAGGAGGAAGGCATGAAACAGGGATGTTGATAAGAGCGGTGATCGCCTCGATGGAACTGCTGGCCGCGAACACGGCGGCGCCTACAAGCACAAGGGCAACAACGAGTGNTTGATCCATCTTGTTAGACGTTTCCCCCCAGGCCAAGATGTGTCAGCCAATGATTGCACGAATTGGCGCTGAACGCGGGTTTAATGCGACCGGGGGCAGCCGGGATATCGACGACCGTGTGAACGCCGACCGGTCATCGCCGCGCGCCAATCAGTGACGCCGTTGTGCGACCTAGACGATCGCGGCAGCGTCAGCGCTCTGCTCGGCATCGGCAGTACTGTCGGCCGGGATTCCGGCCGCGCCGACGACCACCAATTGCATCACCAGATGCGGGACGGGTGGCTCGGTTTCGATCGGTGTCTGAACACGGTCTGTGGTTGCGTCGCCATCGTCTGTGTCGGGATCGCTTTCTGCCAGCGCATTCAGAGCCGCCTCCAGCGCAACAGCGTCGTCCTCGAAGTCCAGCAGAATACCGTGGCCACTCAAACCTGCGGCGGCGGTGCCGGCATCCCGGGCGTCTTCGTGAGATGGCGACATCGCGAAATCCTCCAAAGCAGCGAGATCGAAATCTTCGTCGTTGAAATACAAGGGCGAGGTGCTCACGTACCCGGAAATCTCCATCTGGATTGTCCTTCCCGCCGTTTCACCGGCATCCGTCTCGGTAAGGGTGCGGCCCGGGTCTCCGGGTTGAGGATTTCTCCACTCCGGGGTATGGGCCGGCAGCCGTGAGTGCGACGGACCGGCATCATGGTCATCGACATACAAAGGCGCCTCTCTCACATATCCCGAGATCGTCAGCTGCGTGCCGATTTCATCCGACGGGCTCTCGACGGTCATTGCATTGACGGCGCGGTCCTGATCCGCGGGCAATGGGGGAGGTGGCTCACCGGATTCAAATGAGGATGGAATAGATAATTCGTCAGTCAATGGGACCGGCTTGACGGGTTCAAACCTGTCCCAATGCGTCCACTCCACCGTCCCCATGGTTTTTCGATTGCTCATGGCACTCTCCATTCATCTGCCTGCGCGCGTCCAGATACATGATCGCGCGGCTGCCGGATCGGGCTTAAAAACTCGTCCACACGCATTGGTCGCGGTCGGCGGGCAAAAGGTTCAAATCGGAGCGCAATTTGGGGGGGCTGGGGACGGAAAGCGATTGAAATTGAGTAAAGGCTGTGAGGGATGCGGGGACACACGCTGTCTGGACGTGGAGTGGCTGGTTTGCGGGTTGGAGCGGACCTCAGGAAGGCCGGAATTTGATGTCGGCTTTGGACCCGGAGCGGACGCCGAAGCCCGTATGGTTCAAAACTTGACTTGATTTCGCGCTGGCGAACGTCAACGCAAGGCGAAAGCAAGTGCGGTGACAAAAACCACCAACGTGATGGTGCAGAACGTAACAAGGATACGCTGACGGTGTGTCACTGGAACCTCTTAATCGTAATAGAACCGTTCCGAAACGATCTGTCTGCCTGGCACTCCCATGGCCAGGAGCGTTGCCTCTACGCCCTCAATCATTGGCAGCGGGCCACAGACGAAATATAGCCAGTTCTTCGCATCGGGTCGGGCCAGAATATCCTCGACGCAGTCTGCATCGATGACGCCGGTTCGCCCCTTCCAACCTCGTGGCGGCTCTCCAACGACGTGCTCGACGCGAAGGTTCAGAACCTTCCGCATCTCCTCAAGTTCCTCGGCATTTGATCGTGCGCTCTGTTTCCATAAAGCAGCACGATGGGCCGCTTGTCGTGATCATGGCGCAGCTGGCGAAGAATGCCGAGCAGAGGTGCAATGCCGACACCGCCCGCAATCAAGGCGATTCCCGCGCCGTGCCGGCCATGGAAAACAAGATTTCCGTGCGGTCCGTCGACATAGGCCAGTGTCCCTTGCGCTATCTGGCTGATGCTTCTTGTGAAATCACCGACTTCCTTGATGACGAAGCTGAGCTGACCCCTGTTGGTCGGCGCTGAGGCAATGGAGAAAGGGTTTTCATGAAGCGAGAATGGGCTATGCCCAACGTTCAACCAGACAAACTGACCTGCCGAGAAACCAATGGCCGCGCCTTTACGCGGCGTCACGACAAGCTCCCATGTCTTGAGCGCAATCCGCCGCACGGATTGAACGGAATATGGGTTTCGCAGTTGCCAACAGGGCTTGAGCACATAGACCCATAGAAGTGTGAAAACCGAGATCGCAAGCAAGACAAACCAGTATGTTGCAAGCGTGGAATCGCCGCTGTATCGTCCGGCGTTGATTGTGTGGTGCATGCCAAATACCGCGATCACGACCGCCGCGACCCCATGCGAGAGCCGCCACATCTCATAACTGCCGCCGGTTTGTTCCCGAAAGATGGCGAAAGTGACCATCAGCATGAGCGCAAGCCACGCTATGAGCCCTGTTGCAAACGACCCCATGGTCAGACCGAGCGTAAGGCGACTGGTGGCATCCCAGGGGAGCGGTTCGTTCATCATCGGCGTCACATACAAAAACGGATGCACGAGAATGAACACGGTCAGGGAGCGCGCCATCAACTGATGGAAGCGCATGGTGGTATCTATCCCAAGATGGCCGGATACAAGCCGAAAGCGTCCTGAGAGCACAAACTCAATCAGAAGACCGGCGAACGCTGACAGAGCCAATCCCGATGACAGTTCATCCTGCCATTTGCGTGGTGGCAAATCCTGAGCGTGGGCAAGCAGGGTCGGAGCCAAAATGAGCGCGAAATAGAGCACAATCAGCAGCAACGGCACGACAATCCAGGACGATGATCCAGCGCTTGCAGTCTCCGAAACGCCTTGACGCGAGGCATCCCTCATCGTGTTCCCTCTATTCGTCCGATTAACCGCATCAGAACCAAGCTCCGCCAAGCCAGCACCGGCAAAAGGGTATGCCTGAAACTCGTTTCGCCATTTTTGGAATGCTGAACGGTGCCTTGCCGACTCTGACTTATCATTCACCCGGTGAAAGTGGTCGTTGACGTGGATCAACGCCCGGACCCGCCTGCGGTGCCAAAGTCACTTTTGCAGCCGCAGAAAGTGGGAGAGTACAGTGTCGCTCAAAACTATCGTTGCCTGCCTCACCACAACTGAAAGCACACCGGCGGTTCTGGCTGCTGCTCTGCGGCTGGCGGAGCGTGACGAAGCACATCTGATCGGCCTTCATGTGGTCCCGCGGGTTCCAATTTACGGTCTCGCCGGAGCCGAATTTCCAGCAGAGGCCATCAACCGGGAAGAGGAAGCGCTGCAGCAGCGCGCCAATGCGGTTGAGAAAATCTTCGCTGAAACCACCAAGGGCTCAAGCACCGCTACCGAGTGGCGGTGCGAGCAGTCACCACAGGCCGATCTGGCGACTGGACTGCTGCGATACATGCCCTGCGCCGACCTGATCGTCATGAGCCGTTTGTTTGGAGCGGACATCGATCTGGATTTGGTGGCTGACGTGGTCTTGGGTGTCGGTCGTCCTGTTTTGATCATACCGCGCGGTGGCAAACCGCAAGAGATCGGCACGCGTGCTGTCATTGCCTGGAACGGAAGGCGCGAAGCCGCGCGCGCCGCATTTGATGCGCTGCCGCTGCTCAAGCAGGCAGACTCGGTGCGCATCCTCACTATTAACCCCGATGACGGCGGAGGTGGAGACGGTCTCAGCCCAGGCAGCGACCTTGCTGTTGCACTATCGCGGCACGGCATCAAACCCGAAACGGCCACATCACACCCCGCAGACATTTCAGTCGGAAGCGATCTGCTATCCCGGATCGCGGATGAATCCTGCGACTTGCTGGTGATGGGCTGCTACGGCCGCTCCCGGTTGCGGGAGTTCATATTCGGCGGTGTTACCAGGGAGATTATGCAACACATGACCGTTCCGGTTCTGATGTCTCACTAAACCACGTTTTGGCACCGAAACCAGCTCACTCCCATCATCGATCGGACAAGCCATGAGCGATTTCGAGAGCACCATCCGGCCTTTGGCAATTGCTGTCGGGCCGTTGGTGGTCGTCGCCATGACATTCATGCCCGTACCGGAGGGGTTGTCGCCGCAGGCGATGGCAGTTGCCGCTGTGGCCATCCTGATGGCCATATGGTGGATGACCGAAGCGGTGCCGCTCGCCATCACCGCACTGATACCCCTGGTTCTGTTTCCGCCGTTCGGCATCGCATCTCTCGACAGCACGGCGCGGGAATATGCGCATCCCCTTGTGTTCCTGTTCCTGGGTGGGTTCCTGATGGCACAGGCGATGCAGCGCTGGAACCTGAGCCGGCGCGTCGCCTTCAGTATTCTGCGCATTTCGGGCGACAAACCTGCTGGTATCATCGCCGGGGTCATGGCAGCGACCGCATTTCTGAGCATGTGGGTTAGCAATACGGCAACGGCTGTGATGATGCTGCCGATCGGGCAATCCATCATTCATACCATCGCATGCTCTGACAAATCAGACCCGTTCAAGCAGGTCTCCACCTTTTCAGCAGCGCTTATGCTTGGTATCGCCTATGCGGCCACAATCGGCGGCATGGGCACACTCATCGGCACCCCTCCAAACGCCCTGTTTGCCGGCTTCATGGCCGAGGCACTCGGCGTGGAAGTCAGCTTCGCGCGCTGGATGTTGATCGGCGTTCCTGCGGTTCTGGTCCTGCTCCCCGTCGCCTGGCTGGTGCTCACACGCGTTGCCTTTTCCTTGCCGCAGTCATTTCCGGATCTGAGGGACCAGACGCTTGTCGAGCGTGTGGGCAAACTCAGCCCCATGTCTTCTGGCGAGAGACGGGTGGCACTCCTTCTCTGTGTGGCCGCCATCTGCTGGACGACGCGTCCCATTGTCGAGACACTGGTCCCGCAACTCGCCCTCAGCGATGCCGGTATCGCCATTGCCGTGGCGGTGATGATGTTCGTGGTGCCCGGCAATCAAGAAAAAACTTCTCTTTCTCCATTCTGGGCGAATTTCGGCGCGCCAGACAGATGTCTGTTATCCGCCGGAGACATCATGAAAATCCGTTGGGATGTGCTGATCCTGTTCGGCGGCGGGTTGGCGCTTGCCAAGGTGATCGGAACCTCCGGGCTCGCGGTCTGGATCGCAAACAAAGCGACGACACTTGAAAACTTTCCCTGGTTCGTCATCGTCCTGGCGATCGCGGCGATCGTCGTGTTCCTTGGCGAACTCGCCAGCAATACTGCCATGGCCGCCATCTTCCTGCCCGTCGCTGCGGCTGCAGCCTACGGGCTCGGCATTGATCCCGTCCTGCTGACAGCGGCCGTCGCCCTATCCGCGTCGCTCGGCTTCATGCTTCCCGTAGCGACGCCACCCAACGCAGTCATCTATGGATCCGGTGTGGTCACCATCAAGGAAATGCTGCGTGCGGGTTTCCTGCTCGACTTGATCGGCATCATCGCCGTGGCGCTGCTGTCGGTGACCATCGGCGTAAGCGTGTTCGCCGGCGTTTCATATTGATTCACGTCAAGCCGCGGGGCCGTGAGGTGCGCTATTCATCACTTCAACCCAGGTGTGGATACACCCTGCCGGTTACCCGCATTCACATTCGCTACGCATCGAAAGGGCCCCTCTTTGGGCAGAAGCGCATGAATGGCAAAAACCTCACGTTGATCGAAGTCTTCGGCTTCAAAATCAAGATCAACATCAGTTGGGTCTTTATCGCCGTGCTGCTTTCCTGGGCGCTGGCACAGGGATACTTTCCAGCCGTCTATGAGGGTTTGACCCGGACCACCTACTGGTGGATGGGGATCGTCGCGGTGCTTGGACTGTTTGTCTCGATCCTGTTGCACGAACTCGCCCATTCGGTCGTTGCGCGCGCCTACGGGATGGAAATCAAGGGCATCACCCTTTGGCTGCTCGGTGGTGTGGCGGAGATGGCCGATGAGCCGCCCCACCCGAAAGCCGAATTCCTGATGGCTATTGCGGGACCAATTGTCAGTATCGTCCTCGCGTTACTGTTTCTTTCCGCGGGTGCTCTCTTTGGCAGTGGCGGTGACGTGACCCCCATAGGCGCCATCCTGCGTTATTTGGGCATGGTCAACCTGATCCTGGCCGTGTTCAACCTTATCCCCGCCTTTCCACTCGATGGCGGGCGCGTGGCACGTGCCGCGTTGTGGGCCTGGAAAGGTGATTATTACTGGGCAACGAGCGTGGCCTCGCGCATGGGCTCCATATTCGGCATAACCCTGATGGTCTTTGGCGTTGTGGCGGCTCTGATGGGGGCAGGGCTCAGCAGCCTGTGGTGGGTCATTCTCGGCATGTTCATCCGCTTCGCTGCCGACGCGTCACAATTTCAAATGCAGACAAGACAGGCACTGACCGGTAAGTCGGTTAGCGACTTTATGACATCCGATCCTGTTACTGTTTCGCCGGAGGTCACGGTCGGTGATCTGATCGACAAATGGATTTACAAACACTCCTTTGAATTCTTTCCTGTGGTCGAGAAGGGGCGGCTTCTTGGTAGCGTGAGTTTGCGTGAAGTGCGGCAGGTGCCGCCGGACCGGCGGAGTCGCACTCGGGTTGGTGACATCATGCTGCCCCGGTCGCCTGAGAGCACGGTCGAAGCGGAATCCAGTGCCGCTGACGCACTGACCAAAATGCAGGGAACCGGAAACAGTCTGCTAATGGTCACCTCCGATGGAACCCTGATTGGCGTTATTGCCCTGAAAGACCTCATGAAACTCATTGCCATCACCTCGCAATTGGGACCTTCTTGAGACGCGTGCAACCAACTAGTGGCACCCGGTATCATTGGACACAGATTGGACAACAATCAGCGCTGCGACTTTGTGAGATAGTCATCGATGAGTTGCAGGTTCAGACTCTCTGTTCTTGATTCTAGCTTGAGCCAATGTCCGCTCCCGGCATTAACCGGACCTTGGATCGTGAGCGCACCGATGGCCGCCATACCTGTGCTGACAAGGAGGGCAGGTGCCGGCAGCGCGCGCGTCTATGCGATCGGCGTGCCATGGTCCTATAGTGACATGTGTTTCCCAACAGAAGCGGACACCGAGGCGATGAAGATGAGAGGAAAGGCGTGACGCAGGATACTGATGTTCTCATTATCGGATCGGGCCCCTTGGGGATCGCCGCCGCGCGACGCCTGGCTGAAGGCGGGCTCAACGTAACGGTCGTCGAGGCGGGATCGGCGATCACCGATCCGCCCGGAACCCATTTCCGCAATCAGCCTCGTTTCCAGCAGGACCCGGACAGTTTCCTTGCAGCGATCAGCTCCTACTTTACGCCCATTGGCGGCGATCTGCCGGGCGCGGCGGATTCATCGCTCGTCGGGGGGCAGGGCATTCTGTGGACCAACAACTGTCCCCGCGCCCCGGAGTTTGAACGCTGGGACGCGATGACGCCCGATGAGTGGGAGCAGGCCTATGCAGGGGCAGAAGACCTTCTTCAGGTCGTGCCCGACCCAACCGCGGTTTCGCGCACAGGTTCAAAAATACAGGACCGCCTGCGCGGCGTGTTGGCGGCGGAAGGGCGGGTGATCCAGGGCCTGCCGCTTTCAGGCCGCGAGTTGCCGAACGGCGATATCCACTTCAACGGACCACGCGACATCCTTGAGGCCGCAACCGCGCCCGTGCGCGAGCGCATCACGCTGCGGCCGGGCACGAGCGTCACGCGCCTGCGTCACAGCGAGGGCAAGGTGAGCGGCATCGAGCTGGCCGGCGCCGGAGATGACGCCGTCCTGGAAGCGCCAGTCGTGTTGCTCGCAGGCGGTGCAGTTGGAACCGCGCGCCTGCTGCACAACTCAGGGATCAGGCCCGATGCATTGGGCCACGGGATTTCGTTTCATGCGCTGATGTTTGGGCAGGTTGTGCTGGAGGCGGGCATGTGTCCGCCCGCCGGCGACACGGACATGGCACCCCGCTTGTGGGTTCCGCCATCGAGTGCAGCGCCCTGGCATATGCAGGTTTTGCGCGACGCCTGTCCGCTGCCGCCTGAAGAGGCGGTCGACAATCCCCACCGCCTGCTGGAGTTCCAGGCCTTCCTGCCGGTTGAGTTCCACCAGGAAAACGCGTTTGTGATGGAGGATGACGGCAGTGCGGCGTTCCGTTTCGCATTTTCTGAGCGAGACAAGGACGGGATGGCCGCGATGGAAGCCGACATGCGGCGGCTGGCGGACCATCTGGGCCCGTGGCGGCGCGGATGCGAGCCGGCCTTCCTGCCCCATGGCAACGGACACATCGTGGGGACCTGCCGCATGGACGCTGAGGGCTGGCCCGGCGTCACCGACCGGAGGGGGCAGGTTCACGGGCTGGAAAATTTGTACCTGGCCACCGTCGGCCTCATCCCGGCGCCCGTCGCGGTCAATCCGACGCTGACGGGTCTGGCGCTCGCACTTCGCACCTGCGATGCGATCGCAGGCAACGCTTGAGGTTTGACGAGAAGGGTTTTAGTCGCACGCGTCTTCCGGGCTGCCCGGTTCTGTGCACCACATACATTTCTTCCGCCGGCGGGGTCAGGCTGTCGCGCGGTGCTGGTTCTTGCACAGAAAGGGCGCGTGCAGTGGCACGTGAAAAGGCTGAACTTCTTCACACCATGCTCAACCTTATGGACCGTGGCGATCACGAGGCAAGGGTGGCCAATCTCGTCCGGCTTGGCACGGCTGCGAATGTGCTGCTGGCGAGCATCAGGGATGCCGCGCCTTCGGCCCTTTGCTTCGCAGATTTCAAGGCGATGCTCAGACCAGATCAGGCGGCGAAGATCGCGGTCAAGGTGGAGCAGCTGGGCCAATATGTTCGCACCCGGTCGACCCGTTTCACCGACGATGTCTACGAGCCATACCTTTGCGAGATGGCCTTTTGCCTGCTCGCCGCGAGCCTCCATGCAAGGGGCGGAGCGACGTGGATCGAGCGTGAACAGGAAGAGCTGATCGACCGATTGATAGAGGATGCTGTGAAAACCATTGCAGGCCTGCCGAACCCTTGAGGGGCATGGGGGTGAGCTGCGCGGTTGCGCAAACAAACAAGCACTCAACCGGCTCTCAAGTAGCGAAGCGATAGAGCAAACAAACAATCCGCTAGCCGGGTGGGCAAATCAAAAATCCCTCACGCCACCACCCCCTTCACCTGCCGCCAGCGGATGAGCGCGGCCAGGATGATGAAGGGCACAGAGACGAGGGCGGCGCGGGCGAGGAACACGGGCGTGTAAGTTTCGGGGTTCAGCAGCCCGGGATGAGCGAGGCCCGCCGCGTAAAACAACAGCACAGCCGGCAGCGGCCACAGGATGCTGATCAGGAACCCGGCATATATCGTATGCCAAAGACGTAACCCGGGCCTTCTGAACACCAGCCACCAGATGAGAAAAGCCATCAGGAACATACTCGCCAACATGGGCGGCACGAACCAGTGCAACAGGGAGGGGAGCGCGCCGACAACCACATTAACGAGAACATAGAGCGTCAGGCTGGCCGCGCAGAAAATGCCCGCCGCCTGCAGCGCCTGTGTCGTGCGGTGCGTCATGGGGCGTCGTTTAGCAGGAAGTGCGGCATTTGCTAAGCCCGCTCTCAAGCAGCGAAGCGATAGCGCAAACAAAGAAAGAAACGTCATCCCGGACAGGGTGTGCGGAACGCGTTTCGCGCCAGAGGCGCGTGAACAAAATAGCCGCCAGAGGCGCGTGATCCGGAAAACCCGTGATCCGGGAACCAGCGGAAGATGTGGCGAAGCCGCACCTGGATTCCGGCTTTCGCCGGAATGACGAGGAAAACCCGCCCTCAAGTAGGCGCTAGCCGATAGGGCAGGCAAACAAGTGCTCAAGTAGCCGACAGGCGGTAGCGCAAACAAACAACCCCCTAGCGAACCGAACACTGCCATTCCCAACGCGATTGCCCTTGCGTGCAGGAGCGCGCGCACTTGTTTCGGCAGCAGGTTCCCGCGTCAGTCTGCCGGCATTCGTCCGGCGCGGGTTCGGCGCATGGGTAAGGGTCCCAGCTTTTGGTGCGGCAGCTCTTCTTGATGTATTTCATGTAGTCCTTCTGGCTGGCGCGCGCCCTGGGCAGGTTCTCATCCCTGCCGGCAGCGGCATGAACCGCTTCTGCTATTTCCGCCACCCAGGTGGT